>Ga0181526_10000146_pt1 | contig 73558 bp, 70 predicted proteins | sample PEATcosm2014_Bin_35_FD_119750 | JGI IMG/M metagenome (GOLD analysis project Ga0181526, IMG submission 119750) | Peatland microbial communities from MTU Mesocosm Facility, Houghton, MI, USA - PEATcosm2014_Bin06_30_metaG | ecosystem: Environmental > Terrestrial > Soil > Wetlands > Peat | place... | reverse complement strand
GTCGGTAGTGCTACGGGCACCAGGCGAGTAGGTGGCGGTGCCTCGTTAAGCTCAGGCACAGTGGAGTTGGCCGGTGTGCTGTTCGTCATCGTCATCTTGAGCGGATTCATTGTGAGCCTCGGTCGTTCTTGGCTTCGGCGGCGTCGCAATGTCCCCTTGGACGACTGGGTCAGGGCGCAGCCCGTCATGTTCTCGACGCCAGTGCTCGCTCAGAAGTGCTACCGAGGACACTCGGTGCTCACGACGAGATGGGTGGGAGGGTGGAACCCCAACTCCAGGAGCCGTCCGGAGCTTGTCGTCAAACAGGGTGCGGTCGAACTGGTGCAGGTTCCGGGCGTATTTTCGAGCGGCGATGTCTGCTGGCACGCCGAGAAGGTCGTGATGTGGCGGGACTCTGTCGGTCTGCGTCGCAGTCCGGCACGAGAGAAGGACTGCCTCCGGCTTCGAGGTGTGGACAAGTTCGGACCGCTTGAGTTCGTTCTCATTCCGGAGTCCGGCATCGAAGCTGCCTGGGAGGCCCTGCTGGAGGCTGGGGTCAGCCAAGAGCGTGACCTGGGCAGGAGAGTGCACCACCAGGAGCGCCGCCACCCGGCTTAGGTGGGCTGTTTCACCCCGGCGACCACTCCCAGGCTGATGGCGATGGCGATGAGCACGGCCGCTGTTGCGACACCGAAGCCCTTCATCTCAGCCGAGGAACCTGAAGGAACGTATGACCGCCTGGGCAGCGGGCAGGCCCTCGGTGCTCACAGCCACCACGATGAAGCCGACGTTTCCGTTCATCCGCGCAAAGTGGGCGTAACAGGCGGCGTCGCCAGCAAGACGGATTCTCGGCTTTGCAACCAGCGCTTTCGAAAGGCGAAAGCACGGCGGCAGCGTGGGTCCTCCGAAGTCCTCGACGCATGCCGGGTTGGCGAGCTGCTCGGCGCTAATGGCTCTCACTTCGAGGGCCAGGTGGTCGTCCCATAATTCGCCAGCCACACGGATGTCGCATCCTGGCGTCCCGTCCGGCGCTAGCGCCAGGTGACCTCCGAAGTCCACGGAGAACGTCCGACCGTCAAGTGAGTAGGTCGTGGTTGGCGTGACGAGGCCGCCGACCAAGCCCACGCCGATGGCGATGACGACGAGCACGGTGACGGTCAGGTAGGCGAAACCCCTCACGGCAGCACGGTACTTTCCTGCCTCATCGTCAGTTGATGGACGGCATCACGCAGCGGACCTTGGCCGAGACCGTGACGTTGGCCCTCACCTGAATGATCGTTGGACCGCAGGGTCCGAGCGACGAGTGCGACAACAGGGTCCCCTCCAGGCGGTACGTGTACGGCTGTTATGGACACGATTTCGACGGGCCCGCACGGCTTCGTTGTCGCTCACTGGCCTCTCCTCCCTCCGAGTGGCGCCCTCGGAGGATTCAAGCACGCGGCCGCCCGGCTCCGGCACGCCCGGTGGGTTCAGAGGGAGGCGCCCAGCCCCAAGGAGTCGCAGGTTCGCAGGAAGTTCACCAGGTCGTTCGCGGCGACATCAGGTCCTGCAACCGTCTTTGGGTGGGATCGAGCGAGGTCCTCGTCCGCTTGCATCTGGCGGGCGTCGCTCACGAGGCTCGGGTTGGCGGACCGCGTGGCGTTCTTCATGATCTCGGCGAGGCTCTTGTCCGAGTGCGAGCCGGGGATAGTTGTGTCCCTGAGGGCGACGTTGACCTCGGCGCAGGTGAGCTTCGTAGCCGCCTTCTCCCGTGCTGCCGCCTGGTTGGCCGTGCTCGTGCAGGCACCGAGGGAGAGGGCCGCGACCACGACGAACACCATGCAAAGAAACCGTTTCACCTGCATCCAGGATACGCCCAGGTGCAGGCGTCACTCCCTTCAGCACGGCTTCCACAGGGTACTCACCGACGATCTCGGACCAGACCGAGAATCTGAGGTCAGAGCGGTCGAGGTGAACCCCTGCCTCGGGCCATGGGGTCGTAGGCCTGGGAGAGCAGCAGTCCGACGAGAAGCATCGCCATCGACACGTAGACAGGCCACCCGGGGAAGTCGTTCGCCGCGTCGGAGGCAGCCGTCATGACCACGGTCAAGATGAACCCGATACCCATCAGCCAACGCGCCACTGTGGCCACGTGCCATTTTCCCTGGCGCCACCCCATGGGTGCGTGCCCGGCTTGCACCATCCCATCGCGGTCGTCATGTGTCCATGGATCTGCAGCGGCAGCGCGCCGTCTCTTCCGCCGAGACGCAGCCAGGGTCGCCACGACGGCGCAAAACGCCAGCACCTCGAGAAGCCACCATGGCCCGACGAACCATAGGACGGCCGCCCCGGCGATGAAGGCGAGGTAGATGGCAATCAGGACCGTGTCCCGGGCACCTTCGTGGCAGCCACACTGACGACGCTAACGGCGGGAGGCGAAGCGAGGCCGCCTCGCTCAGGCAACCATGCCGTTGAGGCACGCCAGCGGAAGGGCGCTCACCGGTAGCATCACGGACACGAGCACGGAACCGGTTGAGGAGCACGAGGTCAAACCGTCTTGACCAGGAAGCATGACAGCTACACGAGCTGATCAGTACCGTCGCCGTCCCATGAAAGAGAGCTGACATGCCCGGAGACAAGCCCCACTGGGTGGACCTGTTCAGCGAGGTCGTCACGTCCGGTCTCTGCACCGGTTGCGCCGCTTGCATCGTGGCCTGTCCCTACGACCTCTTGCGCTACGACGACACGAACGGCCGCTACCGGCCGTTCCACGTAGCCGAAGAGGGTGGCCTGGCGGATTGCACCCGCGGCGAGAAGGGCTGCACGTTGTGCACGCGAGCCTGCCCGCGCTTTCGCGACTGGGAGACGGAGGTGGACACGTTCCTCTTCGGTCGCGAGCGGCTCCCCGAGGAGGTCTTCGGTGTGTCACAGGAGGTCGTCCTCGCACGGGCGACCGAACCGGCGGTGAACGCCGTCGGCCAGGACGGCGGGCTCGTGTCCGCCATACTCATCTACGCCCTCGAGAACGACGTCATCGACGCCGCCCTCGTCTCGTACCTGGAAGGCGACGGCACGAGTTGGAAGGCGATCCCGGGGGTCGCCACGACCCGCCAGCAGGTCCTCGCCGCCGCCGGCTCCCGCTACACCTACTCGGCGAACACCCTCGCCTACGCCGAGGCGATCGCGGGCGGTGCCGAGCGCGTCGGCCTCGTCGGGATGAGCTGCCAGGCGTCCGCCCCGCCCGTGATGGCGGCGAGGAAAGCGGGCAAGGTGGCGAGGCGTTTCGTGCTCACGATCGGCTTGTTGTGCTCGAAGACCTTTGACGACGCCATCTTCCCCGAGCTCTTCGAAGCCCGTTACGGGCTTCACCGCGAGGACATGGTGAAGATGAACATCAAAGGCGTCTTTCAGATCTGGATGCGGGACGGCAGCTACCACGAGGTCCCGCTCAAGGAGGCGCACGGCTGGACGCGGGAGGGCTGTAAGGAGTGCCCGGACTTCGCCGCCGAGCACGCCGACATCTCGACGGGAGGCATCGGTGCCTTTGCCGACTGGACCATCACGGTCGTCCGCACGGACAAGGGTCGTGAGCTCATGGACGCCATGGCGGCGGCCGGCGTCATCGAGGTGCGGCCAGGGGCCGACGACCCTGCCGCCATCGAGCTCATGCGAAAGCTCGCCCGCGTGAGCCGACGCCGCTGGCCGGAGACGGCGGTGGCCGCTCCCCGACGCTTGGCGGTCAGCTCGAGCTGAGCAACTGGCGCGCTCGCTGCAGGACGCCGTCGAACATCTCCGCCGTCAGCAGGCCCGTGAAGACGTTGCGCTGGCTGGGGTGATAGCTGCACAGGAGCCAACCAGGGCGAGAGCGCCCGGACAGCTCGATCTCGAGCCCGTGAGCGAAACGTTGTCTCGGCGCCGGCAGCTCGCCGGCCACCGGCGGGGTCTTGGCGAGAGCGTCGTAGGAGAATGCCCCGAGGGCGACATAGACGGTGGCACGGGCGAGCAGCGTCAGCTCCCGTGTGAGAAAGCCTCGGCACCGGTCCCGTTCGTCCGGTGCCGGTTTGTTGTCGGGCGGGGCGCAGCGGACCGCAGCCGTCACGTAGGCATCGTGCAGCTCGAGCCCGTCGTCGAGGCTGCGAGAGACGGCTTGGTTGGCAAAGCCCGCCCGCCACAACGCGGCGAAGAGGAAGTCGCCCGATCGGTCGCCTGTGAACATGCGCCCGGTCCGGTTGCCGCCGTGTGCGGCCGGCGCCAGCCCGACGAGCACGAGCCGAGCGCCCGCCGTCCCGAAACCCGCCAAGGGTCGTGCCCAATACTCCTGCCCGGCATACGACCTCGGTGGCGCAACTGAGGCCCGGCGCCGCCAGGCGACGAGACGGGGGCAGCACGAGCACGCACTGATCTCCTCACGCAGCCGGCCAAGGGCGGCGAGGCGCTCCGGGTCGGCTGCATCGGTCACAGGCCTGAACGGTACGGTACTCAGATGCCTCGGGGACGCCGCCACAGCGATCCGGTCACGACGATCTGCTACGTCCGCCACGGCTCCACGCCCACGACCGGGAAGATCCTGCCGGGTCGTGCCCGCGGCCTGCACCTCTCCGAGGCGGGCAAGGCGGAGGCGGCCGACACGGCGAAGCGTTTCGAGGGGGTGTCGGTCGCGGCGATCTATTCCTCCCCGCTCGAGCGGGCGCGCGAGACAGCCGGCCCCATCACGAAGCAGACGGGCAAGCCGGCCGTCGTCGATCGAGGCCTTGTGGAGTGCGACTTCGGTGAGTGGACCGGCGCGGAGCTCTCGAAGCTGGCGAAGCTGCCGGAGTGGCGCACCGTGCAGCGGTATCCGTCCGGTTTCCGCTTTCCCGGTGGCGAGTCCTTCGTAGAGCTGCAGTGGCGTCTCGTCGAGGCGGCCGACCGGCTGAGGGCGAAGCACCCGGGGGAGGTGATCGTCGCCGTGAGCCACGCCGATTGCATCAAGGCGGCGCTGGCGAGCGCCCTCGGGGTGCCGCTGGATCTCTTCCAGCGCATCGTCGTGGGCACGTGTTCGACGAGCGTCGTCACCTATGGTGCGGCGGGACCGATGGTGCTGGCGGTCAACTCCTACGCACCGATGGGCCGGCTGCTTCCGGTCGCGCCCAGCCCAAAGGCAACGGCGGCTGAGGGAGGATGATCGAGTGACCGAGAGCTACGAGCTCAGCGAACCCGACCGCGTGACGGTAGGAACGGTCGGCAACGTCGGCGAGCGCGTGTTCCTCCTGCAGGTCCGCCAGGGACCACAGCTTGTGACGATGAAGGTCGAAAAGAGCCAGATCGCCACGCTGTGCCGCGTGCTCGGCCGCATCCTTCGTGGCCTCGAGCGGCCTGAAGAGCTCCCGGGAGGCGCGTCGCTCGAGCTCGAGGGTTTCTTGGTGCCGGATCTCGTCGTCCGCACCCTCCGCGTCGGCTACGACGGGGCGAGCGACCGCATCGTGCTCGTCTGCGACGAGATCGATCGGGGGGACGATCCGGACGAGCCGGAGGAGGACGACGACGAGGAGGGCTCGGTCGTCCGCCTCTCGATGACCCGCGAGCAGGCGATGGCCCTCGCCATCCGCGGCACGGAGCTCGTCGAGGCAGGCCGCCCGATCTGCCCGCGCTGCGGCTACCCCCTCGACCCGAGAGGACACGTGTGCCCGAGGATGAACGGGAACGCCCCCCCGCTCACGTGAGCCGACCGAGTGGTCCCGGTGAGGAAGACGCCGTCGCGGTCCCGCAGACGAGCGCCGAATGGCTCGAGGTGCTGAGGGCCGGCGATGTTGAGGTCGAAGGACGCCTTCCCTGGAGCTCGAACTACTCGTTCCTCGTGACGGTGACGTGCGGGGAATACCGCGTGCGGGCCGTCTACAAGCCAGGCCGAGGGGAGCGTCATCTCTGGGACTTCGGGGGCGAGCTCTTTCGCCGCGAGGTGGCGGCCTACGAACTCTCAGCTGCCCTCGGGCTCGACCTCGTTCCCGAGACGGTGCTGCGCCTCGATGCCCCGCTTGAAGAGGGCTCCTTGCAGCGTTTCGTCGATGCCGATTTCGAGCAGCACTACTTCAGCCTGCTCTCCGAGCCCGTCCACGACGCCCGCCTGCGCGAGCTCGCCGGCTTGGACCTGTTCATGAACAACGCCGACCGCAAGGGCGGTCACGTCCTGCTGGACTTCGAAGGGGCCATCTGGGGGATCGACAACGGCTTGTGCTTCCACGCCGAGCCGAAGCTGCGCACGGTCATGTGGGACTTCGCCGGCGAGGTCGTGCCCGACGTCGTGATCGAGGCGGCCGCCCTCTTGAGCGAGGCCGTGCCGGAGACCGTGTGCGCCCTCATCAGCGAGCAGGAGGTGGAGGCGCTGCGACAGCGGGCCCGTGCGCTCCTCCGCCGTCCGAAGTTCCCAACGCCGGGCGCCGATCATCGCTCGTACCCGTGGCCGCTCGTCTGAGCGACCGGCGGCGTGGCTAACCCGTGGACGACAGACGGTAGGTGGGGCGGTAGCGGGACGGCTCAGGCTCTGTGGGTGACCACCACCTTCTTCGGTTCCCCCGTGAGATTCCAGCAGGGCGATCTCGCTCGGATGCGCCATGCCCTCGGTCAACTGGCGCGGACGTCTGCTCGTCATTGGCCAGTTGCCGTGTCGGCGGACGTCGCCGCGGCGGAGAGGTGGCTGCTGCAGTCGCTCGATGCGCCGCTCGCCGGCCCGGCACCGTCACGACACGACCCGACGCCGCCTCGGCAGTCGGACGATCCCCGGAGCGAGGCAGGATCGGGCGTCGTCGTCACCGTGGCGACCGAGCGTCTCCTCGATGTCGCCGCCCGCCTCCTCGAGGCCTCCGAGCTCCTCCACCGCCAAGGGGCCGTCGTCGATGCATTCGCCCTCGAAGGCATCCAGGGGCGTCTTCTCGAGGCGGCCGTCGGCGCCGGGTTCCTCGAGGAGGCGACGCCGCCGGCGAAGACCTAACCGGTCGAGGTCTGGCCGATGCCGGAGATGGGACGGCGATGCGCGACGGGAACCTCCGGCAGGTCGGGCTCGTATCGGGGGGCGGGAGCGCCCGAGCGAGAGCGGGCGCCGTCTCGGTGGATCCGACGCTGGTCGTAGAGAGCGTCGTCAGCCGCTGACATGAGCGAGGCGGCGTCGGTGATGCCGGTGGACGTCACGCTGGCGAGGCCCCAGCTGAAGGCCGGCGCCCCCAGGCGTTCGACGCGGGCCATCACGACGCGAGCGCCGTCGAGGGACGTGTCCGGCAACACGACGACGAACTCGTCGCCGCCGAGGCGGTAGACGCCATCGAGGGTTCGCAGCGCCCGCCGGAGGGACTCGATGAGCTGCAGGAGGGCACGGTCGCCGGCAGCGTGCCCCTCCGTGTCGTTGATGTGCTTCAACCCGTCCAGGTCGACGGCGACCAGGCAGAGGTCGAGCTCTGCTCTGGCGCAGCGTGCGAGCTCGCGTGCGAGGTCGCGCTCGAAGGCGCGACGGTTCGCACAACCCGTGAGGGCATCGGTGAAGGCGGCGATCTGCAGCTCGTCGGTGGCGGCCCTCGTGGCGACGAGCATGACGCGGTCGACGAGGCGGCCGAGGCGCTCGCCATCGGCCGCCACGGTGACGAGATGCCGGAGCAGCAGGAGCTGCTCGACGACGGCGACCGGCGAGGCGATGGCAGTACCCCAACGGGCACCGGCGGCTTCCAGCGCCTTGCGACGGGCGGCAACGGTCGAAGCCGGGCGGCTCGGGGAGGTGGAGGCGGAACGGGACCGAGCCGAGAACGCCCCTCTCACGTGGGCAATTGCGTCGGCTGTCGCAGCACTCTCGAGACAGATGAGCAGGTCGCGTCGTTCGTCGGTGTCGGCGGCGCCGGTCGCACAGCCCGTCGCCTGGCAGCGACGCTCCCATGCCCGCGCCAGCCCTTCGATGGCGGCATCATCGGCCTCTCGGCCCGGCGCGACGCCGCTCGAGCCGGATACGGACGCGTCCGTCGAGTTGGACGTCACCCGCGAAGCGTGGCGGGTGAGCCCGTCCCCGCCCTCGTCGCGCAAAGGTGACCCATCGACATGTCCGACGTTACCCCGTGCTACCGGGAAAACCGTGGCATTTGGCGGCATCACGCCAGCTGAGGCTGGGTGCGTTATACGGTTATCGACCCTGGCGCCCGGCGACCGAGCGCAGCGTGCGACCGATGATCCGCAGGTCGAGGGCCAGGCTCTGGTGGCGCAGGTAATAGAACTCGTATTGCAGCTTCTCGAGGGCGTCGAGCTCGCTCGCCCCGTAGTCGTACTTCACCTGCGCCCAGCCCGTGATGCCAGGGCGGACGAGATGACGCGTCTCGTAGAACGGGATCACCTCGGTGAGCTGGGCGACGTAGTGCGGCTGCTCCGGACGCGGCCCGACGATCGACAGCTCACGGCGAAAGACGTTCCAGACCTGGGGGAGCTCGTCGACGTGCAGCTTGCGCAGCGTGCGTCCCACGACGCTGAGTCGCTCGTCGTCCGGCGTCGTCCAGGCCGCCGGACCCTCGGCCGGTCGCATCGTGCGGAACTTGTGGATCGTGAAGACGATGCCGTCCTTGCCGACCCGTGCCTGGTGGAAGAAGAGCGGGCCCCGGTTGCCGGCCAGGTTCACGAGGGCGACGACGGGGATCGCCAGGAGCAGCACCGGCAGACCGACGAGGGCGAGGAACACGTCGGAGAAGCGCTTCATCCGTGCGTAGACCGGCCGGTGGATCTCGTTGATGTCGAAGAGCAGAGCGATGCGCTCGAGCTCGGAGAGGGGGAGCTTGCCCAGCCATTCGTCGTAGAAGAGGGAGAGGGTGCGAATTCTCACGCCGTGGGAGTGGGCGACGGCGGCCTGGGTGACGACTTCATCGAGCGACTGCGCCTCCCGGTTCAGCACCACGAGGGTGATGTGGCGTTCGGAGACGATCTCCTCGAGCGGCTTGGGGAGCTCCGGCGTCGGGACGATCTCCGACGGCGGCACGGCGAGCACGAGCAGCGAATGGTGCTCCGGGCGCACCCCGACGTCGCGTGTCAGGCGCTCCCGCTCCTCGTCGTCGACGAGGGCGATGACGCGTTCCTGCTCTCCTTGCAGCGTCGCCGATCGCTGCGCCAAGGAGGAGAGGACGGCGAGGCCGGGGATGAGTACGACCACGCTCAGGCCGAGGTCGAAGCGAGGAAGAGGAGGCTTGGAGACGACGAGCTGCAACAACGAGATGAGCACGACAGCGGCGCCGACACCGCCGGCTGATCTCACAAACCGCGCCCCGAAGGAGATCCCGGTTTCATTCACGCCGGCCGCGTATGTCGTCACCCAGATCAGTACGACGAGCGCCAGGAGCCAGCTGAAGCGGGGTTCAGCCGTTACCTCGTAGTGGTGGAGCTGAGCATGGATCGCGGCGATGAGGAGCACAATTACCGCCGTGAGGGCGGATATGAGCAGTCGCATCACTCGAGCCATCGACCAACATTCAACACGGTCCAAGTGCCCAGCTACGGTAAAGTCCCTCAAGAGACTTGTCGGCGCGTCACCACGTCAGAGGGCTGCGTCTACGCGCGATTAGGCTGGGTCTCATCGCAAGCAGGCCGGGCTGTTGGTGTACCCGGGCTCGGACTGGGGATTGGGAGCTGATCATGGGTCCAGGGCATGATCCGAACGCAAAGCCGGAAACGGCCCTCGACGCGCAACTGGCGGCTGCATTGGCGGGAGATCGCCACCCGCCCCATGTCGGGGCGGAGCCTCCGCAGGATGCCTCCGTCCCTGTGCCGTTCGTGCAAACCGCGGACGCGCCAGACCCGGTACTGCCACCTGTGCCGGAAGCGGAAGTGCCTGTCGTCCCGCTCTCTTCCTCAGCACCCTCGATCATGGCGGATCCCGTAGACGCCATCTTGGAACAGGAGTTCGGCATCTACGTGCAGGCAGCTAGTGCTCCGCCCCCTGTGCCGGCGTTCGAAGAATGAAGGGTCTGCCGCAAGCCAGTGACTCGACAGGCGAAGCGATCGGCAACACAAACGCCTGCTCAACCGCAGGAGCGGAGCCGCCGCGGCTCACGGGAGAGTCGCTCCCCCGTTTCGACCTACCGGTCCTCCGATGACGAGTGGGCCTGATCCCGACGGCCCGTGAGATTGTGGCGGTTCGGCTGCCGGTTCTGCTCACTTCGGCAGGCCGTTTTTCAGAGGACCTTTGAAATGCGGCTAAAGTTTACAGCTGGTCCGGCCGATTATTCTTTGGACGGATCATCAATTGACCCAAGGAGGAAAGCTCAATGTCTTTCGTCGATAGGTGTCGGCAACGGCACCTCGGCAGCGAGGGGGGAGATGAGGGTTTTACCCTGATCGAGCTCTTGGTTGTGCTGCTCATCATCGGCATTCTGTTGGCAATCGCAATCCCGACGTTCCTGTCGGTGACTAAGGGCGCCAACAACACTGCCGCGCAGTCCAACCTGCAGAACGCCCTTACGGGCGCCAAGACGTACTTCACGGATAGTGGCCAGACCTACACAGGTATCGACACCTACTCCGCGACGACGTCGAGCATCACCCAGATCGGAACGGGCCTGAGCTGGACGGCTACTGGTGCTGCTTCGAGCGGTCCCCACAACATCTCGTGGGCGGTTTCCACCAACGGTTCGGACATCGAGTTGGCGGCTTTCGCCAATGGCACGAACGACTGCTGGTACATCGTCGACGCTACGGCTCCGGGATCGTTTGACGGCGTGAGCTCTGCAGGCACGTACTTCGGTGTCGTCAAGGCCAGCTCGGCCACGACGTGCAAGGCCACGGCGACCACGACCCCGACCGGTTTGAGCAACACCGGGTACCCGGCAGGCTGATCAAGCTGGCGAGACAACGCACCTCGTGCTGATCTGATACTCGGCTCAGCGCGGAAGCGGTGAGTCCCCCGAGTCGGCTTCCGGCTCGGGGGATTCGTACTTTTGGCGGACAACAAGGAGAGTCATGGTGCTCAACAGCCGCGCCTTGCGCGCCCGATTGCACGGGCGACCGGAGGGTGACGACGGATTCACCCTCATCGAGCTCTTGGTCGTGCTGCTTATCATCGGCATTCTGCTGGCGATCGCGATCCCGACATACTTGGCGGTGACGAATGCCGCCAATAACACGGTGTCGCAGGACAACCTGCAGACCGCCTTGACCGGCGCGAAGGTGTACTACACCAACAGCGGCCAAACCTATTCGAACGTAACGGCTCCAGGTGGACTCACGTCGGACATACAGCAGATTGCCACCGGGCTGAGCTACACGACGACGATCTCCTCCACGGGGCCCCATGTCGTCAGCGTGTACACGCCTAGCACCGGTACCTACTTGATCCTGACGGCCCTTTCCAAGGGTACGAACGATTGTTGGGGGATTGTGGACATACCAACGGAACAATCGACACCGGTGCAGGGCAGCTACGGGCCAGGCACGTCGTTCTTCGTCGTTCGTCGCACGGCGAGTTGCAACGCAGCTACGTATGCTGCCGGCGGGACGGCCGCCTCGGCGACGTCGACGACAGGATTTCCCGCTGGGTAACTGACAGTGAGCCGTCCTCCCCTCTGGCGTGTCTCCTGCTGATTCCGGGCGCGCCGGAGGGGCAGTGTCGGGTAAAAGGGGGCATCTCGGGGACTGCCGATCTGAAGACGACAGGGAGTCGCCCTGTCTCGAGGTCGCTCAGTCGAAGGGCTCTCATGACAACGGGCGGAAGCGCGCCGTGAAATGACGAAGGGCACTAGGCGCCTCCACAATCTCGTAACCACGGAGCTCGCTGGCGCATTCGGCGACCTCGAGACATACCTCGATGACGTAGTCGATGTGGCTCTGCGTGTAGGTCCGCCTCGGGACGGCGAGGCGGACGAGCTCGAGCGCTGCCGGCACCTCACGGCCGTCGCTTCGCAGCCCGAACATCACCGTTCCGATCTCGCAAGAGCGGATGCCGCCCCGCTCGTAGAGGGCGATGGCGAGCGACTGACCGGGGTAGGCGAGCGGAGGAATGTGGGGGAGCAGCGCTCTGGCGTCGAGGTACACGGCATGTCCGCCGATCGGTTGCACGACCGGTACGCCGGCGTCGACGAGCGCTTCACCGAGGTAGGCAGTCGAGCGTATGCGATAGCGCAGGTAGTCGTGCTGCACAACCTCCCGCAGACCCTGGGCGATCGCTTCGAGGTCGCGCCCGGCCAGGCCGCCATAGGTTGGGAAACCCTCCGTGAGGATGAGCACATCGCGGCAACGCTGTGCAAGCTCCCCGTTGCGCATCGCCAGCCAGCCGCCGATATTCGCCAATCCGTCCTTCTTGGCGCTCATCGTCATGCCGTCCACCAACGACGCCATTTCCCTCACGATCTCGGCCACCGTACGGTCCTGCTGACCTGGCTCGCGCTCTCGTATGAACCAGGCGTTCTCCGCAAAGCGACAGGCGTCGAGGAACAGCGGAACGGCGTAACGATCGCAGATCGCACGAACAGATCGAAGATTCTCGAGAGAGACCGGCTGGCCACCACCGGAGTTGTTCGTCACCGTCACAAACACGACCGGGACTCTGCCAGCCTCCCTCTTCAGGAGCGTCTCGAGCGCTTGAACGTCCATGTTTCCCTTAAACGGGTGGAGGTCGGTGGGATCGCTCGCCTCCGGTACGACGAGATCGACGGCGGTCGCTCCCGAGGCCTCGACGTTGGCCCGCGTGGTGTCGAAGTGGGTGTTATTCGGAATGATGAGACCTGGCCCGCCGACTACCGTGAAGAGGATCCGCTCGGCGGCCCGGCCCTGGTGCGTGGGTATGACATGCGGGAGCGGGAACAATTCCTGCACGCTCTCGAGGAAGCGGAACCACGAGGGGGAGCCGGCATAGCTCTCGTCTCCGTGCTGAATGGCCGCCCATTGGTCACGCGACATCGCGCCCGTGCCCGAGTCAGTGAGCAAGTCGATGAGCACGTCCTCCGCCCGCAACCCAAAGAGGTTGAATCCCGCAGCCTCGAGCGCTGCCCGTCGCTCATCAGGAGTCGTCATCCGCATCGGTTCGACCGAGTGGATGCGGAACGGCTCAATCGTGGTGCGTCGCGTCATCCCGCGATCATGCCGCGGAAGACTGCCCGAGTTCGACTCAGCGGTGTCGTTACGGAGTTATCCCGCCGCTGTAGTTGTTGTCGTCGAGCTCGTTGCGTTCGCCGCAAGCGGGTCGATCTCGGGATCGAAGTAGGCGGTGCCGCTGATCGTGACGGTGTAGGCCGCCGAAGAAGGTTTGAGTACGTCGACGCCGCCTGAGCCGGCACTCACTGGCGCGGGGTTGAAGGCGCTGATCGTGATCAGACGAGTGATCAATGTCGGGTTGTAGATGCCCTGCAGGAATGCGATGCAGTTCTGGCGCGGGCCCTCGATGTCCATCGAGAGCGGGATCGTGCTCAATGGCGTACCGACTACCGTCGTGTCGTCCGACAGGCTCACGAGGTGGACATTCGTCGTATTGGCGAGATCGGCCAGCTCCGTGGTGAGCTGTGGCGCCTCAGGAATCGGGGGCACCGCAGCCGCGAACATGCTCAGGTATCCGGCGTACTGCTGGACCTTGGCAGCCTGCTTCTGGGCTTGCTGAAGTTCAATATTGAGCGTCGTCAGCTGAGTCTGCAACTGGGAGTTCTGAGAATTGACGGTGTTCAGTTTGGTGCCCTCGGGCGACATCCACACGAACCACCAGATGACAGCCAGAACTACGACGACCGCGACTGTTATGAGCACGGCAGGGCGTTTCAGGGCGTTGACGTTCATCGATCGGAGGTTCACTTTCCGAGCACCTCGAATCTCGTAGCGCGCGACGACTGGATGGTCCCAAGCACACCCAAGGTGGCGGTGTAGGTCACGACACCAGTCGTGCCCTCCTGGAAGGGGCTCCACGTGACGAGTTGCAAAGCATTCGATTTACCGAGCAGCGTGGCCCAGTTCTCGAAGTAGGCGTAAGCGCAGTTGGGCACTTGTCCCTTCTTTACAATGACGCACCCCTTGCTCGCCGATACCCCGAGGGACACGGTCGAAATCTCCGTCGCCGATCTCTGGACGGGCGGGGCGCTCGTACCGGTCGTGGTAGGTGCCGGCGGCGCGTTCGTGCCCGCGAACGCTGTGATAATCCCACCGCTAGGCGTGTACGCCGTGACCTTGCTGAGCACGGCTGGCCAGTTCACCTCGTTGGCCACGATCGGCGTCAACAGCGACTGATCGTTGCTGACCTCGTCGTACTTCTGCTGCGCCACGTCGTAATGCGTGATCTCCAGCCTGGTATTTGTGATCTTGGCCTGCAGTGCGGCGCCTTGGTTCTCTGCATTGTGCACCTTGAGGTACCGCAGGACACCGCCCCCGATCATCGCCAGCACGATCAGTACGGCAACGCCGATGAGAATTCGGTCCGTCCTCGCTCTCCGTCGCCGCTCGAGGATCTCGGGTGGCATCAGGTCGAGGGCTTTCACGCCCGCCGGCTCTCGCAGTGCGAGACCGATGACGACGGCACAGAGCGGATCGCGGCTGCTGATTTCCTCCGGCGAGAGGCTGGTTTCGATTCGGGAGAGGGCGCTTCCGCGTACAACCTGAGCGCGCAGGTTCTGCTGGAGCCGTTCGAGCAACCCAGACAGACGTGAGCCACCGCCAGTGAGCGTGACGCGACGGATCTCCGAGCGACCTGGAAGTGTCGAGTAATACTCGATCGAACTGCGAATCTCGGCAATGAGCGACGTCGCCGCTTCGTTGGCGGCGGCCGCCGCCGCACGGATGTGGGGACCGGACTGGTCGAGGTTGCGCTTGGTGGCCTCGGCGTCGTCAAGAGGAAGGTCGAGGGCGCCGGCAATGGCGGCCGTGATCGTGTCACCGCCCTCGGCGATGGTGCGGACAAAGTGCGGCACGCCGCCCTCGTGGACGATGACGGTCGTCAGGCCAGCCCCGATGGCGACGATGGCCTCCGGACCTCCGGCCGCTGAAGCGGGGTCGTAGAGCGCACGGATGAGGGCTGTCGACGTCAGATCGATGCTCAGGGCCGTGAGACCGGCGGCTTCGACGGCTTCGAGCAGCGGGTCGACTAGATCCCGGTGGGCGGCCGCCAGTAGGACCCGCCGGATGGATGAGCCATCAGGACCGGTCAGCTCCTCGAGAGGTCGTGCTGACATCACCGTCTTTTCGACCGGGAACGGGATGACGTCGAGTGCCTGTAGACGAACAGCAGCATCGAGCTCATTGTCCGGAACGTGTGGCATGTCGAGCTCGCGCGTGATGGCGCGTAGGCCGGCGATGCCGAGGTGGACCTCCTTGGCGGAGAAGTTGCCTTCGCTCAAGCAGCGCTGAATTGCGCTCACGACCGCCGGCACGTCAGCGATTGCTCCGTCCACGACAACTCGCGGTGGGAGGCGGACTTGTCCGAGGTTGACCAGCTTCGGTCGTCCGCCGCTGAAGGTGAGCTCGGCGATCCGCACCGCGCTGTTACTGATCTCTAAGCCAACTCGTTTGGACGCTCCTGGCGCCATTTGTGCACTCCTGTCCTACCTCGCCGCCTCCTGGTGGAGGGTACGTCGCCGGCCCCTCGCCAGTAGGTGTCTGTTGTCAGTGATGCCGTTCCTGCTGCTTTCCTTGGCCCGCCGCTGGCAGGCTCGAGACCCGAGTCTCCCGACTCAGGCGTACGACGCGCTGCTCTCCTGCCCTAGGCGTTGCTCCCCTGCTTCTGGATGATCCCGTAGATGTCGAACATGGGGAGGTACATCGAGATGACGATGAAGCCGATGGCGCAGCCCATCGTCACGATCATCAGCGGTTCGAGCACCGACGTGAGGCTCGCGATGGTCGAGTTCACCTCGTTGTCGTAGAACTCGGCCACCTTGTCGAGCATGGAGTCGAGGGCACCCGACTCCTCTCCAGTCTCGATCATCTGGGTGACCATGATCGGCATGACGTCGTACTGGGCGAGTGTCGACGAAAGGCTCTGCCCTTGTCGGACACCGTCCTGGGCCCCTCGCACGGCGTCGGCCACGAGCTGGTTGCCGGAGTTGGCGGCGACGATGTCCAGCGACTCGATGATGGGCACGCCAGCCGTCAGCAGGGATGCCAGGGTGCTCGTAAATCGCGTGAGGGCGACCTTGTGGACGAGAGGGCCGAAAACGGGAGGCTTGAGTTTCAGCCGATCCCACGTTTGCCGGCCGCCCGGCGTGGCGATCCACCGACGGGCAGCGATGATGATGATGATGATTGCCGCGACAACCACGAGTAGGTAGACGCTCGCAATCACGTTTGATACGCCGATGACGATTCTCGTGGGGAGCGGTAGCTTGGCACCGAGAGAGGCGAAGAGCTTTTTGAAGATCGGGACAACGAAGATCATGAGGGCCGAGACGATCACGACCACGAGACACATGACAATGGCCGGGTACGCCATAGCCGAGCGGACCTTCGACCGCAGCTCTACTTGCTTCTCAAGAGTGGTCGACAGCTTCAGCAAAACAAGGTCGAGCGAGCCACCGACTTCACCGGCTTTCACCATGGAGATGTAGAGCGGGGGAAAGATCTTGGGCAGCTTCTCTAAGGCGGCCGACAGCAGCGTTCCTTGCTCGACGTCGGACCGTACCTGCATCATCGCTTCGCGCAGCGGCTTGGACTCGATCTGATCGGAGAGGACGCTGAGTGAGCGGACGAGCGTGAGCCCGGAAGACACCATCGTGGCCAGCTGACGGCTCATAAGGGCGACTTCCTTCAGCTTGACGCGATCGCTCAGACCCGGGATGTTGATCTCGGTTTTGAAGTTGACGCCCCGGACCGGCTTGATCTCAACGGGCGCGAAGCCCATGTCGCGAAGCCTGGCGGCGACAAGAGCAAGGTTGTCGCCGTCGAGCTGCCCCGAGACGAGGCGCCCGTTGCGATCACGGACCTTGTAATCGAATGTGGTAGTTGCCATCTGCCGGCCTTTGTCTGGTAGGAGGGGTTCAGCCCTTCAGGTGGTCTCTGAGCTCCGAGGGGTCGTGACAGCGGTCGAACGCGACCGCTTCGGTGATGCGGCCCGCCTTCACGGCGCGGGCCAGACCCTGGTCCATCGTCTGCATCCCTTGGGCGCCACCGGTTTGCATGAGCGAGTAGATCTGGTGGGTCTTGGCGGAGCGGATGAGGTTGCGGATGGCGGGGCTGCACACCATTACCTCGGCCACAGGAACGCGCCCGAGACCTGTGGAGCTGATGATGAGCTGTTGCGTCACGACAGCCTCCAGCGAACCAGCCAGCTGGATGCGGACCTGGTCCTGCTGAGCGGTCGGGAAGACATCGATGATGCGGTCGACTGTTTGGGGGGCGTCCTGAGTGTGCAGAGTGGCGAACACGAGGTGTCCAGTCTCGGCAGCCGTGAGCGCAGTCGAGATCGTCTCGATGTCGCGCATCTCACCCACGAGAATGACGTCAGGGTCCTGCCGCAGTACGTGGCGCAACGCCTCGGCGAAGGACTCGGTGTCAGTTCCGACTTCCCGCTGGTTTACGATCGCCCGCTGATGGGTGTGGAGGAACTCGATGGGATCTTCCACCGTCATGATGTGCAGCGGCTTGGATCGGTTGATGATGTTGACGAGGGAGGCAAGGCTCGTCGACTTGCCGGAGCCGGTCGGGCCGGTGACGAGCACGAGGCCGCGGCGCAGCTCGGCGAACGAAGCGACGACGTCGGGGAGCCCGAGGGAGTCGAAGGCCGGGATCTCGTGCGGGATGGCGCGGAGCACGGCACCGACGGAGCTTCGCTGCTGGAAGACGTTGACACGGAAGCGGCCGACGCCGTGGATCATGTGAGAGGCGTCCAGCTCCTTCGTGGCCTCGAAGCGCTCCCGGAGGTTCTGGGTGAGTATGCGATAGATCATCTCCCGGATCTGCTCGTTGTCGAGCCGCGGAAGGCCCTCGATCGGCCGCAGCGACCCGTCGATGCGGATGCAGGGAGGCAGCTGGTTGGCGAGGTGGAGGTCGGATGCACCGTTCTCGACGGCATAGGTCAACAGGTCGTCGAGATCGAGCGACGGCGGCCGGTCCGTCGAGTAGCCCTGAGCACCGCCGTAATCGAGGACGTCAAGGCCACCAAGCGTGTCGACGCCTGTGCCATACATCTGCGGCCGAGCCATGGCCGGGGTGCTTGGCGGAGGAGGCGGCGGTGGTGGAGGCGGCGGACTGAGCATGCCGGAGGGTTCCATGGGTGACACAGCTGGCCGTGGGCCCGTCATGGCCGATGGCGGTGGAGGCGGCGGCAGTGGCGTGCCGGAGGCTTGCGGCGACGCCGCGGGGATATCGCTCGGCCTGAAGCCGTCATCGGCCCCCAACCCGTTCGATCCAGTCTGCACGCCGCCCTCCTCGTTGATGCGGCTCTCCACCTCGTGTCCTCCGCCGGTGGCAGCAGGTTGTGCTACCGGAGCACCAAGTCGAGGGTAGACAGCCTCCATGATTCGTTCGATGCCGCTCGGGTCTGCGAGCACGCACGTGGCGATCTCGCGCTCGAGAAAGTCGGACAACCTGCGTATCTCGTCCTCCGCCAACGGCTCGGCGCACGCCAGAGTCAGCCCGTTGCCCTCGAGGCGGTACCCGATGGCACCGATCTCGCGGGCGAGCACTTCGGGGACGAGCTTGAACGCCTCACCCATGGGTCGGTCCTCGAAGATGTCGACGGCGGCGACCCCTGACAGCTTCGAGAGCTCGTTGAGGGGAACCCGCGGGTCGAGCAGACCGCGCTGGGCGAGGGCGGTGGCGACCGGTTGACCCCGGTCGGCCGCCTCGGCAAGGGCGCTTTCGCCCGCCTCGGCGGTGATGGTGCCATCGGCGACGAGCGCCGCCACGAGGCGCCGCGACCACTCCGAGGCCGAACGATGACCAGACATGCTCATGCCACCACCCGCATTACTTCCTCGAGGCTCGTCAGTCCGAGCGCTGCCTTGCGGAGACCATCGTGGCGAAGGGGGATCATCCCCTGTTCCACGGCCACACGCTTGATGTCATCGACCGAGCTGCCGTGGATGACGGACCGTTCGATCTCCTCTGTCATCACCAAGAGCTCGTGGAGTGCGATCCGCCCGCGGTAGCCCGTCCGGCTGCACGCCTGGCAGCCGACGGCCTTGCGGAAGCGAGGCTTGCCCTGCGGCGGGGTGTCGGCCTCCTCCCACCCGAAGACTCTCAGCTCGTCGGGTGTGGGATCGTGCGCCTCGTTGCAGTTCTCGCACAGCTGCCGCGCCAGTCGCTGGGCGACGACGCAATCGAGGGCGGAACCGACGAGGAACGGCTCGACCCCCATCTCCACGAGGCGCATCGGCGTCGCAGCGGCCGTGTTCGTGTGGAGGCTGGAGAGGACGAGGTGTCCGGTGAGGGCGGCCTCGATCCCGATGACGGCCGTCTCCCGGTCGCGGATCTCGCCGACGAGAATGATGTCGGGGTCCGAGCGGAGGATGGATCGGAGCGCTCCTGCGAAGGTCAGGCCGGCCTTGTTATTGACCTGCACTTGGTTCACGCCGGGAAGCTGGTACTCCACCGGGTCCTCGACGGTGATGAGGTTGCGCTCGGCCGTGTTGAGGACGTTCAAGGTGGCATAGAGCGTCGTCGACTTGCCCGACCCGGTCGGTCCCGTCACGAGGATGGTGCCGTAGGGCTTGCGGTACGACTCCTTGTACCGTGCCTCCACCTCCGGCAGGAAGCCGAGGTCGCCAAGGTCCAACATGGCATTGGACTTGTCGAGGATCCGCATGACGACCTTTTCGCCGTGCACCGTCGGCAAGGTGGCGACGCGGAGGTCGACCTCGCGGGATCCAGCGTTGAGGGAGATGCGCCCGTCCTGTGGCACGCGGTGCTCGGCGATGTCGAGGTCCGCCATGACCTTCAAGCGCGTCGTGACACCGCCCTGGATCGCCTTTGGCGATCGCGTGATGTCGTGCAGGACGCCGTCGATCCGGAAACGGACCCTGAGGTCCTCCGCCGTCGGTTCGATGTGCACGTCGGAGGCCCGCTCTTGCAACGCCTGGCGCAGGATGAGGTTGACGTACTTGACGATGGGGGCGTCGTCGGTGACGGCGTGCAGATCGGTGAGCTCGATCTTCTCCGTAGCTGTGTCAGCCCGTGTCTGGCTGGCGGCCGCCCTCGTGGCGGCATCGCTGGCTTCCTTGTCGTGCCGGTACATCCGCGAGATGTAGTCGGTGATCTGACGGGGGCTCGAGACGACCGTGACGATGTCTCGCCCGAGGACGGTACGGAGGTCGTCCATCGCAAAGACGTTCGACGGGTTCGCCATGGCGATGATGGGGACGCCGTTGCGGTAGCCGATCGCCAGGATCTGATGCCGCTTCGCCATCTGCTCGGGGATCGACTGGATCGCCTTCAGGTCGATGGAGAAGTCGTTGAGGTCGACGAACTCGAGGCCGATCTCCTCCGCCATGGCGCGGATGAGGTCCTCCTCGGTGACGAGGCCGAGCTCAGAGAGGATCTCCCCGAGCTTTCGGCCGGTGGCGGATGCTTCGCGCAGCGCCGCCTGCATCTCCTCCCGGGTGACCTGGCCGGACTCGACCAGGAGCTTGGACAGGGCAGGCTCGCCGCCATCGGCGTGACCAGTCCCGCCCGTGGGAGCCGGCGGGCTCGGCTCAGTTGCGCCATCCTCCTCGGGCAGGTAGTCCGGTGGCCGGTCCTTGCCAGCGGCCGTGGCCGCCTCAGTGCGGTTGCGACGCAGAGAAGGAGACGGGGTGGGCGGTCTCGTCGAAGCAGCCGCCGCGCTCGGTCGTGGCGTCACCGCCCCTGTGGCACGGGCAGAGGGAGGTGGCGGCATCGTCGCAGAGGGGGGCGGAGTGCCGGCGGCCGGCGTCGCCGCAGCCGGTGCGGGCGGAGCCACCGGGGGCGGTGGTGGCGGAGGTGGCGGTGCGGCCGCCTTCGGGGCAGCCGCTTCGTCGCTGCTGGCGGCGGCCGTAGCCTGCTCGTCCGGCGACGCCGCTGGTGCCTCAGCCGCCGCCGTCTCTGGTTCTGGAGCGGCGTCCGCCGGCGGCTCGACCACGACCTCTGGCGGCTCTGGGGGCGCTGCTGGTGGCGCCGGGGGAACTGCCTTGGCCGCAGGCGCTTCCGCGCCGCCGCGTGCGCCGCTCGAGGCCGCACCTTGGTTGTACATCCGCTCGATGTAGGCGTCGATCTGCGAGGCGCACGCCACGACGGCATGGATGTCCCGCCCCACGACGGTCTTGATGTCGTCCATGGCAAGGACGTTGTCCGGTGCGCTGACGGCCACAACGGGCGTTCCGTACTTCCAGCCGACGGCGAGCGCATGGTGACGCCGCGCGAGCTGCTCAGGCAGGAGCGAAGCGGCGGCGGCGTTCAACGGATAGCGATCGAGATCGACGTACTCGAGACCGACCTCGCGGGCAAGGGCGCGGGCCCCGTCGATCTCGGCTTTGGACGGCGCCACACGCCCGCCCCGCGTCTCGGTCGTACTCATGGCGCCCACCTCATGTCAAGGATCGAGGCGCGCTGGAAGGCGCTTCGGACAGCTGCTGCACCGCAACCCCAGTTGCCCACCTATCCTCCCCTCGACCTTGGAGACTTGCACGAACATCACCCTGGCGACTTCGCGCGCTCAGAGCGTTCAGACCGCCACACATTGTACGCTAAACATCGGCATCGCGTCCCACTCCTGTAGCAAGATCACAACTTGTGCCACATTGGCCACAGGGAATCGTGCGCAGCGGGACACGCCGCGGACGTCCTTGAGCAGGTGAAGACCCCAGATCGACCCAGACGAGGGCACCCATGAACGTAGCTGACCCCCATGCCGTGGCCGCTGTCGTGGCGGCAGTGTTCGGGTTGCCCATCGGTTCCTTCGTCGGCGTCGTCGCCGATCGAGTCCCTCGCAAGGAGTCGATCGTCCGTCCCTCGTCGCACTGCACATCGTGCGCAACACCGCTGCGCACGATCGACAACATACCCGTCGTGTCGTACCTCCTACTAGGCGGACGATGCCGCGCCTGCGGTGTGCACATCCCTCCACGGGACCTGTACGTCGAAGTGACGACGGCTGTGCTGTTCGCCGCCGTGGCGTGGCGCCTGCCGACTTTCTGGGCTGTGCCAGCGTACTCGCTCCTGGCGGCCGGTCTCGTAGCCCTGTCGGCCATCGACCTCGAGCACAAGTTGCTGCCGAGAGTCGTCCTCTACGTGACGGCGGCGATCTTCGGCCTCCTGCTCGTGCTGGCGTCCTGGCCGGCCCACCGCTTCCATCATCTGCTCTTTGCGCTTTTGGGCGCGGCGGCGTGCTTTGTGGTGTTCCTGGCCATCTGGTTCGTCTCGCCGCGGGCCATGGGCTTCGGTGACGTCCGCCTGGCGGCCCTCTGCGGCGCCGCCCTCGGCTGGCTCGGGCTCGGTGCCGTGGCCGTCGGGATGCTCGCCGGTTTCGTGCTGGCGGGGGTGCCGGCGATCTGGATGCTCGCCCACGGCAAGGCGAACCGCAAGACGGCGATCGCCTTCGGCCCCTACCTGGCTGCCGGGACGATGGTGGCGGTGTGCTTCGGCCTGCCGATCGCCCACGCCTGGGTGAATGCCTGAGCCGCCGTAACGGACGGCTCCAGGAGGTGGGTCAGCGGGCGGCGCTGGGAACGAGGCCGCGCTGCTGCAGGGCGACGCGGAGGTCGTGCGGGTTCGAGGAGGCCTGGGTGGCCGCTCGCAGATCGATGACGCCCTGCTCGAGCAGGTTCACGAGCGCCTGGTCGAACGTCTGCATCCCGTAGTACTCGCCCTCGCGGATGACCTGCAGGATGTCGGTCCCACGCGCCGGGTCGATGATGGTCTGTTGGATGCGCCCGTTCACGACCATGATCTCGAGAGCGGGAACCCGGCCGGAGCCGTCCGTCGTCGGCACGAGTCGTTGGCAGATCGTTCCTTTGAGGGCGCCGGCGAGGGTGATGCGCGCCTGGCGGTGCTGGTTGGGAGGGAAGAAGTCCACGACGCGGTTGATCGTCTCGACGGCGTCGACGGTGTGCAGTGTCGACAGGACGAGGTGTCCGGTCTCGGCGGCCGAGAGCGCCGTCGCCACCGTCTCGGGGTCGCGCATCTCACCGACGAGGATGACGTCGGGATCCTCCCGCAGCGCCGAGCGCAGTGCGATGAGGAAGCCCTCCGTGTCGAAGCCGACCTCACGCTGACTGATGGCGGCAACCTCGTCACGGTGGAGCACCTCGATGGGGTCCTCGATCGTGACGATGTGGCACTCCCGCGTGCGGTTGATGTGATCGATCATGGCGGCGAGCGTCGTCGTCTTACCCGAACCGGTCGGCCCGGTGACAAGGACGAGGCCGCGTTGCTCGTCGGCCAGCTTGCGGACGGACTCCGGCAGGTTGAGGTCCTCGAAGGAGCGTGCGCTTGAGCGCACGAGCCGGAAGACCATTCCGATCGAGCCGCGCTGCCGGTAGGCGTTCACGCGGAAACGGCCGAGGCCCATGATGGCGTAGGCGAAGTCGCCTTCGTACGACTTCTCGAAACCCTCCCAGATCCGTTCCGGCATGATCTCGCGAGCTATCCCCTCGAGCTCGGCCGGCTGCGGCCCGACCTCGTCGGTCAACCGGATGAGGTCTCCGTGAACCCTGATGCGCGGAACGGACCCGACCTTCAGGTGAAGGTCGGAACCGTCCGAGTCAGCGAGTCGGCGGAGAAGGCGGTCGAGATCCCCTCGGTTCATCGGGGAGAATCGTCGCGCATGGCGGCCGAGGTGGCAATCTGCTCCGTCATCTCTCCATTTTGGCACATGAAGTGGTGATTCAGTTACGCTCTGTGGTGAAAGGCCAGTGACCTTCCTGAACGGCCGGCAAACCCGTGCAGGAAGGCCCCAGAGAAGCCTGGCGCGTCAAGGTGAAACGGTGACCTCCCGGAGGGACTGCGGCTGATGCCCGGTAAGTGGAAATGGCCCGTGAAGCGGGCAACGGGGATCATTCCCGGCAGCGACCTATCCGGCGTGACGGACCTCGACCTCATCGACGTGACCCTCCTCAGCGAGATGTCCGGGCAGCCGACCGAGGTGCCGCATCTCGGTCTGCGCTTCGCCGCTTCGGGCATGACGGTGAAGAAGCCGAATGGATCTCCCTATGCCCTCATCCCCTGGCTTTCGATCCTTCGCATGTCGGCCGACGCCGTCGGCGTGCAGCGGCACCAGCTGTCCACCGCCGTCACCCTCGAGGTGGAGAGCACGCGCAAGCGCCACCGTTTCCTCGTGCCCAACGTGCAGCTGGACGCTTTGACGGGTTCCCTCGGTGCCATGTCGGAGCGGTACGGCCGCGGCGAGCTCATCGTCGGCGGCCCGCCACGGGGGATGCGGCGCCACTGAGATGTCGGCCGAACCGCGGGGTTGCGCGAAGCATGGCGGGCTATCGTCACCTGATCGGAACATGAATGTGCTCCGATCCACAGAAACAAACGGCATGATCGTGCCATGACCGTGACTCCATCTCGGGGCGTGCCGCAGGGCTGGGCCGTTCTCGGAGCGGCAGGATCGAGCCGACCGGAGGGCGAGATGGGACCGAACGCGCAAGCAGACTCCGCCGGTTTCCTCGTCGTCGACTCCTGCCACAGCACATGGCTCTTTGACGCTTCGGCTGGGCGCTTCCGTCGCATCTTGAAGGGTCTCGACGTCGACCCCGCCCTCGCCGCCACCGACTGGCGCCCCTATGTGCGCTTGGAGCTGAGCGAGGACTCGGAAGCCTTTGTGGTCGTCCTGAATGACGCCGGCACGCGGCGGATCCGCTCCTGGCGGCATGTGGACGGTTGTGAACAGTGTGAGGGGGAGCAGACGACCGAATTGTCCGTGGAGGACATCCGTCGCTTCGCACACGCTTGAGCGAGGATCGGCCGCCGCTCACGGCGGCCCCCGTCGACGATGTCGATCCGAACGCCGAGACAGCCGAAGTTGTCGATTCGGTCGAGCAGCCCGCCAAGGTGCTGCGCATCGGTTCGATGATCAAGCAGCTCCTCGAGGAGGTGCGGCAGGCGCCGCTCGACTCCGCCAGTCGGTCGCGCCTGAAGGACATCTACGAGACGTCCGTGCGCGAGCTGGCGAGCGGGCTCTCGCCTGACCTGCAGGCAGAGCTCGACCGTCTTGCCCTCCCCTTCGACAGCAACGTGCCGAGCGATGCGGAGCTCCGCATCGCCCAGGCTCAGCTTGTGGGCTGGCTGGAAGGCCTCTTCCACGGCATCCAGGCGACGCTGTTCGCCCAGCAGATGGCGGCTCGCAGCCAGCTCGAGGAGATGCGTCAACGCTCGCTCGGGCCCGGCGGCGGCACCTCGGAGACCCCGACGCGCCCCGGCTCCTATCTCTGACCTGCGTCACCCCGCACGCCGCAGGACGGCGCGCTATCGTCGGCTGAGAGCCGAATAACAGGCGTGTAACTCGTCCACAGCCCGGGATAAAGGCTGTGGACAGGGGGTGACTGAGCAGTGGATGACGAGAAGAGAGCGACATCGTTCGCCCACCTCCATACCCATACCGAATACTCGATGCTCGACGGGGCGTCCCGCATCCGCGACGTCGTGGCGACGGCCGTCGCCGATGGCCAACCCGCTCTTGCCATCACCGACCACGGCAACATGTACGGCGTCCTCGACTTCTACAAGGAGTGCCGTCAGCAGGGCATCAACCCGATCATCGGCACCGAGGCCTACATGGCGGCGAGCTCACGGCACGAGCGCCCGGTGCGCCGCGGCCGCATGGACGACACGGGTGGAGACGACGCCAGGGGCGAGAAGCTCTACTACCACCTCATCCTTCTCGCCGAGACGACGGCGGGCTACCGTAACCTCGTCAAGCTGTCCTCGGCCGCCTACCTCGAGGGCTACTACTACAAGCCCCGGGTCGACTGGGAGCTGCTCGAGACCTATCACAACGGCCTGATCGCCACGACGGGATGCCTCGGCGGGGTCGTGCTGCAGGCCCTCCTCGCCGGCGACCAGGCACGCGCCCTCGAGCTCGCCGGGCGCCTGCAGGACATCTTCGGGCGCGACCAGCTCTTCGTCGAACTACAGGACCACGGCCTGCCCGACCAGCGCCGCACGAACCCGCAGCTCGTGGAGATCGCCCGCGCTCTTGACGCCCCCCTCGTCGCCACGAACGACAGCCACTACTGCCGCCGCAGCGACGCCGAAGCCCACGATGCCCTGCTCTGCGTGCAGACGGGGGCGACGCGCGACGACCCGAACCGTTTCAAGTTCCAGGGGGAGGAGCACTACGTGAAGTCCGCCCGCGAGATGCGGGCGCTCTTCTCCGAGCTACCGGAGGCGTGCGACAACACGCTCTGGATCGCCGAGCGCGCCTCTGTCGAGCTTGAGCTCGGCCGGCCGAGCCTCCCGAAGTTCCCCTTGCCCGGCGAGTTCGCCCATGCGGCCGAGTCCTATGACGAGTCCGCCGCCGCCTACCTGCGCCACCTCACCTACGAGGGCGCTCGCGACCGCTACGGGGAGAGCCTGCCGGCCGCCGTCGTCGAACGCCTCGAGTTCGAGCTGCGCGTCATCTCGGAGATGGGCTTCGCGGCGTACTTCCTCGTCGTGTGGGACCTCATCGCCTATGCCCGTTCCCACGGGATCCGCGTCGGCCCCGGCCGCGGATCGGCCGCCGGGTGCTGCGTCGCCTACTGCCTGCGGATCGTCGACCTCGACCCAATCCGTTACGACCTGCTCTTCGAGCGCTTTCTCAACCCGGGCCGCAAGCAGATGCCGGACATCGACATGGACTTCGACGAGCGCCGCCGCGGCGAGATGATCCGCTATGCGGCCGAGCGCTACGGGTCCGATCACGTCGCTCAGATCGTGACGTTCTCGACCATCAAGGCGCGGGCGGCCGTGCGCGACGCCGCCCGCGTGCTCGGCAAGCCGTACCTCGTCGGCGATCGCATCGCCAAGGCGATGCCGCCCCTCGTGATGGGCCGCGACACCCCGCTCGCCGCCTGTCTGGACAAGGTGGAGGGTCACGAGGACGGCTACATGGCCGCCAAGGACCTCCGCGACCTCTATGAGATGGACCCCGAGGCCAAGCAGGTCATCGATGTCGCAAAGGGGCTGGAGAACCTCCGCCGCCAGGACGGCATCCACGCCGCCGCCGTCGTCATCACCGACGAGCCGCTCACCGAGTACCTGCCGGTGCAGCGCAAGCCCGAGCCCGGTCAGGATCCCGCCCTCGCCCCGATCGTGACGCAGTACGAGATGCACGGTGTCGAGGACCTCGGCCTTCTGAAGATGGACTTCCTCGGCTTGCGCAACCTCTCGGTGATCGAGACGGCGCTCGACCTCATCGCCGAGGGGACCGGCACCAGGCCGGACATCGACGCCATCCCGCTCGACGACGAAGCGACCTTCACCATGCTGCGCCGCGCCGAGTCGATCGGGGTCTTCCAGCTCGAGGGCGGCGCCATGCGCCAGACGCTGCGCGCCCTCGCCCCCACGTCCTTCGACGACGTCGCCGCCCTCGTGGCCCTCTACCGGCCGGGCCCGATGGCGGCCAACATGCACCGTGACTACCCGGAGCTGAAGAACAAGCGCAAGGTGCTCACCTACCTCCACCCGGACCTCGAGGTCATCCTGCGGGACACCTACGGCCTGATGCTGTATCAGGAGTCGGTCATGCGAGTGGCGCAGCATTTCGCCGGCTACAGCCTCGAGGAGGCCGACAACCTCCGCAAGGCCTGCGGCAAGAAGATCCGGGCGCTCATCGCCGCCGAGCGAGTGCGCTTCGTCGAGGGCTGTGTCGCCCAGGGCTACGGCGAGAAGCTCGGGACCGACCTGTTCGACATCATCGAGCCCTTCGCCGACTACGCCTTCGGGAAGGCCCACTCCTACGGCTACGGCCTCGTCGCCTACCAGACGGCCTGGCTGAAGGCGAACCACCCGGTCGAGTATCTGGCGGCATTGCTCTCGTCGGTGAAGGACGACAAGGACAAGACCGCCGTCTACCTCGCCGAGTGCCGGACACTCGGCATCGAGGTCCGCGTGCCGGACGTCAACACGTCGGTCTCGCACTTCTCGGCCCTGGCCGCCGACAAGGTGATCGTCTTCGGCCTCTCCGCCGTGCGAAACGTCGGAGAGGCCATCGTGGAGCTCATCGTCGCCGAGCGGACGGCAAACGGCCCCTTCGCTGACTTCTACGACTTCTGCAAGCGCGTCGACCCGAGCGCCCTCAACAAGCGGGCGATCGAGTCCCTCGCGAAGGCAGGTGCCTTCGACTCCTGCGGGCACCCGCGCCAAGGCCTCTGCCTCGTCTTCGAGGACATCGTCGACCGGACGCTCACCCGGCGCCGCGAGGAGGACCTCGGTATCTCGACGCTGTTCTCGCTGCTCGAAGCGGAAGCCGACGAGGCTGGGGAGGACTCCTTCGCCTTCGACGACGCCCGGGTTCCGATCCCCGACACCGAGTTCAACAAGAACGACCGCCTCGCTTTCGAGAAGGAGATGCTCGGCCTCTACGTGAGCGACCATCCCCTGCGGGGCCTCGAATCGGCGCTCCGCCGCGTGGCGACCCATTCGATCCGTGACGTGTTGGACTCAGAGGGTGGGGCGGCGGTCGGCATCGTTCCACCGGACGGCGGGCCGGTCCTGACCGGATCGGTCACCACGGGCGGCGTTGTCACGACGCTGTCGAGGCGCTACACACGGCGCGGCGAACTGATGGCGACGTTCGTGCTCGAGGACCTCGATGCCGCCATCGAGGTCATGATGTTCCCGAAGACGATGATGGAATACGGCGGTCTGCTCGAGGAAGACGCCATCGTCGTCATCCGAGGGCGGATCGACAACCGCGACGAGCAGCCGAAACTCGTGGCGGTGGAGGTCCGCCGGCCCGAGCTCCTCGCTTCCGTGCCGGGGGCACCCATCGAAGTGACGCTCCCGCTGCAGCACCTGACCGACTCGATGGTGCGCCGACTCCGAGAGCTCGTGATGGAGCACCCCGGTCTGTCGCCCGTGCACGTCAAGCTCGGCGAGAAGGTGCTTCGGCTCCCTCCCCAGTTCAACGTCGACCCGCGAAGCGGCATCGTAGGAGCCTTGAAGGAGCTGTTCGGGACGCACGCCGTGGCGTCCTGAGGCGCCTCCGGGCGTAGTCGGCCGTCCGCTTGGCGGGGGCCTCCAGCAATCCCGTAGACTGTGCAGCAGTCCAGGGGGGTCGCGTCATACTTGACTCTTCCGGATTCCGCCTGGGGCGGCACGAGCGGCGCAGCCAAGCGTCCCGCGACCGACGTCCCGTTCAGGGCGGTCGGATCAGGCGCGACGTACGGGAGCACGACGAGGATATGACGAACGCCCTCGAGGTCGTCACGAAGGATTGCACCGCGCTCACAGACGCGGAGCTGGCAGAGATGGCGGACCTGTCCGCCGGCTCGCAGGTTCCGTGGGAGGTGGGTTTCCTCTCGAAGCAGCGCGAGGAATGGGTGCTCGTGACTCATGCCCGGGAGGAAGGCAAGTTGCGGGGGTATGCCCTCTCGACCCTCGAGCGTATCGGCGGCACGCCGAGCCTGCTCGTCGGGCTGGCCGCCTTCACCCGAACCAAATCTGCGGCGCCTGCCCTCGAGGCCGTCATGCACGACCTCTACCGGCGCTCCGTCCTTGCCTTCCCGGACGAGGACGTTCTCGTCGGCACGCGATTTGTCCGCTCGTCCGGCTACGCCGCCTTCGAGGGGCTGGAAGACATCGTGCCGCGGCCCGACCACAAGGCCACGGGCGAGGAACGGGCGTGGGGGCGGCGCCTGGCGAAGCGTTTCGGTGCCGAGAGCCAGCTGGACGATCGCAGCGCGGTCATCAAGGGTGACGGTGACCTCAGCGGGCTGCTCGACTTCGACCCGAGCAAGCCCCCGAGGGAGGCTGCCGCCTACGAGGTGTGCTTCGGGCCGGTCGACGGCGATCGTCGCGACACGCTCGTGGCCTTCGGGTGGGCTATGGCCGAGGCGCTGGCGGCGGGATCACTTCCGCACTAGCCGGTGGGCGCCGCCTGGCGCGTGACCACCGCTTACGTCAATCGAGCCGACCGCCGGTCAACGAAGGAGAGCACCATCCACCAGAGCCGTGCTGTCAGCGGCCACACTTTTTCGCCGTGAGACCGTCGTGAAACTCGCTCTCGTACTCGGGGCCGGCGGGCTCGTCGGGGTGGCTCACATCGCCGGCGTCGTCTGTGCGCTCAGCGATGAGATCGGCTTCGACGAGCCGCACGCCGATCTCGTGATCGGCACGTCGGCCGGCAGCGTCATCGCCGCTTATCTGCGGACCGGTTGGACGCCGCGGGACTTGATGGAGCGAGCCTCCGACCTCCGCGACGCCGCGCCGGGGCCAATCGGCGGTCGGACGCTCGACCTCATCCGTCATGGCATCGGCTCGGCCTATGTCGTGGCGCGAGCCACGGTGCGCGTCCCCTCGGTCCTGTCGCTCTCGCCGACACCGCTACTCCGACGGGCGTTTCCCGCCGGGGTGGTCACGATGGGTGAAGGGCCGAGCATCCTCGAGCGTGAGCTTCCCCGTACGTGGCCCGAGCGGGCCCTCTGGCTGACGACCTACGACCTCGTGAGTCGCCGGCGCGTCGTGCTCGGACGGCCTGGCGAGCCGTACGTCGCCCTCTCGGCGGCCGTGCGCGCCTCCTGCGCCATCCCGGGGGTCTACGCCCCCGTGCGGGCAGCCGACGGCGTCCTCGTCGACGGCGGCACGTGGTCGCTCACGAACCTCGACCTCGCCAGCCTCGCCGGTTGTGACACCGTGCTCTGTGTGGCCCCCATGTCCTACGACCCGAACCGGCCGCCCGAACCCCGCGACCGGGTCATCCGTGAGGTGTCCACGCGGGCCCTCCTGCGCAGCACGGACCGGCTGCGCCGCCAGGGCATCCGGGTCGTCACGCTCGCCCCGGGACCGAAGGAGGTCCGGACGCAGGGCGTCAATCTCATGCGCTCGAACGACCTGGAGCGGGTGAGCGACGTGGCCTACACCGAGACCGTCGCCCATCTGCGAGCCCTCAAGAAGCGGGGTCATCTCGGCGGCGTAGCCGCCTGAGCACCTCGGCGGCGTAGCCGCCTGAGCACCTCGGCGGCGGTGGCGGTCCTCCTGCTGCCGCCTCTGCCTCGGCCGCCCTCAGCGCCCGAGCGGAAGCGTCCCGAGGACCATCTTCGGCACTTGGCCGCGGCGAGGCGCCCCGAGCGCCACCACGAGCAACTTCGTGCCGTGCCCGGTGGCGCTCGGGTCGGGGGCGGCGTGCTCGGTGCACGGCATCGTGTGACGCCGGCCGCCGAGGGCGAACTGGCACCACGGGCCCGTCGGGCCGACCCCGAAGCGGGGCCGAGCCTGCGGTGCCACGATCACCACCGACGGCCGTGTGCCGTCGAGATCGCCATAGGCAATGGAGGGGCCGAGCGTGCCGAGGAGGGGTCGGTCGCTCGCTTTCGTCACGACTTGACGAAGGAGCCGGCGGGTCGTCCTGCGTCGCGGCTCCCCGAGGACGACGGGACGGCCCGACACGACGATGGCCTCCGGCCGAGCGGGGTCGGGCGGTTCGGGATCGACTCCGAGCCTCAGCTCTACGGCCTGAAGCGAGCGCTCAGGCCACGGCGGCACGTTGTCGACTCCGTGGGACATGTCTCCATCGCCGCTCACGGTTGATCGCGTGCCGGCGTCGTCCGGCTGACCCGGCTGCGAGCCCGCATGTGCCCGCACGAGGGCGCCGGAGTCGAGGTCGATGGCCACCCACTCGGGTCCAGGCACGAGCACGAGGCAGCGGAGCACAGACCCTGGCCCGTCTGCGCGCAGCTTGCCCGCTTGAAAATGGCGCGCTGCAGGGGCGCGCACGGAGCGAGACAGCGGCGCGCCCGTGGCGCCCGAGCGCGAAGAGCGGCTGCGCTTCCGGCGACCGCGGGCGTCCGCTCCAGCGCCCTTCGCATGTCGTCCTCCCGTGTCAGGGGCCATGGCTGGCGAGCCTAGGCCAGCGCCTGGGCTCGGCGCCTCGCTGCGACGGCCGGCGAATCAACGTGCCAGGGCGACTCCGAGCTCGCGGTCTATCTCCTCGGCGCTTGCCGCCGGTAGGCGACAAGCGCCGGCTCTGCATACGTAGGCGAAACCCGCCGCCCTGCCCACCAACAACGGCGACGGTGACGAGCCGGCGCTAGAGGCGCGGTCCCAGGCGAGCACGGCACGAGGACGCAGCATCTCGCCGTAGTGGCTGATGAGATCGGGGCGCTCGCCCGTCACGGCCACCTGCACGATGCCGGTGACGAGCAGGTCGGCAGCGACCAGCAGCCCCGTCACGGCGGTTGGGGCGCCCCTCACGAGGCTTGCGCCCGAAACCAGAAGCCGTTCGGCGGCGGCTTCGTAGTCCGCCCTCGCCGAGAGGGCGGCCAACCGCGCCAGCGCCCCGACGGCGACGGACAGAGCCGACGGGGTGACGTTGTCGTAGAGCTCGCGGGGGCGAACGACGAGGCGCTCGGCATCGGCGCCCGTGGTGAAGAGGCCGCCCAGCTCAGTGTCCTCGAAGAGCGCCAGCAACTGGTCGGCCGCTTCGCCGCCGGCGTGCAGCCATCTCGACTCGCCCGTGCACTCGGCCAGCCGCACGCACGCCTCCACGAGCCAGGCGGCATCGGTCGAGTAGCCGAGGAGCTCGCTGCCGTCGTGACGGGGCGGGCAGCGCAGCAGGCGCCCGTCTGTCGCCCGCCGCGAGCGGGCGATGAGGAGCTCGCCCATCTCCTCGGAGGCCTCACGCCAGCCTGGCTCACCGGTTGCGAGCGCCGCCTCGGCGAGCGTGGCGCACATCATGGCGTTCCACTCCGTCAGGATCTTGTCGTCGCGGGAGGGGCGGACGCGCCGTGAGCGGGCATCGAGGAGGCGCCGCCTCGCCTCCTCGATGGCGGGCGGGCGGACGATGTCACCGCGAACGGCCCGGAACAGGATGCTGCGTCCCTCGAAGTTCCCCCCAGGCCGTACCCCCCACCACTCGATGGCGTCGCTCGCCAGCTCGGGCCCGAGCACCGCCTCGATCTCGCCCGGCGTCCAGGTGTAGAAGAGGCCCTCTGCGCCCTCGGAATCGGCGTCCTCGGCCGAGGCGACGCCGCCGCCCGGCAATGCGAGATCACGAAGGACATAGGAGACGATCTCGCCGAGCACCTGCCGCCAACGGCCGTCGCCGGTGATCTGCCAGGCGTGCAGGTAGACGCGGGCGAGGAGCGCCTCGTCGTAGAGCATCTTCTCGAAGTGGGGCACGAGCCACTCCCGGTCGACGGAGTAGCGGGAGAAACCCCCGCCCACGTGGTCCCATATCCCCCCCGAGGCCATCGCCTCGAGGGCGCCGAGAGCCACGTCGAGCGGTCCGGGCAGCGGCGCACCGGAGGGATTCGTCGTGACGTCGATGCCTTCGGCGTGGGCATGCAGGAGGAGGTCGAGGAAGAGTGGTTGCGGGAACTTCGGGGCTCGCCCGAAGCCACCGTGCCCCGGGTCGGACATCTCGGCCAACCGCCGGCAGGCTGCGGCGATGGCCGCCGTCACACCGGCGACGTCGAGGCCTGCATGGGTGCCGCCGCCACCCTCGTGCCAACGGGCAGCCTCGTCCCCCCCGACTCCCTCCTGCCGGCTGCCTCCATCGTGGCGAGCGGCCCCTGCTGCCAGATCGGGCGGCGGCGGCGCCAGCCGCCGAGCCACCGCGTCCGACAGCGAGCCAGCCTGGTCCAGTACGGCGTCTCGCTCGTTCGCCCAGGCCTCCGCGATGGCAGCGAGCACGGCGCGAAAGGTGGGCGCGCCGCGGCCGGGCGCCTTGGGGAAGTACGTCCCGGTGTAGAAGGGCCGCCCATCCGGCGTGGCGAAGACGCTCATGGGCCAGCCGCCGTGCCCGCTTGCCGCTTGCACCGCTTCCATGTAGACGGCGTCGACGTCGGGCCGCTCCTCCCGGTCGACCTTGACGGCGACGACGGTGCGGTTCATCTCCTCCGCCGTCGCCTCGTCGGCGAAGGACTCGTGAGCCATGACGTGGCACCAGTGACAGGCGGAGTATCCGATGGAGAGAAACAGCGGCCGGTCGAGCTCCTCCGCCCGTGCAAAGGCCTCCGGCCCCCACGGGTACCAGTCGACCGGGTCGTGGCGGTGCTGGCGGAGGTAGGGGCTCGTCTCGGCCCCGAGGCGGTTCTCCCGTGCGCCCGTCTCCCCGGCGGCTGTCCCGCCGCCCGCCTCCCCGGCGGCGGTCCCGGCGCCCGCAGACCCGGCGGCTCCTGCCGCCTTGGCGGAATCCTCACTGGCCACCTGCGGAGCCTACGGTGTGGCGATGGATCTCAGACTGGACGGCAAGGTGGCGCTGGTGACGGGCGGCTCCCGCGGGATCGGGCTGGCCACGGCGGCGCGCTTCGCCGAGGCGGGCGCCAAGGTCATGCTGAGCTCGCGCAAGGCCGAAGGTCTCGAAGCCGCCGCCGCCTCCGTCGGGGGCGAGGTCGCCTGGTTCGCCGCCAACGTCGGTGACCCAGAGCAGGCACAGGCGTGCGTCGCCCACACGATGGACCGTTTCGGCAGCATCGACATCCTCGTGAACAACGCCGGCACGAACCCGTACTTCGGACCGATCGCCGACATAGATCTCCCTCGTGCCAACAAGACCGTGCAGGTGAACCAGACCGCCGTGCTCGTCTGGAGCCAGCTCGCCTTCAAGGCGTCCATGGCCGACGGCGGCGGTTCGATCATCAACGTCGCCTCCATCGGCGGCTACTCCGTGGAGCCCGGCATCGGCTGGTACGACGTCACGAAGGCCGCCGTCATTCACCTCACGCGCCAGCTCGCCGCCGAGCTGGGGCCGGTGCGCGTGAATGCCATCGCCCCCGGCCTCGTGCGCACCGATCTCGCCCGGGCGCTCTGGGAGAGAGGCGAGGACGCCATCGGCCGTCGCCTCCCGCTCGGGCGGATCGGGGAGCCGGACGACGTCGCCACGACGGCCCTGTTCCTGGCATCGGACGCCGCACGCTGGATCACCGGCCACACCCTCGTCGTCGACGGCGGCGCCCTCGTGGCTCCCGGAGGAGGTGTCAGCCCGTGAACCAGCTGCGAAGCCGTCGGTATCATCGCCCGCATCACGCCCGCTCTCGCCGGGCGCTCGAGCCCGGAGGCCCGACATGACCCTCACCGAGATCACACCCTCCTCCCACACGGCTGCCCCTGCCAGCACCGGCACGGCGCCTTCCCCCGACCCGGCCGCCGCCGAGCCGGAGCTCGTGGAGGAGCTGCTCGTGGAGGAGCTGCTCGTGGAGGAGATCTCGATCGATGGGATGTGCGGCGTCTACTGAGACGGGCATCGACCCGGCACGCCCCTACGAGCTGCACCCGCAGGTCGCCCTGCGCCCGGAGCCCTTCGGCGCCCTCGCCTACCACTACGGCAACCGGCGCCTGACCTTCCTGCGCTCACCGGATCTCGTGCGCCTCGTGAGCGAGCTGGCAGCCCACGGCTCGGTGACGGCCTCGATGGCCGCCCTCGACCTCGACCCGGGGCGCCGGCCGACCCTGCTGCGGGCGCTTGAATCTCTCGTGAAGAGCGACGTGATCCGCCCCCGCCCGGGCGCCAGCGCCGTTGCCGCCGGAGCCGTCCATGACAGCTGAGCGCCTCTCGGACGAGCTCTCCCGCGGGTTGCAGGCTCCCATCTGCCTCACCTGGGAGCTCACCTACGGCTGCAACCTCTCGTGCGTGCACTGCCTGTCGAGCTCGGGCCTGCGCGACCCGGAGGAGCTGACGAGCGAGGAGGCGAGGCGCTTCGTCGACGAGCTCGCCGCGATGCAGGTGTTCTACGTGAACATCGGCGGCGGCGAGCCCACGTTGCGGCCGGACTTCTGCGAGCTCGTCGAATACGCCGTCTCGAAGCAGGTGGGCGTGAAGTTCTCCACGAACGGCACGACGATGACGCCGGCTCGTGCCCGCCGCTATGCCGCCATGGACTATGTCGACATCCAGATCAGCCTGGACGGGGCGTCGCCGGCGACGAACGACCCGGTGCGGGGGTCCGGCACCTTCGACGCCGCCGTGCGGGCGATGGATCGCCTGGCGGAGGCGGGTTTCGGATCGTTCAAGGTGAGCGTCGTCGTCACCCGTCACAACGCCGACCAGCTCGAGCAGATGCTGCGCCTCGTCGACGGCTTCGGCGCCGAGCTGCGAGTGACGAGGCTGCGGCCCAGTGGCCGGGGGGCGGCCAGCTGGCACGACCTGCGGCCGGCGCCCGAGCAGCTCGCCCAGGTGCACCGCTTCCTCGTCGATCATCCCCAGGTGCTGACGGGCGACTCCTTCTTCCACCTCGGCCCGCTCGGTGTCGAGCCGCTCGCCGGGCTCAACCTCTGCGGCGCCGGCCGCGTCGTGTGCCTCGTCGACCCCGTGGGTGACGTCTATGCCTGTCCTTTCGTGATGCACCCGGAGTTCCGGGCGGGGAGCATCCGGCGACCCGGAGGCTTCGCCGCCGTCTGGCGGGAGAGCGAGCTGTTCACCGGGCTGCGGCGTCCCTCGAGTGGCGGAGCGTGCAACGCCTGCGGCTCCTACGGTGCCTGCCACGGCGGCTGCATGGCGGCCAAGTTCTTCACCGGGCTTCCCCTCGACGGCCCGGATCCTGAGTGCGTGCTCGGTCATGGCGAGCGCGCCCTTGCCGCCCTCGCCGCCGGCGGTCACACGACCCTCCCGCTCGCCGGCAACGGCGGCCGCGGCCACGGCCGACCGGGGCGCCCGGTCCCGGTGGCCTTCGGGTCGCGGACCGCTTCGCGGGCCCGGTGACCGGCCTCGGCGACCCGGTCCGCCTCGGGAGCAGCACGGCCCGCAACCGTTTCGTGTTCGGGCCGCACGCCACGAACCTCGCCCGCAGGCGTTCCGTTTCGGAGCGGCACGTCGCCTACTACCGGGCGCGGGCAGCCGGCGGCGCCGGCGTCGTCGTCGTCGAGGAGGCCTCCGTGCACCCCTCCGACTGGCCTTACGAGCGCGCCCCGCTGGCCTCTGAGTGCGCCGACGGCTGGGCAGCGGTGGCGGCCGCCTGCAGCGACGAGGGCGCCCTCGTGCTCGCCGCCCTCGGCCACGCCGGCGCCCAGGGCTCGAGTGCGTATCACCAGCAGGCCCTCCTCGCCCCCTCGAGCGTGCCCGACGTGGTCTCGCGCGAAGTGCCGAAGATCATGGAGGAGGAGGACGTCGTCGCCGTCGTGGAGGGTTTCGCCCGTGCTGCCGCCCTCGCCCACGACGCCGGCTGCGACGGGGTGGAAGTGAACGCCGGGCAGTGGAGCCTGCTGCGCCAGTTCTGCTCCGGCCTCACGAACCTGCGCGACGACGCCCTCGGCGCCGACCGATCGTCGTTCCTGCGACAGGTGCTCGATGCCGTGCGCGCCGCCTGCCCGGGCGTCGTCGGCTTGCGCTTCAGCTGCGACGAGCTGGCGCCCTGGGCCGGTCTCGTGCCCGCCGCCTCGGCAGCGATGCTGGCGGAGCTGGCGACACCGCGGCGCTTCGACTACGTCACGGTCGTGCGCGGGTCCGGCTACGGGACGGGTGCCACCCACCCGGACGGCCACGTCGCCCCCGGCTTCAACCGGGAGGCGACGGCGCTCGTCCGATCGGCACTGCCGGCCTCCGTCGCCGTCGTCGCCCAAGGCTCGATCGTGGACGTCGCCATGGCGGGCGAGATCGTGGCGAGCGGGGAGGCCGATCTCGTCGAGATGACCCGGGCCTTCCTGGCCGATGCTTCCCTCGCCCGCAAGGTGGCGCGGGGCGAGGCGGACCGCGTGCGCCCCTGCACGCTCTGCAACCAGGCCTGCCAGGTACGAGACCCCCGAAACCCCCTCGTCTCGTGCATCGCCGATCCCCACACGGGCTACGAGTCGGTAGAAGCCGCCGAGCTCAGCGGAGATGGCAGCCCGGGCGGGCACGATCCGAGTGGGCGGCCGCCGGGACAGCTGCTCGTCGTCGGTGGTGGCCCGGCCGGACTGGAGTGCGCCCGCCTGGCGGCCCTTTCCGGCTTCGCCGTCACGCTCTTCGAGCGGGCGGATCATCTGGGCGGCATGGTCCTCGCCGCCAGCAGGGCACCCGGCCGGCAACGGCTCGCCCACCTCGTCGAGTGGCTGGAGGCCGAGTGCCGCCGTGCCGGCGTCGACATCGTCACCGGGCACGAGGTCGCCCTCGAGGAGCTCGACGCTCACGACGGCCCCGTCGTCTGCTGCACCGGGTCGCGTCCGGGCCGGCGAGGCTTTGCCGTCGCCCCGTTCGCCCCCGTCATCACGGCGGCCGAGATGCTCTCGGCGGAGCGGCTCGTCGGCGAGGCGCCCCTCTCGCCCGCCGTCGTCTTCGACCCGATCGGCGGACCCATCGGCGTCGGTGCCGCCGAGCTGCTCGCCTCCTCGGGCGCCGCCGTGACGTTCGTGACGCCCGATTTCGTCGTGGGCGACCAGCTGGCACGCACGGGCGACCTGGCGCCGGCGAGCGTGCGGCTGCAGCAGGCCGGCGTCGTGCTCGCCACGAGGTCGGTCGTCGTCTCCGTCGACACCGAGAGCGTCGTCATCGAGCACCGGGACTCGGGCGAGGTGCGCAGGCTGCCGGTGGCCGTTCTCGTCGACGCCGGGCACCGCCTGCCCGACGACACGCTGTATCGCGCCGTCTCGGCGGCGCGACCGGGTGTGCTGGTGGCGGGCGATGCCGTCGCCCCCCGCACGGTGCTCGAGGCCGTGCTGGAGGGGCGTCGCGTCGCCACGGCCCTGTTCTCCCTGGCCGGCGCCGCGAGCGCGCCGTGACGCGGAGCCAGCGCTACCCGCTGCTCTTCTCGCCGCTTCGGATCGGCCCCGTCACGGTGGCGAACCGGGCGGTCTTCTCGGCCCACCTCACGAACTACGCCACCGACGGCCTGCCGACCGAGCAGCACGCCGCCTACTACGCGGCCCGAGCCGCCGGCGGCACGGGCCTCATCATCACCGAGGAGCACTCCACCCACGCGACGGACTGGCCCTACGAAAAGCTCATCCACGGCTACCACGCTGCGGTCGTGCCGGGCTACCGGCGCATCACCGAAGCCGTCCACCGCCACGGCGTGCCGATCTTCGCCCAGATCAACCACAACGGCGGGCAGGCCTCCTCTATGTACACGCGGCTGCCCGTCTGGGCTCCCTCCCCCGTCGCCGACCCCCTCTTCCGGGAGGTACCGCACGCCGTCAGCGAGGCGGAGATCGCCGAGATCGTGGCCGGTTACGTCACGGTGGCCCAGCACTGCAGGCAGGGCGGCTTCGACGGGATCGAGCTGCAATGCTCGCACTCGTCGATCGTGCGGGGCTTCCTGTCGAGCGTCACGAACCTGCGGACCGACGGCTACGGCGGTTCCCTCGACGGCCGGACCAGACTGCTGCTCGAGCTCCTGGAAGCCGTGCGGTCGGCAATCGGCCCCGGGATGGCTCTCGGCGTCCGCCTCTGCGGCGACGAGCTCATCGAGGGCGGCTCCACGATCGACGAAGCCGTCGCCGTCGCCAAGCTGGTGGAGGCGCACGGTTGCGCCGACTACATCAACACCTCGATCGGCGTGGCGACGGCGACGTTGTTCATGATCGAAGCCTCCATGCACGTCCCCCCCGGATACGCCAGCTTCATCCCCTCGGCCATCCGCCAGTCGGTGTCGCTCCCGGTCGTGGGCGTCGGCCGCTTCAAGGATCCCCTGCAGGCCGAGCGTGCCCTCGCCGAGGGCCAGTGCGACCTCGTCGGCATCGTGCGGGGGCAGATCGCCGACCCGGATCTCGTCGGAAAGGCGCGAGCGGGACGGACGGAGGCGATCCGGCTCTGCCTGTCGTGCAACCAGGAGTGCGTCGGCCGCATGGGACTCAACCGCTGGCTCGGGTGCATCGAGAACCCGAGAGCCGGCAGGGAGGCCGATGACGGCGCCGGGCGCCTCAACGGACGCCGACCGGCCCCTGCGAGCCCGGGCGAAGAGCGAAGGGGCGGGTTCGTCCTCGTCGTCGGAGCCGGCCCGGCCGGGCTGCAAGCCGCCCTGGCGGCTGCCCGCGGCGGCAGGGCCGTGCGGGTGCTGGAGCAGGCGAGCGAGGCAGGGGGCCAGCTACGGCTCGCCGCTTCGGTGCCGAACCGCGCCGAGCTCGGCGATCTCGTCCGTAACCAGCTGCACGAATGCCGTCAGCTCGGGATCGACATCCGTTTCGGTGAGAGGGCCACGACCGAGAGCGTGCTGGCGAGCGGCGCCGCCCGCGTCATCGTCGCTACCGGGGCGCGCCCGAGGCGCCCCTTCTGGGTCGATCAGGCCGTCGCCGACGGTATCGGCGTCGCCGACGTCACCGAGGTGCTCGACGGCTCGGCTGCCCCCGAAGGCGACGTCGTCGTCGTCGACGAGGTCGGGTTCCACCAAGCCACCAGTGTCGCCGAGCTGCTCGCCGACCGGGGTTGCAACGTGGAGATCCTGACGCCGGCAATGGTCGTGGGCCAGGATCTCGGCATCACGCTCGATCTCGAAGGCTTCAACCTGCGCGCCGCCTCGAAGCACATCACGCAGTCGACCGACCGCGTCGTCATGGGCGCCGCCGGCGGTGCCCTCCAGGTGCTCCACCACCCGACAGGAGCCATGGAGGAGCGCCCCGTCAGCTGGGTCGTGCTGGCGGTGCCGGCCGAGCCCGACGACGCCCTCTACCTCGCCCTGCGCCGGGCCGGCGCACGCCTGGACGTGCGGCGAGCCGGTGACTGCCTGGCTCCGCGGCGCGCCCACTCGGCTGTCATCGAGGGTGAACGGGAAGGCTCTCGCCCATGATCGCCGTCGTGACGGTGCGGGACGGCATGCTCGCCGCCGGGGGGGAGGAGGCCATCGCCGAGGCGGGCGGCGTTGCAATCCTTGCCGGCGACGGCGCCGCCTCCGCCGCCGCCGAGCTGGCGGAGCGGGTGAGCCTCGCCCACGCCGGCCTCGAGTGTCGCCAACTGCGGTTGCTCGAGCTCGGAGCCGCTTTTCACCCCGCCGAGTGGGCGGGCGCCATCGCGCCGCACGTCGAGTCCGCACACGTCGTCGTGCTGCCGGCCTCCCCCGACGGGCGCGATCTGGCGCCCCGCCTGGCGGCCGCCCTCGGCCGCCCTCTCCTGGCCGGTGCGATCGCCGTGACCGGCGAGGGTGCCTCACTCGCCTGGATGGCGGGCCGTCAGGTCGCCCGCTTCCGATCCGACGGGCCTTTCGTGGCGACGTTGCTGCCGGGATCGCGCTCGGCCCTCGCCACCCTCGGGGCCGTCGGATCCGGAACGTCGGGCACCGACGCCGCCGGCGCCCCCACCCTCGCCGAACTGGAGGCTGCCCTCGCCGACAGCCGGGGGGTTCCCGCCGAGGGGAACGAGCGGGCCGCTGTGGCCGACCCCGAGCTCGTGGAAGTGATGGCGGCTGATCCGGCCGTGATGGATCTGGCCGAGGCGGGCCGCATCGTGGCCGCCGGCGCCGGCGTGGGTGGCCCCGAGCAGCTGGCCATGCTCGAGGTCGTGGCGGCCAAGCTCGGTGCATCTCTCGGGGCAACCCGAGTCGTCACCGACGCCGGCTGGCTCGGGCACGACCGCCAGATCGGCACGACCGGCGTGTCCGTGCGCCCCCGTTGCTACGTGGCGTTCGGCATCTCAGGGGCGGCACAGCACCTCGGCGGCCTCGGAACGCCCAGCCACGTCATCTCCGTCAACCTCGACCGCAGCTGTCCCATGATGGCGATGGCCGACCTGGCGCTCGTCACCGACGCCCCGGCGCTTGTCGGGGTATTGGCGCGGCGACTGTCCGAGGCCGTGGCGGCGGTCGGGGTGCAGGCACCGGACGCCTTTGCTTCCGAGCCGGAGAGGCCGTCGTGACGACCGATTTCGAGGTCGTCGTGGTGGGCGCCGGACCGGCCGGTTCGACCGCCGCCATGCAACTCGGGCGCGCCGGGCGGCGCGTCTGCCTGCTGGAGCGCGGCCCGGCGCCCGGGTCGAAGAACCTCTTCGGCGGCGTCGTCTATCCGCGGGTTCTCGACGAACTCATCCCGAGCTGGCGGGAGGAGGCGCCCTTCGAGCGGTGGATTACGCGCCGTGCGACGATGCTGCTCACCGACACCCAGGCGTTGTCCGTCGACTTCCGAACGACGGCGTGGGGCGCCGCCCCCTACAACGGCGCCACGGCCTTGCGCCCGGCTTTTGACGCCTGGCTCGCCGGCAGAGCCGTCGAGGCGGGCGCCGTGCTCCTCACCTCGACAACCGCCGTCGGGCTGTTGCGCGACAGCACCGGGCGCGTCGCCGGCGTCACGACGGATCGACCGGACGGGGATCTGCCGGCCTCGGTCGTCGTGGCCTGCGACGGCGTCAACTCCTTTCTCGCCAAGGAGGCCGGCTGCGCCGCACCGTCCGATCCCGCCAACTACACCCTCGGCGTCAAGGAGATCCTGGCGTTGCCGGCCGACGAGATCGAACGGCGCTTCGGCCTGTGCGCGGGGGAAGGCGCCGACTTCGAGATCCTGGGCGGGACGGGGGGCGTCGCCGGCGGGGGTTTCCTGTACACCAACCGCGAGACCATCTCGGTCGGCCTCGTGCTCTCGCTGCCGTCCCTCACCGCCTCGGGGCGGCGCCCGGAGGAACTCCTCGCCGGCTTCAAGGCCCACCCGGCGATCGCCCCCCTCCTTGCCGGAGCGGACCTCGTCGAGTACGGCGCTCATCTCATCCCGGAGGCGGGCGTTTCCATGATGCCGAAGCTCGCCGCCGACGCCTTCGTCGTCGCCGGCGATGCGGCCGCTATGTGCCTCGCATCGGGACTCTGGCTGGAAGGCGTCAACTTCGCCATCTCGTCGGGAGCCGCCGCCGCCGCCGCCGTCACCGGGGCGCTCTCGGGGGGTGACACGAGCGGGCGCCGTCTCGAGGCGGCTTACCGCAAGGAGTTGAAGGCGGGTTTCGTGCTGGCGGATCTGGAGCGGCTGAAGCTGGCGCCGCACCTCGTGCTCTCGGATCGCGTGCAGAACCGCTATCCACAATTCGTGTGCGACATCGTCGAGGAGATCTTCACGGTGTCGAACCCGACGCCGAAGCCGCGGCTGCGATCGCTCGTGCTCTCCCAGGCGCGCCGTGCGGGCCTGCGCTGGCGGGAGCTCGCCCGCGACGCCTGGACGTCGTGGCGGATGCTGGGATGACGACGCCGATGGCTGGGGAGGTGTCCTTCGAGGACCGCATGGCGACGACCGAGTTCAGGGTGGCGCCCGGGGCCCATATCGTCGTCGACGGCGATGCCTGCCGCGGCTGCACGACCCGAGAGTGCGTCACGGCCTGCCCGGCCGGCCTCTTCGTGCCCATTGCCGACGGTGGGATCCTCTTCAACTACGAGCAGTGTTTCGAGTGCGGGACCTGCTACATGGTCTGCAACACGAGCGGTGCCATCACCTGGCGTTATCCGGAGGGCGGCGCCGGCGTCGTCTACCGGCAGACATGAGCGTCGCGGGCTTGGCAGGCAGTGGCGCCCCCGAGGCGCCGCATGCGGGGATGGCAGCTGGACCGGCAGCTCGCCAGCAGCGTGCGCCGGGGCCTGTCATCGTCGCCTGCATGAAGCTCGTCGAGCTGCGGGCCGGTGTCGACGCCCTCTCGGGAGCGGTCCTCGCCGACCCGGCCTCAGCCGGCCCGTCGCCGTCCGACGAGGCGGCGCTGGAATGGGCGCTGCGAATCGCCGAGGCGACGGGCGGGCACGTCGTGGTCATGTCGGCCGGCGGGCCGCGCTGCGACGAGATGCTGCGGGCGGCCGTCGCCGCAGGGGCCGATCGCGCGGTACGCCTGCAGCTCAGCGCGACGGCGCCGAGCGCCGTCGTCGCCGCCACCCTGGCGGCGGGGGTTCGGAGCGTGGTGGCGGCGCCGGCCCATCTCCCCGCCGGCGTGGCGGGCGGCTCCGATGCTGCCGAGGCCGTCCTTCCGGCGGGCGTCGTCGTGTGCTGCGGTGACGCCAGCGCCGATCGGGGGAGCGGGTCGGTGCCGGCCTTCCTGGCGGGGGAGTTGGCGGCCGCCCAAGCGCTCGGCCTCGTCGCCGTCGTCGTCCCGCCACCGAGCCAGTCGCCCGCCGGCGTCGTGCTCGAGGTCGAGCGCCGCCTCGAGCGGGGGCGGCGGGAGCGGCTGCGGCTGCGCGCCCCGTGCGTCGTCTCCGTGGAAGCCGTGACGGCACGACTTCGGCGAGCGCCGCTCGCACGAGCGCTCGCCGCCGGCGCCGCCGACGTCGAGGTGCTCGGGGGAGCTGCCGGCTCGCTGGGTGGCCCGCTCGCGGAGCCGACGAGCGGTCATGTCGAGCTCGTGGCCCTTGAGCCGTTTCGCCCGAGGACGCGCCTCGTGCCGCCACCGGCGCCCGGCCTGGCGGCGCGGGACCGGATCCTCGGGCTCACGGGCGCCCTCCATGAGCGGCCGGCCGCCCGCACGCTCGTGCTCGAACCCGAGCAGGCTGCAGACGAGCTCCTCTCGACGCTGGCGCAATGGGGAGAGCTGCCGCAACCCCCCCTCCCCGACACCGAGGGCGACGACGAAACGGAGGGCCAATGACCACTCACGATCCGACCCCGGGCGGCGGCCGTGTCGCCGTCGTGACGGGAGCGGGCCGCGGCATCGGCGCCGAGATCGCCCGCGGGTTATCGGGCGCCGGATGGCAGCTGGTGCTCGTCGACTCGTGCGCCGACGACCCCCTTGTCGACTACAGCCTCGCCACGCTGGCCGAGTTCGAAACCGTCGTCCGGGACTGCGGCCCGAACGCCGCCGGACACGTGGCGGACGTGCGCGATCAGGCTGGGCTCGACGCCGCCGTGGAGCTGGCGACGGAGCGCTTCGGCGGCCTCGACGCCGCCGTCGCCGTTGCCGGGATGGTCGCCGGCGGGCCGCCGGCCTGGGAGACGGGCGACGATCTCTGGGAGGCGATGCTGGACGTCAACCTCGGCGGGGTCTGGCGCCTCGCCCGTGCCGCCCTGCCGGCGATGTTGCGGCGGCCCGCCCCGCGCAACGGTCGCTTCGTGGCTGTGGCGTCGGCGGGCGGCGTGGTGGGCTTCCCTCGGCTCAGCGCCTACGTGGCGGCCAAGCACGGCGTCATCGGCCTCACCCGCAGCTTGGCGGCCGAGCTCGGGCCGGAGGGGATCACCGCCAACGCCGTGGCGCCGGGGTCGACCCGGACGGCCGGGCTGACCGCCAGCGCCGCCGTCTACGGGCTCGCCAGCCCGGACGAGTTCAGCGTGCACCACCTCGAGCCCCGTCTTCTCGAGCCGGCGGAAGTGGCCGCCGCCGTCGTCTGGCTGTGCGGGCTGGGCTCGAGCGGCGTGAACGGAGCGGTGCTGCCCGTCGATGCCGGCATGACCGCTCGCTGACGGAGGGGGCGGCGCTCGGCGGCAGTCGGTGTCGGCGAGACGGCGTGAACGCGGCGGAGACTCGGTGGTACGGTCGGCACGGCCCAGGTGAGTGACGGAGAACTCGCCGACCGGGTCGTTCGAGGAAGGAGCGCGCCGTGAAAGCCAAAGCCGCCGTCTTGTGGGGACTGAACGAGGATTGGCGCGTCCAGGACGTCGAGCTCGACGATCCGGAGCCGGAGGAGGTCCTCGTCAAAATGGGGGCGGCCGGCCTATGCCACTCCGACGAGCACATCGTGACCGGCGACATCCCGATGGCACTGCCCGGGGTGGGCGGCCACGAAGGGGCCGGCGTCGTCGAGAAGGTCGGCAGCCGCGTCACGAGCGTGGCGCCCGGCGACCATGTCGTCATGAGCTTCATCCCGAGCTGCGGCAAGTGCCGGCCGTGTGCCAGCGGGCACCAGAACCTCTGCGATCTCGGCCAGTACCTCATGCTCGGCACGCCGATCGCCAACGGCATCCACCGCATGCGCGCCGACGGGCAGGGACTGGCGCCCATGTCGCTCGTCGGCTGCTTCGCCTCGCACCAGGTGCTGCACGAGGCCTCCGTCATCAAGATCGATACCGACATCCCGCTCGACAAGGCGGCTCTCGTCAGCTGCGGGGTCGCCACGGGTTGGGGCTCTGCCGTGCACACGGCTCGAGTGGCGCCCGGTGACGTCGTCGTCGTCGTCGGTGTGGGCGGCATCGGCTCGAACGCCGTGCAGGGCGCCAAGATGGCGGGCGCCCGCTGGATCGTCGCCGTCGACCCGGTCGAGATGAAGCGGGAGAGCGCCAAGCGGTTCGGCGCCACGCACACGGCCAAGGACGTCTTCGAGGCGTTCTCGCTCGTGAACGACATGACGCAAGGTCAGCTGGCCGACTCCGCCATCATCACGACCGGCGTCGCCTACGGTGACCTGCTCGGCTCCGTCGTCTCGCTCGTGCGCAAGGGCGGCACCGTCGTCGTGACGGCCATCGCGCCGTTCTCGCAGGCGCAGGTCACCTTGTCGCTGTTCGAGCTGACGCTGTGGCAGAAGGAGGTCCGCGGCTCGCTCTTCGGTGGCGGCAACCCCCGTGTGGACATCCCGAAGATCCTCACGCTCTACCGCGAGGGCAGCCTCTTGCTCGACGAGCTGATCACGAAGGCGTACTCGCTCGAGGAGATCAACGAGGGATATCAGGACATGCGGGACGGCAAGAACGTGCGAGGCGTCGTCGTCTTCGACTGACGTCCCGAGCTCGGCGCCGCCCCGGCGGCCGGCGTCGGAGGCGGGACGTTACGTGCTCGATCGCCGTGTGCGCCGCCTCGGCCGCGGTGGCGAGGTGCTGCTCGGGGGCGAGCCGTTTCGACTGCTCCGCCTCAGCACGCAGGGGAGCCATTTCCTCGACGACCTCGCGGCGGGGGCTCCCGCTGACGGGGCGGCCGCCGTCGCACTGGCGGAGCAGCTCAGCGACGCCGGCATCCTGCATCCCGTGCCGGCCCCTCGCCGGGTCGGGCGCCACGAAGTGGATGTCGTCGTGCCGGTACGAGACGACAGCGCCGGAGCCGCCCGGCTGCTCGCGCTGCTGCAATCCGACTTCGCCGGCGGCGTCATCGTCGTCGACGACGGCTCGACCGCCGGCGAGGCGCTGCGGCTCGACGCGCTGACGTCGGCTTCCTCGGCCGTTCTCGTGCGGCAGTCCGAGCCGGGCGGTCCGGCGTCGGCTCGAAACGCCGCCCGCGCACGCTCGGAGGCACCTTTCGTCGCCTTCCTCGACGCCGACGTCGCGCCGGAAGCCGGCTGGCTCGAGCGCCTCATCGGCCACTTCGACGACGCCGGGATCGCGGCCGTCGCCCCTCGCGCCGCCGCCGCCGGCACGGGGGCCGTGGCGGCCTACGAGGTGGTCGGCTCCGCCCACGACCTCGGTGCAGAGCCGGGCATCGTCGGTGCCCACCGACGCATCTCCTACGTGCCGTCGGCCGCTCTCGTGTGCCGGCGCCGCGCCCTCGACGAGGTCGGCTGGTTCGACGCCGCCCTGGCCGTGGGCGAGGACGTGGACCTGCTGCGCCGCTTCGAGCAGGCCGGCTGGGTGGTCCGCTACGAACCGCGGTCAACCGTTCGGCACGACAGCCGCGCACAGCTTGGCGCCTTCGTGCGTCAGCGCTTCCGCTACGGGACCTCGGCGGCGGCACTGGAGGGGCGCCACCCCGGCAGCGTGGCACCGTTCGAGGGCAACCGGTGGGCCGTCGCCGCCGTCGCCGCCGCCGGCCTACCGGCTGTTCGCCGGCGATGGCGAGTGGCGCTCTGGCTACTCGCCACGTTCGTGCCGACCCGCTCTCTGCGCTCCAAGCTGCAGCGCGTCGGCGACCCCTTCGCCTCTCGCGACGCCCTCCGGGCCCTCGTCACCGCCCAGGCATGGACGGCCGCCGGGCTCGCCACCGCCCTGCGGCGCGTCTGGTGGCCGCCGGCGCTGGCACTTGCCCTCCTCGTGCCTCGGCTGCGAGGCCCCATCGCTCGGGCCCTGGCGGTGGCGGTCGTGGCCAGGCGGGCTCCCGCCCTGTGGAGGGCATCCCACCAGCCGGACGCCTCGGTGGACCCGTGGCGGGCCCTGACGACGATCGGTCTTGGAGCGCTCGACGATCTCGCCTACGGCGCCGGCGTCTGGGCTGGCTGCCGTCACCACCGCAGTGTGCGAGCGGTGCTCCCGAGGGTGGCTCAGGGAACGGTTTCGCCGCCGAGTGAGCCGAGGCGCTCCCGCTGAACCTTTCCGAGCGCCGTGCGGGGGAGTGCCTCGACGAGCACGACCTGGCGCGGGGCCGCGAAACCCGCCAGCTCCCCGCCGACGAGCTCGCGCAGCTCCGCCAGCAGCCGCCCCGGGGTGACCTCAGCGGCCGCCACGGGAACGACGTAGGCCACGACCCGCTCGCCCCACTCGGGGTCTGAGACGCCGGCGATGGCGACCTCCCGCACGGAGGGGTGCCGTGCCACCACCGCCTCGACGGCGGAGGGCCAGACGTTCTCGCCCCCGCTGATGATCATCTCGCCGATCCGCCCGTTGACGGCGAGCGTCCCGTCCGGGCGGACCTCGCCGGCGTCGCCCGTGGCGAGCCAGCCGCCGGCCAGCTTCGGGTCGTGCCCGTCCCGGTAGCAGCGCAACAGCATCGGTCCCCGTACCTCGATCTCGCCGCCCACGACGCGAAACTCCGCCCCCTCGACGACACGGCCGTCGTAGACGAGACCGCTCCCCGTCTCGGTCATGCCGTAGGTGGTGACCACGTTCGGGGGCACCACGGCCGGAGGCGCCTGCCCGCCGAGCACGATGCAGCGAAAGCGCTCCGAGACAGCCGCCGGCAGGCGCCGGAGCGCCGTCGGCACGAGAGACGTCAGCGTGGCGCCGCCGCCGAGCGCCCTCATGGCCCCCTCCTCTGAGAAACCTCCCACCACCTCACAGCGCACGCCCGTCTCCAGGGACCTCGTCACGACCGAGAGGCCGCCGACGTGCGAGAGCGGCAGGCATGCCCACCAGGCGTCTCTGCCGGCCTCGACGTCGAGCCGCCGGCTCGTCGCCCGGGCGGAAGCGGCGACGGCGGCGTGCGTGAGCACGACACCTTTCGGTTCCCCGGTCGTGCCGCTCGTCGCCATCACGAGGGCGTCGCCTTCGTCGACGGGTTGTTCGCCGGCGAGGGGGGTTTCGATGCCGTCCTCGCCAATCCAACAGGCCGGGCGGAGGCTGTCGAGCAGCCGCCGGCGCGCCGGGGGCGCCAAGCGCAGATCGACCGGCAAGACGGCGTCGCCCTCGCCCCGGGCTCGCCGGAGCTGCTCGACGAAGGCCGGCCCCGCCGGCAGGCCGAGAGCGATCAGGCGGCGCACCTGTCCAGGGTGCCCGACGACCCGCCGTGCCCGCCAGCCGGGCCGCCGCGGCGCCGGGTGGCGACGGCGTACGGAGGCGCGCGCGCTTTTGTACGGCGACGCATGAAACCGCCCCCAGCTGGCGCCATGGCGTCCCGCCGGCGTCCGGAGGTGCGCGCGCTTTTGTACCGCCGGCGCATGAAACCGCCCCCACCTCAGGGGAGCAGCCCTTGGCAGAGGCACGATTGGACCGCGGGTAGACCCCGGCCGTTAGCCTGACCGCCATGCCGGCCGACTGGAAGGAAGCTGGCGACTACCAGGACGTCCGCTACGAGACGGCCGAGGGAACCGCCAAGATCACGATCTGCCGGCCGGAGGTGCGCAACGCCTTCCGGCCAGAGACCCTCTTCGAGCTCTCCCGTGCCTTCGAGACGGCCCGCGACGATTCCGACGTGGGCGTCATCATCCTCACGGGCGAGGGCCACCTGGCGTTCTGCTCGGGGGGCGACCAGCGCATCCGAGGCGACGACGGCTACATCGGCGACGACGAGGTGGCTCGCCGCGGCATCGGCCGCCTCAACGTGCTCGACCTCCAGATCCAGATCCGCCGGCTGCCGAAGCCGGTTGTGGCGATGGTGGCCGGCTACGCCATCGGCGGCGGCCACGTGCTCCACCTCGTGTGCGACCTCACGATCGCGGCGGACAACGCCCGCTTCGGTCAGACGGGACCCATGGTGGGCAGTTTCGACGGCGGGTTCGGCTCTGGCCTCTTGGCGCGCACGATCGGCGTCAAGCGGGCGAAGGAGATCTGGTTCCTCTGCCGGCAATACGACGCCGAGCAGGCGCTCGCCTGGGGCCTCGTCAACGCCGTCGTGCCCCTCGACGAGCTCGAATCAGAGACGCTCGAGTGGTGCCGTCGGATGAACCAGCTGTCGCCCATCGCCTTGCGCATGTTGAAGGCCGGCTTCAACGCCGCAGACGACGGGCTGGCCGGAGTGCAGCAGCTGGCGGGTGACGCCACCATGCTCTTCTACATGACCGAGGAGGGTCAGGAGGGCCGCAACGCCTACGTCGAGAAGCGGGATCCGGACTTCTCCCGGTTCCCGCGACGGCCCTGAGCGGGTCGCCCTGCAAAGCCAGCCCGGACCGGCCATGACGAAGCCGGCAGCGTGGGTGGCGGGCGCACGCCCGCGCACGCTGCCGGTGGCTGTCGTACCCGTGCTCGTCGGGTCCGCCGTCGCCTCCGCCCAGGGTCACCTCATCTGGTGGCGCTCGGCGGCCGCCCTCGTCGTCTCGCTCGCCCTCCAGGTGGGCGTCAACTACGCCAACGACTTCTCCGACGGTGTGCGCGGGACCGACACGGTGCGCGTCGGTCCCGTCCGCCTCGTCGCCGGCGGCCTGGCCGAACCGAAAGCCGTGCGGCGGGCTGCCTGGCTGAGCTTCTTGCTCGCCGGGCTTGCCGGACTCGCCCTCGCCCTTGTCACCTCGCCGTGGCTCCTCCTCGTCGGCGCCGTGTCAGTAGCGGCGGCCTGGTTCTACACCGGAGGCCCGCGACCGTACGGATACGCCGGCTTCGGCGAGATCTTCGTCTTCGTCTTCTTCGGGATCGTCGCCGTCGTCGGCACCGCCTACGTGAGCCTGCACCGGGTCACGGGCCTCGCGGTCCTGGCGGCCGTGCCCGTCGGCCTGCTCGCTGTGTCGGTACTCGTCGTGAACAACCTGCGTGACATCCCGACCGACGCTCTCGTCGGCAAGCGGACGCTGGCCGTCCGGCTCGGGGAGAGCAGCACGCGTTGGCTCTATGTCGCCTGCGTGGCCGGAGCCTTCGTCACGGCCGCCGCCCTCGCAGCCGACCGTCGTTTTGCCCTGGTGGCGCTCGCTGCCGTCGTCGTCGCCATCGTGCCGGCGCGGACCGTGCTGCGGGGTGCCACCGGACGCGACCTCGTCCCCGTGCTCGTCATGACCGGCCGTCTCCTCCTCGTCTTCGGCCTGCTGCTGACGGCCGGGATCGCCTGGTGAGTTCTTCAGCCGGCCGCCGCCGGCGCTGGCGGTGGCCACACCTCGCCGGCGGCGAAGGACCGGACGAGGGTGCTGAAGGCCAGCGGTTGCTCGAAGGGCACGGCGTGCCCGGCGTTCGGCACGAGCAGGAAGAGGGCGTTCGTGCCGATCGAGGCAGCCAGGCGCTCGCCGAGCGCCACGAACTTGGCGTCCTTCTCACCCGCCACGACGAGGACCGGCATGTGGAGGCCGCGCACCTGCTCCCAGAGCGGCAGCTGCAGGCCGAGACCGAAGTGCCGCAGCGCCCCGGCGAGATCGGAGGCGTGGTTGACGAGCCGGCTCGGGCGATCGGCTTCCCTCTCGTTGAGGTGCTCGAAGAGGACGCCGTCGAGCCAGCTGTCGATGAATGCCGGCAGGCCGGCGTCCCCACCCTCGGCGAGGCGCAAGGCGAGCGTCTCGTCGGCTTGCCGGCGCTTGGCACGCTCGTCGAAGTCCTCCAAGCCGGCAGAGGTCCCGACGAGCACGAGGCGTTCCACGAGGATGGGGCGGCGGAGGGCGAGGTGCAGGCAGATGCGGCCTCCGAGGGAGTAGCCGACGTAGGTGCCCTTGCCGCAGCTCTCTGCCAGCTGGTCGGCGGCGGCAGCGAGGTCGCCGAAGGCGCGGGGAGAGTCGCCATGTCCCGGCAGGTCGGGAACGACGACCTCATGGTCCCGCCCGACGTCCTCGGCGATGCCCGCCCAGGACAGGGACGACTGCGTGAAGCCGTGTACGAGGATGACCCGCTTTCCGGCGCCCGATCGGCGGACGTGCAGTGGTGTGGCGCGCGGCTGCGGAGGCACAGATGTCGAACGTAGCGGCCGACACGGCGGCGTCGTTCTGCGCCACCGTGGCGGACGAGTGGTGGCGCAACGGCGTGCGCGAGGCCGTCGTGTGCCCCGGCTCGCGATCGACGCCGATGGCCCTCGCCCTCGTGCGCCACGGCGGCCTCCGCGTGACGGTGCGGTTGGACGAGCGGGGGGCGGGTTTCTTCGCGATCGGCTTGGCGCTCGCCTCCGGTCACGCCACGGTGGTGCTCACCACGAGCGGGACGGCCGCCGCCGAATTGCACGCCGCCGTCGTGGAGGCGCACCACCAGGGCGTTCCCCTCCTCGTGTGCACGGCCGACCGCCCACCGGAGCTGCGCGACGTCGGAGCGCCGCAGACCATCGAGCAAACCCACCTGTTCGGGCGAGCGGTCCGCTGGTCTGGCGACTTGGGAGTGCCCGACGAGGCCGCCCGGGCGATGTGGCGCTCGTTCGCCAGCCGAGCCGTCGCCGAGGCCGAGGAGGGGCCGCGCGGTCCCGGCCCCGTCCATCTCAATCTGCCCTTTCGCGAGCCTCTGATCGGTGAGCCGGGTGAGCTGCCGCCGCCGCGGCTGAACGGGGAGCCATGGCACCGTCTCGCCGGCGCTGCGCCCGGCGAGACGGGCTCGGCCGGCGCCCTCGTTTCAGCCGACCTCGGCGACCTCGGCGAGCTCGGCCGGCCCGGCTCGCGCGGTGTCATCGTGGCGGGCGGGGGAGCAGGCCCGCATCGCCAGGTCGTGACCGCCTTGGCGGGCGAGCTCGGGTGGCCCTTGCTCGCCGACCCACGCTCCGGTTGCCGGGTGGCCGGCAGCACCGTCGTGGCGGCGGCGGACGCGCTCTTGCGCCATGAGGGCTTCGCCACCGAGATGACGCCGGAGGTGGTGCTGCGCGTCGGCGACCCGTGGGCGTCCAAGGCGCTCGCCGGCTGGCTCAGCCGCACGGCGGCCGACCGTGCCGTCCAGGTTGCCGTCGACCCGTCTTGGGCATGGAAGGACCCCGGCCGCGACGTGTCGCTGATCACCCGGCGGCTTCGGGGCGCCACCGGCTCACCCCCAGCCGGCTCAGCGCCCGCCGGCTCAGCCGGCGCATCCCCCTGGCTGCAGCGATGGATGGAGGCGGAGGCGGCTGCGCAGGGAGCCATCGACGGCGTGCTGGACGGTCACACCGAGGCCTCCGAGCCGGCGGCCGCCAGGTCCCTCTACGACTACGTGTCGAGCGAGGGGTCGATCGTCGCCTCCTCCTCCATGCCCGTGCGTGACCTCGAGTGGTTCGCACGACCCCGTGCCCTCCCGCCGCGCGTCTTTGCGAACCGGGGCGCCAACGGGATCGACGGTGTCGTTTCGACGGCGCTCGGCGTGGCCGCCTCCGGCGCCGCCGGGTCTGTCTTCGCCCTCGTCGGCGATCTCGCCGTCCTGCACGACGCCTCTGCTCTCGTGCGCCCCGCCTCCGGGCGGCCGGCGATGCCGGCGGTGATCGTCGTGCTCGACAACGACGGCGGCGGCATCTTCAACTTCCTGCCGCAGGCGAGCGATCTCGACGAGACCGAGTTCGAGCTGCTCTTCGGTACACCGCAGCGGCCGGCCGTGGCCGAGCTGGCCGTCGCCTGCGGCTACGGCGTGCACGAGGTCACCATGGCCGCTGACTTCGTGCCGGCGTTGGCCGCCGCCCACGAGGAGGCCGCAGCGATGGGCCTGCCCGCCTTCGTCGTCGTGCACACGGAGCGAAAGGCGAACGTCGCTCTCCATGGCGAGATCGACGCCGCCGTGCGCAAGCGCCTCGACGGCCTCGGCCGCGGTCCGGCCAGCTAGAGGCCGGAACGCTCAGTCCAGCCCTCGGGGCGATCAGGCGCGGGCGTCGAAGCGACGGGCGTCGTCGGCGGCGTACTTGGCGACGCCTGCGTCGGTGGCGGACGTGGCTTCTAGCTGAGCGACGACGTCGGCGAAGGTCGCCACCGGGAGGGCACAGGTCATCTCCTCGGGGCGCATGCCGGTGCGGGCACGGCTGAGGGCACAGCCGACGCTGGCGACGGGCACGCCCTGCTCCTTGGCGACGGCGACGATGTGGCACTGCGGCTTGCCCTCGATGCGCAGACCGGGAATGGCGTCGCACAGCACCATGAGCTGGCGGCCGTTCACGCGCAGCAAGATGACGTCCGGGGTGACGCCGGGCGGGATCGTGTCGAGGCGGCCGTAGCTGATGACCGCCGGGCGCTGCGTCACGACCGGGATCTTCGGCACCATATCGGCGGTCACCCAGCCGGAAGCGAGCAGAGCGGCGACGTCCTCGTTTCCGGCGACCTCCTCGAGGGAGGCAAAGCCGTGCGTGAGCCGACCGACGCTGCAGTTGCCGTGATCCTCCGGCTGGGTGGCGAAGGCTCCCTCGGCGCGGCCGGCTTCCATCCAGAACACGCAGGAGGCGCTCACCTTGCCGCTGCGGCCGTCGGCGGACGGCTCGCTCATCTGGCCGTCGAACTGGCGAACGCCGTCGGGGAGCTCGCTCTGGAAGGCGAGGAAGATCGGTTGCACGGCGAGGTGCAGGGCGCTCGTGAGGCGGGCCGAGAGGGCAGACCACTCGGCGGTCGTCGTGGGCGAGGTCATGTTCGGCAACGGTAGCGGTCCCCTTCGGCAAGCGGGCCGCCCGGGAACAGCCGGTGCTGGGCGGGTCGCAGCCTGAGGCCCGGGCGTGGCAACCTGTGGACATGCCAACGCTGTCGGAGGATCTGTCCTGGCGCGGCCTCATCGAGCAGGAGAGCCCTCAGGTCCGGCGAGCTCTCGACACCGAACGTCACGCCGCCTATGTGGGCTTCGACCCCAGTGCGGCGAGCCTGCACATCGGCCACTTGCTCGGGATCACGACGCTGCGGAGGCTGCAGGACGCCGGACACCGGCCCATCTCGCTCGCCGGCGGCGGCACCGGCTACATCGGCGACCCGGGCGGCAAGGCGACCGAGCGCCCACTGCTCTCGCCCGAGCAGATCGCCGACAACGTCGCCGGCATCCGCGCCCAGCTGGAGAGCATGCTCGACTTCTCCGCGGATGACGGCCACTCGCCGGCCCTCCTGCTCAACAACGCCGACTGGCTCGTCGAGTTCCGCCTCATCGAGTTCCTGCGCGACATCGGCAAGCACTTCAGCGTCAACCAGATGATCGCCAAAGAGTCGGTGAGCGCCCGTATCGGGCGTCCCGAGCAAGGCATCTCGTTCACCGAGTTCAGTTACATGCTGCTGCAGGCGACCGACTACCTGCACCTCTTCGACGAGCACGGTTGCCGGTTCCAGATGGGCGGCACCGACCAGTGGGGCAACATCACGATGGGCCTCGACCTCATCCGCAAGGCGCGCGGCGAGGAGGCGCACGCCCTCACCTGGCCGCTGCTCGTGCTCAGCAACGGCGCCAAGATGGGCAAGTCCGAAGAGGGCGCCGTCTGGCTCGACCGCCGGCTCACGCCCACTTTCGCCATGTACCAGTGGTTCGTGCGAGTGCCCGATGCCGACGTCGGCGTGATGCTGCGGCGTTTCAGCTTTCTCAGCCACGAGGAGATCGAGCACCTCGAGCAGGCGACGAAGGACCACCCCGAGCGCAGAGAGGCGCAGCAGGCTCTCGCCGCCGCCGTCTGCAGCTTCGTGCACGGCCGCCAAGAAACCTCCCGAGCCGAGCGCGCCTCGCGCGCCCTGTACACCGAGGAGATCTCTGCTCTCGACGCCGACCTGCTGGCCGACGTCGTCGCCGATGCCCCCTCGTCGTGCCTCTCGCGCTCCCAACTCGAAGGTGAGGGTCTCGATCTCGAGACGGCGCTCATGACGAGCGGGCTCGTCACGTCGCGCAGCGACGCCCGCAGGGCGATCACACAGGGAGGCGCCTACGTCAACAACGTGCGCCGCCGCGCTCCAGACAGTGGCAGCCCGCCTGTCATCTCCCACCCTGATCTGCTGGCGGACCGCTACGTGCTCCTGCGGCGCGGCCGGCGCGACTACCACGTGCTGATCTTCGAGTGATCCATCGCCGCCAGCGGCACCTACCTGCTCGCGGCGCCGTCGCCCTGCTCGTGGCGGCGGCCGTGCTGGCAGGGTGTGCCTCGTACTCGGGCACGGCTGCCCAGAAGGTTCAGCAATGGGTGAGCCAGAACAGCTTCGTCGCCAACCACGATCAGCTCGTGTCCGACATCACCCTCGTGGACAAGGCTGTGAAAGGCGGATCGGCCAAGGTTGTCCGCACGATCTGCGGCGGCCTTGCCTCCGACGCCGGGACGGCCTACACGACGCTCCCGACGCCTGATCCGACGCTCACGAACGACCTCAACGATGCCGACACCGCTGCGGCCAACGCCTCCACGAGCTGCAGCGGCGTTTCGTCGCTGACCTCGCCGACGATGCAGGCCGACCTGGCGCTCTTCCGCGCCGCCATCGCTGATCTCGCCAAGGCACAGGCTCGCTTGGCACAGCTCGGCGTGAACTGGAAGATCCACCTGTGATGACAGCCCGGCTGACGCCATCTCTCACCTCGGCGAGCCGTGATCCGGTCGTCCGGGCGCCTGCCGGTGCAGGAGGCGGTTCCTGCCGGGCTACGTTGAGCCGTGATGGCAACGCCCGGGTCCCCTGTCGGGCCCTTCCCACCGGGTGTTGACCACGACGCCTACGATCGCCTCCGCCGCCGCCTCCTCTGGAAGCTGCCGATGGGGCTCTACGTTCTCGGCAGCCGCTGCGGCGAGCGGCGGAACCTCATGACCATCAACTGGGCGATGCAGATCTCGGTTCAGCCGAAACACGTCGCCGTCTCCGTGGAAGGCGCCGCCGTCACGCACCGGCTCGTGGCCGAGAGCGGGTGCTTCTCGCTCAGCCTCCTCTCGCGCCAGCACCGCGCCGAGGTCCGCAGGTTCGTGAAACCGGCCGTGGAGGACCCGGTTGCCGGCACGCTCAGCGGCATGGCGTACCGGCAGGCCCTCACGGGGGCCCCCATCCCCGCCATCGCCATTGCGTGGCTCGACTGCGAGGTGCGCCAGCAGATCGACGCCGGCAGCCACACGCTCTTCGTCGGCGAGGTCGTCGACGCCGGCTTCGCCGAGGGCGGCGAGGATGCGGACGTGCTCCGCATGGAGGACACCCGCATGAGCTACGGCGGTTGAGGGCGGACATGGGGCGGACATCGGGCAGGGAGCCCTTCCGCCGAACGCGAGGCTCCGCTGAGACGGCGCACGAAGCGGGAACCACGAGCATGCAACCAGGCTCCTGGAACATGGTGGAGGACGAGGCGAGCCGCGACGAACTGCTGCGCCAGCTCGCGAAGGTGGACGAGTACGCAATCGACACCGAGTTCCACCGCGAGCGGACCTACTTTCCCCATCTCGCCCTCGTGCAGATCGGCTGGGAAGGTGGCATCTGCCTCCTCGACCCCCTCGCCGTCGACGTGGCGCCCCTCGCCTCGGTCTTCGACAGCGACGCCGTCGCCGTCCTGCATGCCGCCGATCAGGATCTCGAAGTGCTCGAGCGGGCCTGCGGGGCGCTCCCGCGGCGGATCTTCGACACGCAGGTGTCAGCCGGCTTCCTCGGCTACGTCTCCCCGTCGCTCGTGAGCCTCGCCGAGGCGACGCTCGGCATCCGCTTGCACAAGGGCGACCAGTTGGCCGACTGGGTGCAGCGTCCCCTCTCGGCCAGTCAGCTCTCCTACGCGGCAGGCGACGTCGCCCATCTCCTCGAGATGCGACGGGTCCTCACCGAGCGCCTCAGCGCTCTCGGCCGGCTCGGCTGGGCCGAGGAGGAGTGCGCCGTGGCACTGGCGAAGGACCGCTCGCCCACGGTCCCCGAGCAGGCGTGGTGGCGGCTGCCGCATTCGCGTCAACTGCGGGGGCCCGCCCGCGGCGTCGCCCAGGAGGTGGCCGGTTGGCGTGAGCGCCGGGCACAGCGCCTCGACGTGCCGGTGCGTTTCGTGCTCTCGGATCTCGCTGTCACGTGCATCGCCCAGCGCCCCCCGCGAGACCGCGAGGAGCTGCGACGAATCCGCGGCGTCGACAGCCGCCACCTCACCGGCACCGTGCCGGACGAAGTCCTGGCAGCGGTCGAGAAGGGGCGCGCCCTTCCCGCCTCGGCCGTGAATTCGGCCGCAGGCCAGGGCCTCGAGCGGCTCAACAAGCCCATGATCGCCTTGGCGAGCGCCTACGTGGGACAACGCTCGGCCGACCTCGACCTCGACCCGGCCGTGCTGGCGACGAGAGCCGATCTCATGGGCTTCTTCCAGGACGTCCCAACGGGCCGCCTCACCTCGGGATGGCGTCACGAGCTGATCGGCGCCTCCCTCGAGCGCCTTGCGAGCGGGGAGGCGGCGCTCGCCTTCGACGGGCACGGCGAGCTCGTGCTGGAGGAACGCTCCGGAACGCGGATCGCCGAAGGCGGTGCCGACGGCACCCCGCCACCGGCCGCCGAGGGTGGCGCCATCGGCGCTTGACAGCGCCCCTCCTGCCTGCTCCCATATTGTCTGGACATTCACGGTCCATCGATCGGCTTGGGGAAGCCGGGGACAGGGGGGGAAATGGCAACGATTCCGTTGCAACCAGTCGGCGGTGCCGAGCAAGATGCAGACGTAGCCAAGCTGCACGCTCTCGGCTACGCCCAGGAGCTGCGGCGGAGGATGAGCGGCTTCTCCAACTTCGCCGTCTCGTTCACGATCATTTCGGTCCTGTCCGGCTGCCTCACCCTCTACTACTTCGGCATGGAGTACGGGGGGCCCGTCGACATCGTCTGGGGCTGGATCATCGTCGGCATCATGACGACGATCGTCGGCCTCGGGATGGCGGAGATCGCCTCCGCCTACCCGACCGCCGGCGGCCTCTACTACTGGGCGGCCAAGCTGGCGCCCGAGAACCCCGGCATCTGGAGCTGGTTCACCGGGTGGTTCAACCTCCTCGGCCAGGTCGCCATCACCGCCGGCATCGACTACGGCTTCGCCACGTTCTTCAGCGTCTTCCTGAACCTCACGATGGGTTACAAAGACACGGTCGGCTACATCCTGATCGTCTACGCCGGCATCCTCATCGTCCACGGTGTCCTCAACACCTTCGGTGTCCGCCTTGTCTCGCTCCTGTCCGATGTGAGCGCCTGGTGGCACGTGTGCGGTGTCCTCGTCATCGCCGTCGTGCTCTTCTTCGTCCCGAGCCACCACGCCTCGGCCTCCTTCATCTTCACGAAGTTCGAGAACCAGACGACGCTCGGCGTGCCCATCTACGTCTTCATGCTCGGCTTGCTCATGGCGCAGTACACCTTCACCGGCTATGACGCCTCCGCTCACATGTCGGAGGAGACGCATTCGGCCAGCCTGGCGGCCCCCGCGGCATCGTGAGCTCGATCGTGATCTCGCTCATCGCCGGCTGGATCCTCATCCTCGCCATCACGTCGGTCATCCCGACGAACCCGGCCGTGTACGCCGCCACGGCCGCCAACACCGCCGCCCCCGTCGCCATCTGGACGGCGGCCCTCTCCCGCGTCGGAGCGGAGCTGCTGCTGCTCATCGCCGTCGTGGCACAGGCGTTCTGCGGCATGGCATCGGTGACGGCCAACTCGAGGATGCTCTACGCCTTCAGCCGTGACGGTGCCGTGCCCGGCCACCGCCTCTGGCACCGCATCAACCCCCGCACGAGGACGCCCACGAACTCGATCTGGTTCTGCGTCACCTTCGCCTTCATCCTGGCGATCCCCTCGCTGTGGAGCGGCGTCGCCTACGCGGCAGTGACCTCGATCGCCACGATCGGCCTCTACATCGCCTACGTGCTGCCGACGCTGCTGCGGCGGCTGCGCGGCAAGTCCTGGGAGGGCGGCGAGTGGTCGCTCGGCAGGTGGAGCGCCGTTGTCGGATGGGCCGGCATCGTTTGGGTGGCCTTCATCGCCGTCCTCTTCATGCTGCCCGAGGTCGGCTTCGGCACGATCAACCACGACAACTTCAACTACGCCCCCATCGCCGTCGGAGTCGTCCTCGTCTTCGCCGGCACCTACTGGCTGCTGAGCGCTCGGCACTGGTTCACCGGTCCGAAGTCGCAGGGCTCCGAAGATGACTTGAAGCGCATCGAGGCCGAGTTCACCCACATCGAAGAGGAACTGGAAGAGGTCGACTGAATCGGGCGGTTGGATGGGCACGGCTCCGGCGGTCTCGTTGCCGCCTGAGCCGGCCTATCGGCCTCGGCGCCTGGCGCCGACCCTGTCCGAGCCGCATCACACGGGTACGCGGCCCGGAAGGAAGCTGAAGATCCTGCCTGTCGCCTCAGGCGAGGCGGAGGACCACGGCTTCCTCCGGGCCGACTCGTCCCTCGAACGACGAGCCGTCTTGTGAGAGTGCGCCCTCGCCGCCGCTGCTGAGCTCGACCGTGAATCGAGGCCCCTCGTGTCCGCCTCCACGAGCCGACGTGGTGCCTCCCGCTGCGGGCGGGCTCCAGCCGACCGCCTCCGGCGAGAAGTTCACGACGACCCAGCGAACTTCGCTCTCCCGTTGCCGCCGCGCGACGAGCAAGTCGCCCGGCGCCTCGAGGAGCTCGAGGTCGCCGCCGCGAAGGGCGGGCGTGCGGCGACGGAGCGCCAGCAGCCGCCGGTAGAGGTGGAGGATGGAGGCGTCGTCGGCGGCGAGGTCAGCGGCGTTGCGGTGCTCGGCACCTGGCGGGAAGGGCAGCCATGGCTCCGAGCCCCCCAGTGCCCAGCCGTGGGCGGCGGTGGCGTCCCAGGGAAAAGGTGCCCGGCACCCGTCGCGACCGCCCGGGTCGACGACGCGTTCCGGCGGCACGACGGCGTCCTCGAGACCGAGCTCCTCGCCCGCGTAGAGAAACGGCGTCCCCCGCATCCCGAGCAGCATCACGGCGGCGGCGCGTGCTCGCCGCTCCGAACCGCCGTAGCGGGTGCGGTGGCGAGGACGATCGTGGCTGGAGAGGACCCAGGTCGGCCAGGCCCCGCGGGGCCCGAGGAGCCGCTCGATCTCGGCGACGCGGCGCCGGAAGCAGTCGGCCTCGAAGGGGCAGAACATCGGCGGGAAATTGAAGGCGAGATGGAGCTCGTCGCCTTGCCCGTAGTACGTGGCCACGAGCGCCGTCTTGATGAGGAAGACCTCCCCGACGGTGACGACCTCCTGCGGCCAGGCGTCGACAAAGCGCCGTAAGCGCCGCAGGATGGGGTGGGTGCGCTCGTCGTCGTTGAGTGCCGACCAGGGGATGGCGGCGATCTCTTCCGGCGCGTCCGGCAGCGCCGGGTCCTTGCCGAGGGCGTGCACGACGTCGATGCGGAATCCGTCGACACCCTTGTCGAGCCAGTAGGCGAGCGCCCCTTCCATCGCTTCGACGACCTCGGGGTTGGACCAGTCCAAGTCCGGTTGCTCCGGGAGGAAGAGGTGGAGGTACCACTGCCCGGTCGCCTCGTCGAAGGTCCACGCCGGCCCCTCCCCGAAGGATCGGCGCCAGTTGTTCGGCGGCCGGCTCGGGTCCTCCGGATCCGGATCCCGCCAGACGTAGAAGTCGCGGTGAGCCGATTGACGCGACGAGCGGGCGTCGACGAACCAGGGATGGCGGTCGCTCGTGTGGTTCGGGACGAAGTCGACGATGAGGCGCAGGCGGCGGGCGTGCGCCTCGGCGAGCAGCCGGTCGAAGTCGGCCTCCGACCCGAAGAGAGGGTCGACCGCGCAGTAGTCCGAGACGTCGTAGCCGAAGTCCTTCATGGGAGATCGGTAGAAGGGCGACAGCCAGATGGCGTCGACGCCCAGCCACGTCAGATGGTCGAGGTGGCGGCGGATGCCTTCGAGATCGCCGGCGCCGTCGCGCACGGGATCGGGCGCCCCACCGCCGACGCCACGGCCGGATCCCGCGGCGCCGGGCTCGGCCCCGCCGTTGGTCGGCAGCCCCTCCTCGTCGTCGAGCCGGTGCCGCCGCCCCTCGGGATCGGACAAGCAGAAGGACCGGGGGTAGATCTGGTAGAAGACGGCCTCCTTCCACCAGGGCCAGGCAGGGTCCGTCGTGGTCACCGTGCTGTGATCAATCGGCCGGCGACGCAGGCGCTCCGCCCGAGCCGTCGCCGCCTTCGCCGCCCGCGCCGGCTCGGCCGCCACTGGCGTCGGGCGCCGGCCGAAGGTCGACGCGGAGCGTCAGGATCCCCTCCTCGAGGGAACCGGTGGCATCCCCGAGCATGGCGAAGTCCTGGAAATCGAGACGCATCTGCGACATGATCCGCCGCCGTTCGTCACCTTCGACCGGTGGGATGCCTCTCCGGCGGACCGCCGCCGCCCGCTCCCGAAACCGGCCGATCATGGCGTTGACGTCCAATTCCTCCGGCATCTCGGTCACGCTACCTCCCAGCCGCCGCCCCAGACATGGGTCGTCTGGCCCGAGTCGGCGACCGGCGAGCGCCTGGGGGCGAGGCGCCTCGGCGGGCCAGGCACGCCATTGCGGGCAAACCGCCGCCAATCACCGACCAAGCTCCTGCTCCTGGCGTTATGATGGCGTCTCGCGGCATGCGGCTCAGCGGCCCGAATGCGGCACCACGCCGACCGCGCGACCGGACGCACTGACCGAAGAGGTGGGGCGATGTCCTGGTTACCTGGGAGCAGCACGTGAAAAAGGGACGACACCGGCGATTCGAGGAGGCGCGGAGCTTGAAGCGCGCGTTCGAGGTGCGGGTCGAACCGTGCCCGGAGTGCGGCCACATGCCGCCGGCGCCGCATGCTTCGTGGTGCCTCTACGAATCCGAAGAGCTCGAGGACGCAGAAGAAGAAGAGGAACGCCCGGCCTACTGAGCGGCGGCATCTTCGCGGCACCGAGCGGGACTTACCGCCTGGCGCCCCGCACGACAGGGTGCGGGACCCGAACCGGTACCCCACCTTTACGACCGTCCTCGGCTGATCGCCGGCGAGCCTCCAGATAGCCGCTGAGCAGCTCGTAGACCCGCGCCCCGAGCATCTCGACGAGCTCGTCCCTCATGGTCCGGTAGACGGGCTGGCGACCCACGAAGGCATCGGCCGACTCGGTGCACCACCAGGCGAAGTCCGCCCCGCCGCGACCCCAGTGCTGGCGGCGCCACTCGCCGATGGTCGTCGTGACGTGGCCGTCCGGGCCGACGTTCTCGTCCCGGCGCAGGGGGAGCTGCCAGCAGACGTCGGGTTTGAGCCTGAGGGGGGGCACGCCGGTGTCGAGGGCGGCCTTGTGGAGAGCGCAGCCCGCTCCGGACGGGTGACCGGGACGGTTGAGGAAGATGCAGGCGCCGTCGACGAGGCGGGTCGTGACGGGGCGGCCCTTGCCGCCGCGCAGTGGCCCGCCGCGCCGGAGCGAAACCTGGCGGTACTGCCATTGTTCGTCGGTGAGCGAGCGGGCGGCTACCTCGACGCGGCGAGCGTCCTCCTCGCCGGTGAAGTGCGCCCCGTACGAGCAGCAGCCCTCCTCGAGCTCCGGGGCGATCTCGGTGAGGACACCCTGGCAGCCGGCGCCGTAGATGCACGTCCAGGCGCTCTCGAGGAACGTCACGTCCACGAGCCAGGTTCTCTCCTCGTCCGGGTCGTCGAAGCTCACCCACTCGTGGGCGCTCGGGGGGACCGCCGTCACGACGGCACGCCAAGGCGCTGCAGCTGGGCACCGGTCGGCTCTGCGCAGCAGAACCACGACTCCGTGAGGTGGGGACGAAGGCGGCCCGCCAGCCACGGGCGCACGACGGGCTGCGGGGGTTCGGCGCCGAGGGGGGCGCCGGCTGACCGGGCGAGCTGCCAGATGGCGGCGAAGGTGAACTCGAGCGGCTCGTCATCGGCCTGCTCGGCCCGTTCGGCGATGCGCGCTTGCAGCTCGTCGAGAGCAGCCTCGGGCGCCACCCACGACGTGCTGCCGTCGCGGACGCCCTGCAGGGATCGCGCCAGCGTCTCGTCGGGCGACTCGAGCAGGAGCGAGCCGTTCGGCAGCAGGAGGCGGATCGAGTACTGCACCGGGTCGGTGCTCGAGACGAGGTCCTGCTCGGCGACGAACTCGAGGAGCGCCCCGACGGAGGCCAGCGTCGTCCAGGGTGTGAAGGGCAACCAGGACGGGCGCAGCTCGATGCCGGCGGAGCGGACGACCTCGAGTGCGACGGCCTCGTCGGCGGCCGTGTGGCCCTTGTCGAGGCGGGCGAGCACGGCGTCGTCGACCGACTCGAAGGCCGAGACGATGAACAACAGCCCGGCGTCACGAAGCTCATCCCAGAGCTCCCGGTGGCGCAGGATGTGCTCGACCTTGACGGTGGCGTCGAAGGTGAGGGCAGGAAACCCTGCGTGCAGGGCGCGGGCGACCTCGAGGGCGTGCCGCGGGCGGTTGAGGAAGTCAGGGTCGGCGAAGCTGATGTGGCCGGCCCCGCCGGCGACCACCTGGGCGACGTCCTCGAGAACGGCGGCTGCCTCGATGAGGCGGGAGCGACCTCGGTACACGGCGGCGACGGGGCAATGCCTGCAGCGATGGTTGCAGCCCGTGCTGGCGGCCACGCTCGCCGTTACGACCTCGCTGCCCTCGACGACGAGGCGGGCATAGGACTCGAGCGGCGGGAGGTCGCGGCGCAAGGGGGGGAGGGCACCGGCGGCCGGCCGGGAGGGCCCGAGGTCGATGCGGACGGCGGCGCCCTCGGCGGCCGCCGGGGCGAGCGCGGCGCTGCCAGCGCCGCCAGTGGGCTGCCCGGCCGCGAGCGAGTCCAGCCACGACAAGAGGGCAGATCCGGCCTCGCCGGCCACGAGGAGGTCGAGCGGGCCGACGAGCTGGCTCCCCGCCAGCACCGGCGCGTAGAGGCCGTGCCAGGCCACCGGCAGGTCGGGTCGCAGGCGCCGCACGGCGGAGACGGCTTCGGCGCCGAGGCGGGTGGCTGTGTGCATCGGGATGGAGATGGCCACCGCCTCCGCCCAGGCGAGGGTCTCGGCAGAGAGCTCACTGGCGGAGAGATCGACGCCCCGCGTGGCGTGCCCGGCCGCCTCGAGCGCCGCCGCCGGCGCCGCGATACCGAGCGGCTGGTGGCCGAGCTCGTAGGTCGACAGGAGCAGGACGCGCATCAACTCACCGTATCCCGGGCCCCGTCGCGCACGGCACCTCAGGCGATATCGACGTCGAGCTCGACGTCGACCTGAAGCAGCCCCTCGGCGGTGCGCAGGGCGGCTTCGACGTCGTCCCGTCCGGCGCCGGTGGCGAAGACGAAACCGAGATAGCGGTCTCCCTCCGGCAGCGCCCGCACGGGGCGGCCGAGCGGGATCGTGATCTCGATCCCGGTGATGCCGGCGAGCGCCCGCACCTGGTCGACGCCGCCGACGTGGCGGAGCGTGCCGCTGCGCGAGATAGGGATCATGAGGACGCCGCAGGGCGAGGCGAGTCGCGGCGCCGCGTAGGGACGCCCGAGGGCGTTCGTGATCACGAGCTCCTCGAGGCTGGAGCCGTCCTCCATCACCATCGCCTTCGAGCAGCGGCCGCCGATCGTGCGGGCTGCGATCTCGAGCACGGCGACCGCCCCCGGTACGCGCAGTTCGGCGTGGAAGGGGCCGTTGCTGAGGCCGAGAGCGTGCAGGGCGGCCGACGTGGCGGCGACGACCGCCTCGTGGGCCTCGGGGGACAGGCGTGTGGGGGAGACGTAGAGGGTTTCTTCGAAGAAGGGGCCGTCGAGCGGGTCCGGCTTGTCGAAGACCGTGATGATCTCGGCGACGCCGTGGCGGAGCATCCCCTCGACGGCCACCTCCGGCCCGCTCACGAACCGCTCTACGAGGAGGGGGGCGCCGGCCGGCTCCCCTTCGGCCTCGAGGATGGCGTGGATTCGCTCGGCCGCCGCCGCTGCCTCCTCGCCCGAATCGGCTCGGATGACGCCCCGGCTGCCGGAGAGCGAGCAGGGCTTCACGACGACGGGCGGGCCGAGCCGGCGGGCTGCGGCGGCCACGGCATCTGCGGAACCGGACTCGACCACGACGAAGTCCGGCTGCGGGACCCCGCCAGCACGAAACACCCGCCGCATCGCCGCCTTGTCCCTCGTGAGGGCGACAGCCGCCGGGGCGCTGTGGGCAAGGCCGAGCTCGGCCGCCGCCAAGGCGGCGGTGAGAAGCCCGAGATCGTCGACAGCGATGACGGCGTCGAGGGCGAGATCGGGGCGTCGGCGGGCCTGGGCGACGATGCGGCGGGCCGCCTCCGGCGGATCGTCGAGCGGCAGCTCGATGAAGCGCTCGCCCATCGTCGCCGCCAGCGCCTGCGCCCGCTCGGATCCGACGACGACCTCGACGCCGAGACGCTCGGCGGCGGAGAGGTAGTCGTCGGCGCGGTACGTGCCGGTCGGGAGGATGAGAAGGACACGAGGCACCGTCATCATGATGCCCGCTCGATGACGGGGAGCCGGTTGGAGGGCCGGCCGCGTCGGCGGGCCCGACGGCGCCGCCGAGAGGTCTACCCTTTCACCATGGCCGAGCCGGACGTGCTGAGAGTGACAGAGGAGGCGCGGGCGGTCGTGACCGAGATCCGCGCCGGCGAGGAGAACGCCGCCGATCTTGCCCTCTGGCTGGAGGTGAGCGGCACGGCGAACGGCTCCTACACCTACGACATGTGGTTTCAGCAGGCTTCAGACGCCGGCCCGAGCGACGCCCTCTGGGAGGCCGACGGCCTCTCCGTCGTCGTCGCCGCCAGCAGTCTGGACCAGGTGCGGGGGGCGACGCTGGACGTGAGCCACGCCGGAGGTGAGCAGGGCCTCGTCATGATCAACCCGAACACGCCGCCGACGGCGCGCGCCGCGGCCGGGGCCCCGATGCCGGAGGCGGATCTCTCCTCGCCGACGGCGCAGAAGATCCTCGAGATCCTCGAGCAGGACGTCAACCCGCAGATCGCCATGCACGGCGGTTGGGCGGACCTTGTCGCTTTCGAGAACGGCACCGCTTACGTGCGCATGTCGGGAGGCTGCCAGGGTTGCGGGCTCGCCAAGGTGACCCTCAGCCAGGGCATCGCCGTCGCCATCCAGGACGCCGTGCCCGAGGTGCTCGAGATCGTCGACGTGACCGATCACGCCTCCGGCGACAACCCGTACTACGAGGCGGCGAAGAAGTAAGCCGGCGGGGCGGCAGCCCCGCTCGCAGTGCCTCCCGGCCGCCGCAGTACCGTGGGGAGATGTTGAGGTTCCTCACGGCCGGCGAGTCCCACGGCAAGGCGCTCGTCGTCGTCGTGGAGGGTGTGCCTGCCGGCCTCGCTTTTGACCTCGACATGGTCGCTGGCGAGCTCGCCCGCCGCCGGCTCGGATACGGGCGGGGACCGAGGATGCGTTTCGAGCGGGACGAGATCACCCTGCTCGGCGGCATCCGCCACGGCCGCACGCTCGGCTCGCCCGTCGCCATCGAGATCGCCAACACGGAGTGGCCGAAGTGGGAAGAGGAGATGTCGCCCGCTCCGGGTGTCCCGAGCAAGCCGCTGACGGCGCCGAGACCCGGGCACGCCGACCTGGCCGGGATGCAGAAATACGGTTTCTCGGACGCCCGCGACGTGCTCGAGCGCGCCTCGGCCCGTGAGACGGCTGCCCGGGTCGCCGCCGGCTCGCTCGCCAAGGCCTTGCTCGCCGAGCTCGGCATCTCCGTGCTCAGCCACGTCGTCGCCCTCGGCGAGGCGAGCGTGGCGGGGAACCACCCGCTGCCCGGCGACCTCGAGCGAATCGACGAGTCCCCCGTGCGCTGCGCCGACGCGGCGGCGGAGGAGGCGATGATCGCCGAGGTGAAGGCGGCCGCCAAGGCGGGCGACTCGCTCGGCGGCACCGTCGAGGTGCTCGCCTATGGCGTCCCGGTCGGCCTCGGCAGCCACGTCCATTGGGACCGCAAGCTCGACGGGCTGCTCGCCCAAGCGGTCATGAGCATCCAGGCCGTGAAGGCCGTCGAGATCGGGGCGGGGACCGAGGTCTCGCGCCTGCGAGGCTCCGAGGCGCACGACGCCATCTACTGGGACGGCGACGCCGGCGACTACGTGCGGCGCACCGCCCGCGCCGGGGGCGTCGAAGGCGGCATCTCGACCGGCTCGCTCCTCTGGCTCCGTGCCGCCATGAAACCCCTCGCCACCCTCAACCGACCCGTTCTCGCCACCGTCGACGTCGCTACGAAGCAAGCAACGGTCTCGTTCAAGGAGCGCACGGACGTGACCGCCGTGCCCGCCATGGGGGTTGTCGCCGAGACGATGGTGGCGCTCGTGCTCGCCGCTGAGTCCCTCCGCAAGTTCGGGGGCGACTCGATGGCCGAGCTCGTCCGCAACGCCGAGGCGTACGCGAAGGCGGTGCACGAGACACCTTCGGCAGCACGAGGCCGCGTTGACGGCGCCGGGCATCCCGACGCCGATGCCTGAACACGTCCTGCTCGTCGGCATGATGGGCTCGGGCAAGACGACGACCGGGCGACTCCTGGCCGGGCGGCTGGGCCGCGTCTTTCGCGACAGCGACGAACTGGTCATCGCCCGCACCGGCATGACGGTCCCTGCCATCTTCGCGAGGCGGGGAGAGGCCGCCTTCCGCGCCGAGGAGCGAGCCGTGCTGGCGAGGGCGACTTCCTGCAGCACGCCGGGTGTCGTCGCCGTGGCCGGGGGAGCGGTTCTCGACCCGGACACGCGCCGGCGCATCCGCCGGGCCGGCTTCGTGATCTGGCTGCGGGCGGCGCCGTCCGTGCTCGCCGGCCGCGTCGACAGCGGGCGGGGCCGGCCGCTTCTCGCCCGCGACCCGGTGGCCGCATTGCGCGTCTTGGAGGCGCGGCGCCGCCCCCTCTACGCCACCATCGCCGATGCAACCGTGGAGGTCGACTGGGTGTCGCCGCCAGTGGCAGCAGAGCGAGCCGAGCGCCTGGCGAGGGCCTGGCTCGACGGGGGGGCGTGCCGGTGATCCCGACCTCGAGTCATGTGACCGGCATCCGCGTCGACCTCGGTCCGCGCTCCTATGACGTCCTCGTCGGTCCGGGCGCCTGCTCTGAGCTCGCCGACATGGTGCCCGTGTCGGCCCGCCAGGCTGTCGTCGTCACGCAGGCAGGGATCGGCGTGGCGGATCGGCTGCAGACCGGGCTGCCCACCACCGTGGTCGAGGTGCCACCCGGCGAACGGGCGAAGTCGCTCGCCACCGTGGAGACGCTGAGCCGGCGCTTTGCCGCTGCCGGCCTCACGCGGAGCGACGTCGTCATCGGCGTGGGAGGCGGCGTCGTCACCGACCTCGCCGGCTTCGCGGCTGCCTGCTGGCACCGGGGCACCGGTGTCATTCACGTGGCGACGACGCTGCTCGCCCAGATCGACGCCGCCATCGGCGGCAAGACCGGCGTCAACCTGCCGGAGGGGAAGAACCTCGTCGGGGCGTTCTGGCAACCGCTCGGCGTCATCTGCGACACCGACGTGCTCTCCAGCCTGCCGCCGGCCGAGTGGCGGTCCGGCAGGGGTGAGTTGGCGAAGTATGCCTTCCTCGGGGTCGACGACCTCGACGGCCTCGACGTCGCCGAACAGGTGGCGCGCTGTGTCGAGTGCAAGGCGCAGATCGTCTCGGCCGACGAGACCGAAGGCGGCCTGCGCATGGTCCTCAACTACGGCCACACCCTCGCCCACGCCCTCGAAGCCGCCGGCCTCGCCGGCGAGTCGGGCGACTTCGCGGACTCGGCGGACCAGTCGGGGCACGGCGACGCCGCCGCCCCTCCGCTCCTTCGCCACGGCGAGGCGGTCGCCATCGGGCTCGTCTTCGCCGCCCGCCTGGCACGCGCCCTCGGCCGCATCGACGACCACCGCGTCGCCCGGCACGAGCGGATCGTGGCCGGTTACGAGCTGCCCGACCGCCTGCCGGCGGGCGCCGATCCCGAGCAGCTCGTGACGCTCATGGGTCGGGACAAGAAGGCCGTCGGCGACCTCACCTTCGTGCTCGACGGGCCACGGGGTGTCGAGCCGGTGCGAGCGGTGCCACCCGGGCCCGTCCTCGAGGTACTGGAGGGACTCCGATGACTCCTCGTCGCTTGCTCGTGCTCCTCTCGGGCCCCAACCTGCAGCTCTTCGGCCAGCGCGAGCCGGAGATATACGGCTCCGAAACCCTCCCCGAGCGCGTGCGGCGCGCCACCGCCACGGCGCAGCGTCTCGGCTTCGATCTCGAGCACGTGCAGAGCGATTCGGAGTCCGATCTCGTGGCCGCCGTCCACGCCGCTCGCGAGCGGGCGGCCGGGATCATCGTGAACGGCGGAGCGCTCTCGCACTACGGCTGGTCGTTGCACGATGCCCTGGCGTCCTTCGGCGGCGTCATCGTCGAGCTTCACGTCTCGAACCCGGACGCCCGCGAACACTGGCGCCGCCGCTCGGTGCTCGCTCCGGTGGCGAACGGCGTCATCGCCGGCTTCGGCGGCCTCGGCTACGAGCTCGCCGTCGAAGCAGCCGCCCGGCTGCTCGACGTGTGACGACGGCCTCTAGAGTTCCGGCCATGCCCAACGGCCGCGATCGACCTTCGTTGCCGCCCATGGACGTGGCGGGGCGCCTCGGACGGGCGCGCGCCCGGCTGGCCGCTGCCGGCTGCGAGGCCCTCCTCGTGACGAGCCTCGTGAACGTCCGCTATCTGACGGGTTTCTCCGGCTCAGCCGGCATGCTGCTCGTCACCGAGGACGAAGCCCTCCTCGTGTCCGACGGGCGCTACCGCGACCAGGCCGCTGAGCAGGTGAGTGAGAGCGGGGCCGACGTCACGATCGAGATCGGCCGGCCGGCCGAACAGATGAGCACGCTCGATCGCGCCACGAAGGGGCTGAAGCGCCTCGGGCTGGAGGCCGGCGACATCACCTGGGCTGCTGAGCGACGCCTTGCGACGAGCCTCTCGTGTGTGGGCTCGGGCGCCCTCCTCGTCGCCACCCAAGGTGTCGTCGAAGCGCTGCGAACCGTGAAGGACCCGGGCGAGCTCGCCCGCATCGAGCTGGCGGCCGACATCGCCGACGTCGGCTTGGCGCAGGTGAATGAGCATCTGCGGTCGGATCTGACCGAGCTGCAGTTCGCCCTGGAGCTCGACACCGAGATGCGCCGGCGGGGCGCCGACCGCGTCTCGTTCGAGACGATCGTCGCCGCCGGCCCGAACGCCGCCCTCCCGCACCACGCCCCTTCCGACCGACGCATCGCCCCGGGCGAGCTCGTCGTCGTCGACTTCGGCGCCGAAGTCGACGGCTACCGCTCGGACATGACGAGGACGTTCTGCGTGGGCAACCCCGCCACCCCTGATCTCCTCGACGTCCTCGACGCCGTCCTCGTGGCACAACGGGCCGGCGTGCGGGCGCTGCGACCGGGAGTACGCGGCTCCGAGGTCGACCACGCCTGCCGCGACTCGCTCGAGCAGGCGGGATATGGCGACCTGTTCGTGCATGGGACGGGCCATGGCGTCGGCTTGGAGATCCACGAGGCTCCGGCGGTCGCTCCCGGGTCCACTGATATCCTCGTGGAAGGAGCGGTCGTGACCGTCGAGCCGGGCGCCTACATCTCAGGTGTCGGAGGCGTTCGCATCGAGGACACCCTCGTCGTCACGGCGACCGGCGCCCGCGCCCTCACCAAGTCGACCAAGGACACGATTCTCTGATGGCCCTTTCCACCAACGACCTTCGTAACGGCATGGCGCTCGACCTCTCCGACGGCCTCTTCACCGTCGTCGAGTTCCAGCACGTGAAGCCGGGCAAGGGCGGTGCCTTCGTCCGCACGAAGCTGCGCAACATGCGGACGAAAGCGGTCATCGAGAAGACGTTCCGTGCCGACGAGAAAGTCGAGCAGGCCGTCATCGACAAGCGCGAGATGCAGTACCTGTACCGCGACGGCGACCAGTTCGTCTTCATGGACAACTCCACCTACGACCAGATGTACGTGGAAGCCTCGTCGCTCGGCGATGCCGCCTCCTACCTGAAGGAGGGTGACTCCGCCATCTTGCAGATGTACGACGGCGAGATCGTCGACGTCGACCTGCCGGCGGCCGTCGAGCTGACCGTGACCGAGACGGAGCCGGGCATCCAAGGCGACCGCGTCTCGGGTGCCCGCAAGCCCGCCACACTCGAGACCGGGCGCGTCCTCAACGTGCCGCTCTTCGTGAACCCGGGTGACCGCATCAAGGTGGACACCCGGAGCGGTGAGTACATCACCCGGGCCTGAGCCCTCCCGCTCTCGCCCGGCCCGCCGGCCCGTCGCCCATCACGCCGGATCGAACTTCCTCGGTGGGACCGGTGAGCGCCGGCGCTCGCGGGAGCGTGCACTCGAGCTCACCTACGAAGCCGAGCAGAAGGGCATCTATGCCGTCGAGCTGCTCGCCGAGCTGCCCCTCGCTCCGGCGGAGTACGCCGTGCAGCTCGTGACCGGCTTAACCGAGCGGCTCGACGACGTCGACGAGCTCGTGTCGGGCCACTCCTCCGGTTGGGCGCTCGACCGCATGCCGGTCGTCGACCGCTGCATCCTCCGCATCGCCACGTACGAGCTCATCAGCGAGCTCGACGTGCCTGTCGCCGTCGTCATCGACGAGGCCGTCGAGCTGGCGAAGGAGTACTCCACGGAGGACTCGCCCCGCTTCGTGAACGGCGTGCTGGCCGCCATCGCCGACACCGTCCGGCCGCAGGACGGGCACGAGGCCGCCGGGCACCGCCGGTGAGCGGCGCCTACGGATCGTCGGGTGTCGACTACGACACGCTGGACGCAGCCAAACGGCTGGCGATCGACCTTGCCGCCGGCACGCTCACCGGGCCGGAGCGGCGAGGCGCCTCCGTCGTGGCGGCGTCCGTCGGTGAGCCGGCGACGCTGCTCGAGCTCGGTGGGCTCACGCTCGCCGTCGTGCTCGAGTGCCTCGGCACGAAGTCGATGATCGCCCGCGAGGTCGAGGACGTCCTCGGACTCGACCGCTGGGCAGCCGTCGGTGTCGACGCCGTTGCCGCCATCGTGAACGACCTCTGCTGTGTCGGGGCGCTCCCCCTCACGATCAACGCCTACTTCGCCACCGGTTCGGCCCGCTGGTACTCGGGCTCCCGGCACGGCTCTCTCGTCGCCGGCTGGCGGCAGGCCTGCGAGGCCGTCGGGGCCGCCTGGGTGGGTGGCGAGTCGCCCACCCTGGCTGGCCTCGTCGACGCCGACCAGATCGACCTCGCCGGCTCCGCCCTCGGCCGCTTGCCTGCCGGTGAGCGCGCCTGGCTGGGCGCCCGCCTCGAGGAAGGGGACGAGATCGTCCTCGTCGCCTCGAGCGGGCTGCACGCGAACGGCGCCTCCCTCGCGCGGGCTCTTGCAAGCTCCACCGAGCGTTGCCGGCGTGGCTGGGCCGAGCCGCTGCCGAGCGGGCGCCCTTTCGGCGACGCCGTGCTCGACGCCAGTGTGCTGTACGCCTCCCTCGTGGAGGCGACGTTCGCCGCCGGCGTGCCCGTGCACTACGCCAGCCACGTCACCGGGCACGGTTGGCGCAAGCTCATGCGGGCCGAGGCGGAGCTCACCTACCGCATCTCGGTGCTGCCGCAGGTCCCCGAGGTCCTCGCCTTCCTCGTCGAGCGCCACGGGCTCGGTGCCCGGGAGGCCTACGGGACGTTCAACATGGGGGCGGGTTTCGCCTTGTTCGTGGCGGGGGGCTCCGGGGAGGCCGCCGTGGCTACCGCTAGGGGCGCCGGCTACGAAGCCCTCGTCGCCGGCGTCGTCGAGAGGGGACCTCGACGCGTCGTGCTCGAGCCGATCGGCGTGACCTACGAGTCCTCCGAGCTCGAGCTGAGATAACCGCCGCCT
>Ga0181526_10000145_pt1 | contig 73851 bp, 54 predicted proteins | sample PEATcosm2014_Bin_35_FD_119750 | JGI IMG/M metagenome (GOLD analysis project Ga0181526, IMG submission 119750) | Peatland microbial communities from MTU Mesocosm Facility, Houghton, MI, USA - PEATcosm2014_Bin06_30_metaG | ecosystem: Environmental > Terrestrial > Soil > Wetlands > Peat | place... | reverse complement strand
GACCACCAGAAAGATCGCGCCTAGCACAAAACATCCTGGAGCCGCGAAGAGAACAATCGATCGTCGCTTGAGGAGAGAGCCGTTCGGGAAGTGAGCCCGATAGAGGCTCAGAACTTCGGACCGCCGCGCCGACGACCCAACGCGAGCGAACAGAACGAAGGGTCCGAGGTCCGGGCGAACACTGTGAACAGCACGGACGATCTGCCAACGCAGATCGTGTTCGTACATGCCAAGCCCGAAGCCGGCGATCAGACAGACCATCGCCAGCGCACCATAGAGGATCATTCCGCGTTCATTGTACGGGAGCGTTCTGCTTGCCCAAACGGCCCAGGTGGGGCCAGCCAAAACCGTTCGAGTACTTCAGTCCATAGCCCATCAGGCGATCGATGCCGATGTGGTTGATCCAGATCAATGCAAAGGGAAGTTGCGCCTTCGCGCCCATCAGGAGCGCCGCGACGACGAGTACGCCAGGAACAACGTAGGTGTGGGCGGCGTTGTAGATCCGCGCGCCCCAGCACGAACTGTGGAGATAGGCGAGCATGGAGAGATCGGGTGCGAGCCACAATGCAGCGAAGAGCCACCAGCTTGCGCCGGTGCGCGCATAGAGCACGAAGGTGAGCACCGCGACTGCGAGCCCTTCGAGGCGCAGCAACACCAGCGGAGAGCCCTGCACCGAGAAGCTCGGGAGGGAGCGATCTGAGAGTGAGGTCGAACTTGCCATCGACCTATTGGATGTCGGAGCGGGAGCGTTGAATTCGAAAAAATCGGCGGGCAGAAGAAAAGGGGAGAAGCATTAAGCCTCTCCCCCGCTTCAAAGGGCCAGTCCGGATGAACTACTTCTTGGGGGGGGCAATGACGTCCTTCGCAGCCTTGGCTACGCGGAACTTGACGACGGTCTTGGCCTTGATCTTGATGGCTTCGCCGGTTTGCGGATTGCGGCCAATGCGGGCCTTGCGCTCTGCCTTCACGAGGCGGCCGATGCCGGGAATGACGAAGACGCCGTTCTTCTTGGTTTCCTTGATGGCGGTTTCAGCGAGCAGATCAAGGAAGGCGGCGGACTGCTTGTTGGTCAGTTCGAGCTTTTCCGCGAGGTGCCGGGTAAGAGCAGTCTTAGTGAGTCCTGTTGCCATGTGATGTTCTCCTTCTCGGGGTTGTTGCCTTGGGTTTCCGCCGCCCGGTTCCTCACAAAAAATCGAGGAAGCCATAAAGCGTACCGCATGGAGGGAGTGCGACCGAGGCAACGTTTGCACGAAACCCCTGTATTCATGCGGGTTCGTACAGAACCCTGTCGTTGAAAACAATGCGGCTTGGAGGTGGGCAAAGTCAATGGGAAAACGCCGATTTTCCACAGTTTTCTTGGGTTTTTGTACCTTAAATGCCGATTTTGGCCTGAAAATGGCGGTTTTTTGGCTAAGAAGCTCCAAAAGGCGCGTCAACAGCGGCCGAAACGAGATTCGCAACTGCGAGCTAGTGCAGGCCGAAAAGGACCCTTTTCTTCGGTGCCAGCGCCGCCGCGATGGGCGTATTCAACGCGTCGACCATGGGCGCCGCGAGGCGGAAGAGGCGAATGACGAGGCCGGCGAACTTTGCGTCAAGAGCCGTCTTCGCCGGCAGAGTGGCCGCGAGGCCCCACTGGCGGCACAGGATCAGGTCAAGCGCAGGATGGTCCTTCGGGAAACCCTTCGGGGAACGCGTGAGAGAGTTGCACTCGAACTCTGAGAAAGTCCTGCGGACGGCAGACTTTTGGAGGAGTTTCCGGAACGACAAGTGGTTGTCGAGCAGCCAGTGGCGAATTTGCGCCAGTTGTTCCTTCTCCGGCATGTAGGCGCCGGCCGCGACAATCACTTCTTTGGAGCTGACGTGAAAGTAGTAGCCCGCGCCGGAGGTCTTCTGCAGGCCCTGGTGGGACCACCACGCAGCGACGTGCGTTTTGTAGGGGCGCTTGTCCGAAGAGAAGCGCGTGTCTCGATAGATTCGGAACAGGGACTTTTCGGCGGGCCGCACGTGGTTGGGCGCGAAGTCGAGCATCGCATCGGTGATCTTGCGGACGATGGCCAGCATCGGTTCTTTGAGTTCGGCTTCGAACTGCGCCTTGCGCGGCTGAAACCAGGCGCGGTCGTTGTGCTTGGCGAGGTTGCGCAGGAAGGTAAGAGCTTCAGGGCGAAGATAGGGAGCTGCGACAGCAGGAGCGGGTTTCGCGGTGCGCGGCATCTTGAGAGAGTCTAGTGCATTTCGTGTTGGGCGATGTGCGCTCGGAGCTGTGCAAACAAGCCATTTTCTGAGGAAATTCACTGGGTGGGAGACGCATTCACAAATAGGGCCCAGAATTGCTGGTCTACCGAATAGTTTTGAGTGCACCGCGGAAGAGCCCGTCGAAATCCGCTGTCAGGGCCTTGTCTTTCGCGACCGCCTGCTCGATCGCCTTCTCTGCCGCCGGACGCTGATAACCAAGATTGACGAGAGCCGAGAGCACATCGTCGACCGCTGGGCCTTGCACGCCTGTCGACGGCGTGGGCGGGACGGCGAAGTCTTCGAGCTTGTCTTTCAGCTCGACCACCAGACGCTCGGCAAGCTTCTTCCCCACGCCGGGAATCCGCGTCAACTGCGCGTGATCCTGCGCGCGAATGGCCTGAACCGTTCTTTCAGGTGAAAGCCCGCTGAGCATCTTGATGGCGAGCTTTGGACCAACGCCACTGACGGTGATGAGCCGCTCAAACAGGCGCTTCTCCTCGCGGTCCATAAAGCCAAAGAGCGCAATCTGGTCTTCGCTTACCTGGGTGTAGATGTGGAGCGAGGCTTCGACGCCCACCGAGGGCAGCGACGTGAATGTTGGCACGGAGATGGTGACGTCGTAGCCGACGCCCGCTGCCTCGACGATGGCCCGGCCGGGTTCCTTGTGGATGAGCTTGCCGCGTAGGTGAGCAATCACAGAATTCCCATCCGCTTCGCCACTCGTGTCAACGTCTCGAGAGCGCGGTCGAGCTGCGCGCGTGTGTGTTCGCTGGTGAGAATGAGCCGAATCCGCGCCTTACCCTCAGGCACAGTCGGGAACGCAATGCCCGTGCCCATCACACCTTCGTCGAAGAGCGCGCGAGAGAAGTCCATCGCTGCGCGGCCTTCGCCCACAATGACCGGCGTGATCGGCGTCTCCGTTGCTGGTGTGTTGACGCCGCCGATGTTGAATCCGGCACTCCTGAGCTGGCCCTGAAAATAGCGGGTATTTCCCCAGAGCCGTTCAATACGATGCGGCTCGTTCTCCAGAATGTCGAACGCGGCGATGCAGGTGGCCGCGACAGACGGCGGATGCGAGGTGGAGAACAAGAACGGTCGTGCCCGATGGTAGAGGTAGTCAATCAAATCCTTGGATCCGCAGACGTACCCGCCCAGCGCGCCAATTGCTTTCGAGAGGGTACCCACCTGCACGTCGACACGCCCATGCATTCCAAAGTGATCGACCGACCCGCGGCCGTTGCGGCCCAACACGCCCGAAGCGTGGGCGTCGTCGACCATCATGATCGCGCCGTACCTCTCCGCCTGCGCGGCCAGCTTGTCGACCGGGCCGATATCGCCGTCCATCGAGAAGACGCCGTCGGTGATGACCAGCTTGTGCCCCGGTTCTTTCTCTACCTCTTGGAGTAGTTCCTCGCAGTGCCCCACATCTTTGTGGTGGAAGACCTTGATCTTGGCCCGCGACAGCCGCGCGCCGTCGATGATGCTGGCATGATTCAGCTCGTCCGACAGGATGAAATCGTCCTTGCCCAGGATGGCGCTGACGGTACCGGCGTTGGCCGCGAAGCCGGACTGAAAGACCACACAGGCCTCGACGTTCTTGAAGCGCGCGATCTTCTCTTCGAGCTCCATGTGGATGCGCATGGTGCCGGCGATCGTCCGCACGGCTCCCGACCCCACTCCATAGGTGCGGGTGGCGGCCAGCGCCGCTTCGATAAGCTTGGGATGGTTGGCCAGACCAAGATAGTTGTTGCTGGCGAGGTTGATGACCTCTTTGCCGTCATAGTGGCAGACCGGCGCCTGCTGATCGTCGAGCACACGCAGGCTGAAGTGTGTGCCCTTGGCGCGCAGCTCGTCGAGCACGGTGCCCAGGTAAGTGAGTTGAGGACGGGCAAGCTGCGGGCGGACGTCGCTTTCAGTCAAGGCACACCTCAAAGAAAGAGGATAACGCGCGAGGCTCGGTCGGGTTTGCAGGTCCCCGCTCCACAACTTGCGCGGCCTGTTGCACGTCTATATGTCAGTACGGAATGGAGAATGGTGTGCGCAGTTTTGCGTTGATCCCCTCTGCGGGACTGATTGCCTTGGTTCTTTCTGCTGGATTGCTTGCTGCTCAAACGTCGGGACCGAGTTCTGGCGCGCGTCCGGCAGCAAGCCCTGCAGCGGCCTCGGACGCGAGCTTCACCGTGAGCCAGCACGGGCAGGCCGTCGGCACGGCGAGCTTTCACATCGCGGCGATGCCAGACGGCTACGATTCGAGTTCAACGGTCAAGGTGGCGATGCAGGGGCTCGACTATGCTCTCTCGAAGAACGAAGATCTGACTTCGGCCAATGAACTCAAACATGTTCTCTTGAGCGCGACGGTGAACGACCAGGCTGTGAGCGTGACGGCTAAGCCCGATGCGGCGCAGTTGCTGATGAACATTTCGGCCAATGGGCGCAGTACGACTTCGCGGCTCGAGGCGCACAGCTCCGCTGTTTTTCTCCCGGATTTCGACCCAGGTGCTCTCGAAACGCTGCTGGCGCTGGCCGTGGCGCGCAACAATCGCGACTTGTGGGCCGTCATTCCCAAGCGGGCGGGCTCGGTTGCGCCGATCACTTTGGCGACGTATCCCGACGAGCAGGGCACTTTCGATGGCAAGACCCTCACCGTGCATCATCTGGTAGCGACGATCAACGGAGCGCATACCGACCTGTTCGCCAGTCCGGAGAACCAGCTGCTGCAGGCCGAGCTGCCGCAGCCCGGTTTTGTGCTGGTGCGCAAGGGATTTGTTCTGAAGCCGCCTGCCAAGCCTGTAGCACCAGCGGAGTAGTTCAGAGAGCGCGCCCCGCAGCCACCGCCGAGGCCCATGCCCACTGAAAGTTGAATCCGCCCAAATGGCCAGTGACATCGACGGCCTCGCCGATGAAGAAGAGGCCGGGCACGCCGCGCGTTTCCATCGTGCGCGAGTTGAGAGCGGCGGTATCGATGCCGCCTGCCGTGACCTCCGCTTTTTCAAAACCTTCGGTGCCAGTGGGATGAAACTCCCAGCGATGCAGGCGCCGCTCGCACGCTACGAGAGCGGCGTTAGACCAGCCGTTGGGTGAGCCGATGTCGACAAGGCGATCGGCCAGTCGTTGTGGAAGCGCGGCGCGCAGAGCTTGGCGCATCCCGCCCACATCGCGACGCGCACCGGGCGCCAACAGAGGGCGAAGCACGTCGGCGTCGGGTGCGATGTCGACGGCGAGCATTTGGCCCGGCTGCCAATACGAAGACGCCTGCAGCACGGCAGGCCCACTGAGTCCGCGATGTGTGAAGAGTAGCTTCTCGCGAAACTGAGTTGGCCCAGCCTTCGCGATCACCTCGGCCGAGACACCGGCGAGGGTAGTCCAGCCGGCTTCCGCTTCGCCGAGAATCAGTGGCACAAGGGCTGGACGGGGCTCGACGACATGCAGTCCGAATTGCCGCGCCAGATCGTAGGCTAGGCCGGTCGCACCCATCTTTGGAATCGAAAGGCCGCCAGCCGCAATCACTAGTGCGTTCGCGCCAAATTCGCCCTGCGAACAGGCGATCTGAAAGACACCGCCTGCTGGCTCTACACGGACGTCGCGCGCATTCAGCACAAGCTCAACGCCGCCCTTCTCGCATTCGGCCACCAGCATATCCAGAATGACGCGCGCGGAGCCGTCGCAGAACAACTGTCCCAGCGTCTTCTCGTGCCATGGAATCCGGTAGCGTTCGACGAGTTCAAGAAAGTGCTGCGGCTGATACAGCGCGAGAGCAGACTTGGCAAAGTGGGGATTGTTCGAGAGGAAATTCGCCGGCGTGCAGTGAATGTTGGTGAAGTTGCAGCGGCCTCCGCCGGAGATGAGGATCTTGCGGCCCGGCTGTGCATTGTGCTCAAGAAGTGCGACGCGGCGTCCGCGCTGGCCTGCGACGGCGGCGCACATCAAGCCCGCAGCACCTGCACCCAGGACGATCACATCGCAGGAGCGCGGACTGGACGGCATACACCGATTGTCGCCGATAGTGGTGACGTTACTCGCGCACCGAAGCAGAGCCGAAGCGTTGCCGAACAAGGGCGAGGGCTTCATTGGCGGTCGCGATTCCGCCTTCCAGCTGCGCATCTTCGACAGACTGGAGCATTTCGTGAAACTGCGGACCGGGAGTGTAGCCGGCAGCGATAAGGTCGCGGCCCGTGAGGAGCGGCGTGGGACGGACAACCTCCGCAGGCGTGGCTTCATAGCGATCACGCACGAAGTTCCAAAGGTCCAGGTTGCCGTGCGCGGCGAGGCAATCCATGCGATGGAGTTCGAGGTGCTCGTTGAAACGATCGAGGCGGAAGAAGCGCTTCAGCGTTGATTTTTTCATCTGCGGCGCGTCGGCAAAGCGCATGTGGTTCTGGATCAGGGCGAGAATCTGGTGCGTGTCGTCGTTGGAGAAGCGCAGGCGTCGACAAATCTCGGCACCGATGGCGACGCCGACCTCAACGTGATTGTCGAAACGGATACGGTCCGGTGCGACGCGAAATGTCGGCGGCTTGCCCACGTCATGCAGCATCGCGCCCCAGGCGAGCGTGAGCGGACATCCGGCAGGGAGTTGCTCGAGCAAAAGCAGCGTGTGGACCCAGACATCGCCCTCGGGATGGAACTGGGGCGGCTGTGCGACACCTTTCATGCGCGCAACTTCGGGCAGGACCTCGGCGAGCAGGCCGGTCTCGTCCAATAGCGCAAAGGCACGCCGTGCATTGCCTTCGGTTAGCATCTTGGTCAGCTCATCGCGCACGCGCTCTCGGCTGACTGCGTGAATCTTTGGTGCCAGTGCTCGGATCGCCGCAAGGGTCACGGGCTCGATCGCAAAGCCGAAGCGCGCGGCGAAGCGCACGGCACGCAGCAGGCGGAGCTGGTCTTCCTGAAAGCGGCGCGCAGGCGGGCCGATAGCGCGGAGAATGCCGGCATCGAGATCGGCCAGGCCGCCCACGTGATCCAGCACGGCAGCGCGGAGGGCTTTCGGATCGCCGAAGCCCTCGTCCAAAGATCCGTTCCCCTGCAAGAGGTCTAGTAAAAGGCCGTTGATGGTGAAGTCGCGGCGTTGCACATCTTCGGCAGCACTCAGCGTGTAGCGCACTTCATCCGGGTGGCGGCCGTCGGAATAGGCACCGTCGGAGCGGAAGGTCGCCACCTCCGTTACCACCTGCGGTGGGGCCAACTCTTTGGACGGGTTCTCAGACCCACCGGAAACCAGCACCACTCCAAAGTGCGCGCCCACCGCGAAGGTCCGCGGGAACATGTCGAGCACCACGTCCGGCGTGGCAGAGGTGGCGATGTCGTAGTCCGCAGGCTCGCGGGCCAGGAGAAGATCGCGCACACAGCCGCCCGCGAAGTAGGCTTCGTAGCCGCGCTCGCGGAGAGTGGCAATGATATGCAGGGCCGAGTCGAGTCTTGGCGAGGCGGGCATGGTGGCTGCAGATATTGTCGCGCGGTCGGCACGCTTGATTGCAGGTGTATCCCACTACACTGGATAAATGAGCGGTTCAGGCCTCATCTTGGGCATTGAGTCCTCGTGTGACGAGACGGCGGCGGCGGTCGTCGAACGAGGCGCGCGCACGCTGTCGTCCGTGGTGGCCTCACAGATTGCGACCCACGCGAAGTACGGCGGTGTGGTGCCGGAACTCGCCAGCCGCGAGCATCTGCGCGCCATCATGCCTGTGGTGCATGCCGCGCTGGCCGAGGCAGGTGTGACGCTTGCCGATCTGGACGCGATTGCCGTGACCAACGGCCCGGGACTGGCCGGTGCGTTGCTCGTCGGCGTCACCTACGCAAAGGGCCTGGCCTTCGCGCAAGGCCTGCCCCTCGTTGCGGTGAATCATCTCGAAGGGCATATTCACGCGGTCCTGCTCAACCAGCGCATGAAGATCGAGGGACTGGACGAACAAAGGGCATCCGAGGCCGAGCCGGCCCTGGCCTTGGTGGTCTCCGGGGGCCACACGCATCTCTATCTCGCCCAACCGTCCCACGGTACGTGGCGATACACATTGGTCGGGCGCACCTTGGACGACGCAGCCGGCGAAGCGTATGACAAGGTCGCCAAACTGCTCGGTCTCGGTTATCCCGGTGGTCCCTGGATCGATGGGCTGGCTCGCTTCGGCGATCCGAAGGCAGTCCCATTCTCGTTCTCCCAGATCAAGACGAAAGTTCATCTCCACGGGGCCGCGCCACGCACTAAAGCCGCGAGGACCGCCCCGATCGCCGCGCTTAATCCGCATTTTCTGTTTTCATTCTCGGGGATCAAGACAGCTGTCCTGCGCTATGTGGAGCTACACAACCTGAAGCCGGAAGCGGAAGCGCGGCGCGAGGCTCTGTTTACCGGTCCCGATGCGCCTGCCCGGCCCACGATCAAGGATGCGCTGGAGATGTGCGATCCCACCACGCTCGATCTCATGGCCAGCTTCCAACATGCGGTCGTAGGTGATCTGCTCAAGAAGACCTTTGCGGCCGCCGAAGAGCTGGACGCGATGCACATCCTCGTAACCGGAGGCGTGGCTGCCAATGGAGAGTTGCGCGAGCGTTTCATTGCCGAAGCGGTACGGCGCGGAGTGGAGGTTTCATTTCCGGCGCTGGCACTCTCGACGGACAATGCCGCCATGATCGCGGCGGCTGCATGGCCCCGTTTTGTTGCCGGTGAGTATGCACTGCCGAGTCTGTCGGCCGATCCTTCGCTGGTGCTGGGGCGCTAAGAGATGTTGGTGCAGGCTACCGAGTTCGAGCGCAGGCACCCGACGATCGTGCGCCATGCTCTGATTGCGGTGGCCGTCGCAACCTATCTTTTCGATCCCGAGGATGCAGTCTGGAGATTTGTCCGGGATTCACCCGTCAACCGATTGCTGGAGCGCGGATTTTTTCTCGCTGCGACGCTGCTCATCGGGGTCGGCGCTGTTTTGTGTACTCGCGCGAGTGCGTCGGTGCAGACAGACTCTCCGCCATCGCGATCTCTGGTGCGCCAGCACTACTTCGGTGAGTTCTTCTACGCGGCCGGATTCGCGTCTCTCTTGCCGCTGTTGGGTTTTGTTCTTCTCGTGTGTGGCGAGGGAGTGCGCCTTCTCCGCCTGATGGCAAGCGATCCGATCGGGAGGCCCAAAGCCCTACAGGCATCCACCGGGTGGTTTCCGGCCTTCCGGGAGCAATCTGCCAAATGGGGCATCTTTGTGAGCATGATCGTCTTCACCATTACACTCACGGACCGGCTGATTGAGATTCTCGCTTGCCTGAGCGGAGCGCTCTGGGCGGTTTTGAATCTGCCTGCGTTTTGGAGGTGCCGAACCTGACGGCTGCCTAGCGCGTGGCTTTGATCGGCTTGCGAAATGTGAGCAGATAAAGCTTGCCCCCGGCGATCTCGCGTGCGCGAATCTCTTCCATCTCTTCAGGAACGAGGTCGATGGGGCAACGGACATGCTCCGTGCCAGGCGGGAAGTAGGCCTTGGTCGCCGGATTCTTCTGGTAGCTGTCGCGCACGACCTTCTCCGTTTCGTCGGCGATGACGATCTTTGTCCCTGGTTTGGCGACCCAGATCATCTCACGGATGGCCCGGGCCGGATCGGAAAAGAAGTTAATGCCGCCAACGTGAAACACGCAATCGAAGACTTCGGCGCGAAAGGGCAGCCGGCCTGCCTCTCCATGGAAGAGATGCGCCTTGCGCCGCGACTTTTTGAGAGCTTTGCGGCACTTGCGCAACATACCCCAGGAGATGTCGAGGCCAAAGAAGTCGAGGTCGTGGGGAAGATAGCGCAGGTTGGCGCCGGTGCCCACGCCGACTTCGAGCACGCGCATGCCGGGTGCGACCTCCAGTGCAGGCATGATTTCGCGGCGGAAGTCCGGCTTGCGCAGGACGACTCGATAAAGCGATTCAGCCAGATCGTAGCCGGGGGCGATGCGATCGTATAACGCCTGATACTTCAGGTTTGGACCAGTCAACGTGCTGACAAATAAAGGAATTCCGTCGCGAATGGGATAAACACGGCCCGTAGCGGTATTGCGGAGAGTACTCCCTTCCAGCTCGAAGTTGTAGCGCGTATCCGGATCGCAGAGCAGAGACAGGACTTCGCTTTCCATAACCTCCTTTCGAGCGGGAAAAAATCAGGGGGAGTATCTTCCCATCTATACACCAACGGGCCCTCAAGTTGCGCGGATTGCCCGTAATTAGTGAATATTTTGCGCTGTTACAATCGGGAGTGGTATTGCGCAAAAGTGTTGGTACGAACCTACGCACGAGTAATGACTAAGGAATGACTCTCCGCCTTTTTAATACCCTCTCGGGACAGCTGGACGAACTTACGCCGTTGGATGGTAAAGCGTTGCGCATGTATGCCTGCGGACCGACCGTCTACGACTACGGGCATATTGGCAACTTTCGCACCTTCCTGCAGATCGACGTGCTGCGTCGATTCCTCAGGCTGCGGGGCCTATCGTTGCGTCATGTGATGAACATCACTGACGTTGACGACAAAATCATCCGCAACGCCAGCGAGCGTGGTATAGCAATCGGCGACTACACCGCCCCCTACATTGAGGCATTTTTCGAGGATCTGGAGGCTTTGCGCGTCCAGAAGCCCGAAGTGATCGCGCGGGCCACCGAGCATATCCCTCGCATGGTGGAACTCGTCGAGCATCTGGCGGCATCCGGCGCAGCCTACAAAGTTGACGACGGCAGCTGGTACTTCCGGCTCTCAGCGTTTCCCGAGTACGGCAAGCTCAGCAAGAAGGACCTGAGCGGCATCGAAGACGGCGCGCGGGTGGATGTAGACGAGTACGAGAAAGACTCGGCGCGCGACTTTGCCCTATGGAAGGCGGCCAAGCCGGGTGAGACCTCCTGGGAGACGCCGATTGGACGTGGACGGCCCGGCTGGCACATCGAGTGCTCGGCGATGGCGATGGAGTATCTGGGTGAGAGCTTCGACCTGCATGCTGGCGGCGAAGACCTCATGTTCCCGCATCATGAGAATGAGATCGCGCAGAGCGAGAGTGTCACGCACAAGACGTTTGCGCGTCACTGGATGCATGTACGCTTCCTGCTCGTCGACGGACGCAAGATGTCGAAGAGTGAGGGAAACTTCTACACGCTTCGCGATCTGCTGCTCAAGGGATACAAGGCATCAGCCATTCGGCTTGCGCTGATCTCCGTGCCTTACCGCCATCAACTGAACTTCACCTTCGAAGTGCTGACCGAGGCGACAAACGCAATTGAGCGACTGCGCACGTTTCATCAGCGGCTTGGCGCTGCGAAGTTTGCGTCGGCCTCGACGGAAGGGGAAGGCTCGATCCCCGCGGCTGCGGCGAAGGCCCACGCGCAGTTTCTCGAGGCGCTCAGCGACGATCTGAATACAGCTGATGCACGCGCACCGATCTTTGAACTGGTTCGCGCCGCGAACACCGCATTGGATCGCGGGCAGTTTTCAGCAGCCGATCGCGATGCGATTCTGCCTGTCCTCAAAGACTTCGATGCTGTCTTCGACGTGATGGAGGATCGCGACGCAGAACCTACGCGCCGCGCGCTGGCCTGGGCCGAGAAGGCAGGACGTATGGCGGACGTTGCGCCCGCGCTGCTGGCAAGCGCATCGATCGGCGACGACGAGATCAATGCGTTGGTTGCCGAACGCGATGTCGCAAAGAAGAGGCGCGACTTTGGGCGTGCCGATCAGATTCGCAAACAACTCACCGAAAAAGGCGTGCTGATCGAAGATTCGAAAGAAGGAACACGCTGGAAGCGGAAGTAGTTCAGGGCCAAAAGATGTCAACCAACGAAGCAGACGAATTGCGGGAGCACGCCGAGTATGGGCAAACTATGCGTCCCGTCGCATTCACAATGAGCGTGCTGGCCGTGCTGGTGGCCGTAACGACTGTGCTCGGGCATCGTGCGCACACGCAGGCGGTGCTCGACCAGAACAAGGCCACCGACAAATGGAATGAGTATCAGGCACATAAGATCCGCTCGAATGACACTGCGCTTGCAGCGGATTTGTTGAGCGCCGTGACGATCGCGGACCAACCTGCCGCTCAGAAGCTCCAGAAGGAATATGCATCGCACCAGGCGAAGTGGAACGACGATCTCGACACGCTGAAAGGCGAAGCCGATGCTTTGGAAGCGTCGGTTTCGAAAGCTGAGGCGCGTGCGATCCGGTTCGATTTGGGCGAAGCTCTTCTTGAGATCGGATTGGTCATCACTTCGGTCACTTTGCTGACCCGGAGCCGTCTCTACTGGTATTTCGGAATCGGCTTTGCAGCCCTTGGGATTCTCTCCGCTGCCTCCTCCTACTTTCTTCATCCGTGACTATAGTTACGAGCCGAGGAAGGACCCTCGCGTCCTTCGTGACAAGCGTCGCTCGTTGTGATTTTCACACGTTACGAAAGCCGCATAACGGTATGGCACTTTCGCGGCAAGTTACGTAAAACTAAGGGATTTCACTTGCTTCGGCGAGAAGAGACAGGCTAACGTAGTCTCATCAATTGGGGAACAACCTTCACTCCTAACCAATGACCCAGAAGTTCGGGTCTGCGCGAAAGCCCGCCACTTATTCTGGCGGGCTTTCGTGCGTCAGAGCGAGACTCGCTACGCTTCGCGGGATGGAGGCATCGCTGCCACCGAGTCGTGTCGCGTCTGCGTGATAGACTTGCCGCGAATGAAAGCGGTTTCGATTGCGTTAGCTCTGTCCCTCTGCGGAACAGCCCTGACTGGCCAGACCCCGGCGCCTTCCTCTGAGGCGCACGCGAGCGATCTGGGTTTCTCTTATTCACTTCCCAACAATTGGGAAGTCGTGAACTCCAACCCGACGCTGCCTGAAGTGAAGGAACAAGCGCAGAAGAATGCGTCATCCGATGATGAAAAAAAAGGCGTCGCCTGCGTACAGATTGCGCTGACGGCTCGGCACGGAGAGCCAGCCTCGGTTCTTGTTGTGGTCGAGCTACCGTTCGACTGCTTTGGCCAATCGATGACCACCAAGGACCTGCCCGGCTTTGCGCAGGGAGCCTCCGAGGGCATCAAGCAGAGCTTCGATATCGCCGATCCGGTCTATGGCGGTTATACGCTGGGCAACCACAGCATGTGGATCGAGCGCGCCAAGGGAACGCCCAAGGGGCATCCGGAGTCTTCTTACACCGTGGAGATCGCGTGTACGCTGCTGAAGAAAGGCGCGGTCTGCTGGATGGCGCTGGCCGCAGACGACGATGCGTTGAAGGTGATTGAAGGCGGTTCGGCTGTCCTTGAGAGTGAGGCCCCGACGGCGCTGGTCCCTGCAAACGCCTTCGAGAAGAAGCCAGGGATCTAGTCGCGTAACGCGCCGTTTTGACCACATGCTATCCTCATAGGCAGCGGGAAACCAATGCACAAGCTTGTCGCATGCGCGATACCGTTGATGCCGGCTCGAAAGAGCTGGTCCGGCTCGCGTGCGCGCTGCATCTGCCCTCGCAAGCATTTGCGCGTGCTGCCCACCCGCACACGACCTAGCCTCTTCGGCGGCGATTAGTACCAGACCGCCGAAGATCCTCGCCTGCCTACCGGACCCGCTTGGGTCTGCGGAATGGGACGACCTTCAAGATGAGGGTCGGCGGGCGGCGCTCCATCTGTCAGCTGGGCGCTGAGCCGCACAATCGATCTGCCGAGGAGAACTGCGATGACGAAACAAGAGATTCACTCGAAATACGGGCCGAAACTGGTTGGTTCGCTACCCGGACCCAAAGCGAGGGCTGCGGTCGAAGCCGATAAGCGCTGGATCTCGCCCAGTTACACGCGTTCGTATCCGCTGGTCGCCAAGCGCGGTCGCGGCGTTCGCGTCGAAGATGTCGACGGCAACGAGTTCCTCGACTTCGCTGCCGGCATCGCCGTCACCTCGACGGGCCACTGTCATCCTGAGGTCGTCGCCGCGATCCAGAAGCAGGCAGCAGAGCTGATTCACATCTCCGGCACCGACTTTTACAATGAGCCTCTGACCGATCTCGCGGAGAAGCTCTCGGCGGTTGCGCCCATGCCCGGCCCGCACAAGTTTTTCTACGGCAACTCCGGCGCCGAGGCGATCGAATGCGCGATGAAGATCGCGCGCTATCACACGGGTCGCCAGAACATCATCGCGTTCCTCGGAGCGTTCCACGGCCGCACCATGGGCGCCTTGTCCCTCACCGCATCGAAGCCGCAGCAGAAGCGGCGCTTTGGTCCGCTGGTGCCCGGCGTGACCCACGTGCGCTATCCGTATGAGTATCGCGGATGTACCGGCGGGCCGCAGGAAGAGGAAGCCTTCAGCCTGGGCTGTGCGCGCTACATCGAGGAGAAGCTCTTCAAGACAATCCTTCCGCCGGAAGAAGTTGCGGCGATCTTTGTCGAGCCGATCCAGGGCGAAGGCGGCTACGTGGTCGCTCCCACTAACTTCCTGCGTGAATTGCGCGCGATCTGCGACCGCCACGGCATTTTGCTCGTCGTTGACGAGGTGCAGAGCGGCGCGGGCCGTACCGGCAAGTGGTGGGCAATTGAGCACTCAGGCGTCCAGCCGGACATTGTCTGCATGGCCAAAGGCATTGCATCCGGCATGCCTCTCGGCATCTGCATGACGAAGGCCGACATCATGGATTGGGTGCCCGGCTCACATGCATCGACTTTCGGCGGCAATCCCGTGTCGATCGCGGCATCCCTGGCAACCATCGATATCCTGCAGCGCGAGGGCATCGCCAATGCCGCCAAGGTCGGTGGTGAGATCATGAAGCGCCTCGAAGGTTGGCATCACTCGCATCCCTCGGTGGGCGATGTCCGCGGCCGTGGCCTGATGATTGGCATCGAGCTCGTGAAGGACAAGGCAACACGAGAGCCTGCAGCTGCTCTGCGCAATCGTGTGGAGGAACTGGCCTTCGAGCGCGGCCTGATGGTGTTGGGCTGCGGCGAGAGCTCGATCCGGTTGTGCCCGCCGCTTGTCGTCAGCTCAGAAGAAGCAACGGTCGCCCTCGACATTCTGGAAGAGGCCCTGATCGATGCCGAGAAGGAGCACAGCTTGCTTCGTGAACCCGCTGCGGTGGGCGACGGGGCATAAAGCTCGCGGCTCACCCTGCTCTGCATGTGCTGTGATCTGCGCTCTGGCGCGTGGCCTTTCCCGGGCAGACAATAGTCTTCCATGGGAAGGGCTTCACAGCTGCGGATCAATTTGCTCGAGCGTGCGCTGGGCAGGTTGGATCGTATTACCCGGCGTCGACGCTCCGAACCAGATATGCCGGCGCACCTGGCGACCGGTCTGGCGGGCGAAGACGCAGCATTCTTCGATCTGCGACGCAAGGGATATACGATCGTCGCGCGCCGCTGGTCATCCGGCGATGTTCCGGGCGATGTGGACCTGATTTGCGTGGCAAGGGTCCCTGCTGTGCTTCGTCGAAGTGAAAACGCGCACGGCGTATGACATGACACCCGCTGAATCTGCCGTCGGCTCTCATAAACGCGCAGTGTTGCGACGTCTCGCGAGCCGCTATGTGCGACAACTTCCTCTGGCGGAGATGCCGCAGGTCCGTTTTGATGTGATCGGCGTGTACCTTGTGCCAGGCGAGAAGCCGGAATTCAGCCACTTCGAAGCCGCGTTCGGTTGGGGTGAGTTTGACCGGCGCGATTAGCCCTTCGCGTCCTCGTGTTCTTCATGCCACGCCATCTGAATGGCTTCGAGCTTTCCTTCATTCGATTTGGCTGGATCGTCGGCGAAGCCTTCGAGCTCCGTCACGTAGCGGTGCAGATCGGTGAAGCGAACCGTGAGCGGATCGAGGTCGGGAAACTTCTCCTGCAGCTGAATGCCGATCTCTTCGGCATCGGTCCAGTGAATTTCGCGGGGCATCTCTCTCCTCGTCGCTACTTCGGTTCGGCCAGCGCCAGCGGCTTGCCTTCGGACACGTAGTTGCGATTCCACTTGGGAATCTCGACCACATAGGTGCCGGGCTTGGTGATGACAGCCTGGCATCCGAGGCGCGAGTTGAGTTGCTGGTCGGCGGCCATGTCGAGCCGGTCGAGCTCATCGTCTTCCGCTTCGCTGATGCCGCTGGCGCCGTCTTTCATCCAGATGTGGCAAGTCGTGCAGGCGCACGAGCCGCCGCAAGCGTGATCGAGAAAAACGCCGAAGTTCTCCGCGACATCGAGGAACGACATCGGCTTGCCGTGATGGTCGTAGGGCATCGTGCCGTACTCGAACTCAACCACCTTGCCCTCGGGCTCGAAGGTCACGCGAACGAGTTTCTCTGGCGGGATGTTTCTTGTGACTGCTTCGCTCATAATTCAGATTTCCTCAGCGCATTCCTGTTAACTCGCCAACCTGCGGCTGCGCGCAAAGCGCGGCTAACTCGCCCCTACTTGAACTCCGCCGGAGCCATGGGGTGCGGCGCCGTCACTTCGTTGCCCAGCTCTTCACCAGCGTCTCGCATCGTCTTGCCGCGAATCGCAGTGGTCACCGCAGCATCCATCATCAACTCTGCAAGGCGTTGCGTGCTGCGATCGAGTGCCAGCGTGGCCTCGCGCAGCGCATTCAGGTCTTCTCCCAGCTTGACTGCGGCCAGGCGGTCGCGTGCCGCGTCAATCGCAGCGACTTCTTCGCCAGCCAGTGCGCCCCATGCAGGATTGGTTCGCGCTTGCTCCACCTTGGTCAGGATCGTCTCCGCCTCGTTGCGCGCCTCGATCAGCAGCCGCTTGGCAAAATCCGACTCCGCGTTGTCGAAAGAGTCGAGGATCATCCCCTCGACTTGCTCGTCCGTCAATCCATACGTTGCCTTCACTTCGATTTCCGCAGCTTTTCCGCTGCGCTGTTCGCGCGCGGAGACGTGAAGAATCCCGTCGGCGTCGATCAGGAACTTCACTTCGATGCGCGGTAGGCCGGCGGTCATCGGCGGAATGCCCTTTAGATCAAAGCGCGCTAGAGACCGGCAATCCGAGGCAAGCTCCCGCTCGCCCTGCAGCACATGAATGGCAACGTTCGTCTGTCCATCGACACCCGTCGTGAAATGCTCCGTCGCCGACGCCGGAATCGTCGAATTGCGAGGGATAATGCGCGCCACCACGCCGCCCAAAGCCTCGATGCCCAGCGAGAGGGGCGTGACATCAAGCAGCAGCATCTCTTCGGTTGTCTTCGATGCACCGGCAAGAATGTCGGCCTGCACGGCCGCACCCAGTGCAACCACTTCGTCTGGGTTTAGGCCTATGTGTGGCTTTTTGCCGCGCGCCGAAAGTTTGAAAAGATCGTCGACCAATTGGCGTACTGCCGGAATACGCGTCGATCCGCCGACCAGCACCACTTCATCGATCTGTTCCGGTGTCACGCCCGCATCGGACATCGCCTGTTTGCAAGGTCCCGATGTTCGATTTAGAACCGGCTCGATCAGCTGCTCGAAGACCTCGCGCGGAATATCGCGCTGGTAGCGATCGCCGTTGGGCAACTCGATATCGAAGTGGGCCGATTCTTCTGTCGAGAGCCGGATCTTCGCGTCGATGGCGTCTTTGCGCAACCCCTGAACCGCGCCGGGCTGCTTGCGCAGGTCCACACCGTGTTCGGCGTGAATTTCGTCGAGCGCGATCGCGAGCAACAGATTGTCGATATCGTCGCCGCCCAGGTGCGTGTCGCCGTTGGTCGACTGCACCTCGAAGATGCCATCGCGCAGCTTCAGAATCGAGATATCAAAGGTTCCGCCGCCCAGGTCATAGACGGCGATTGTGCCCACCTTCGCCCGATCGAGCCCATAGGCCAGCGCCGCAGCCGTGGGCTCGTTCACCAAGCGCAGCACTTCGAGCCCCGCCATGCGGCCTGCGTCCTTTGTCGCCTGGCGTTGCGCATCGTTGAAGTACGCGGGCACGGTAATCACAGCCTGCGTCACCGGTTCGCCGAAGAAGCGCTCCGCGTTTCGCTTGAGCTGGCGCAGGATGTAGGCCGAAATCTCCGGCGGAGTGAAGCGCATCTCGCCCAGCTGGATGCGCGGTACTTCGCCCTCTTCCACGTCATCTGCAAGACGGAAAGGGAAGAGCTTCAGCTCTTTCTGCACTTCGCTTAGCCCGCGGCCCATCAGGCGCTTCACCGAATAGATCACGCGCTCCGGTGTCTCAATCAAAGCACGACGTGCGCTGTTGCCGACTGTGACCGTGGGCCGACTGCCATATGCCGCCCTCGGATCAAGAGCTACAACCGAGGGAACAAGATTGGAACCGTCGACGCCAGGAATGACCACGGGCTTGTCGCCTTGCATATAGGCGACGAGTGAGTTGGTGGTTCCAAGATCGATGCCGACGACACGTCCTTCCGCCATGAATCGTTAAGCTCCCAGAGTCTCCGTGACGTCACGGACAAGGTTGTCGAGATAGCGCCGTCGATCGAGCAGCGCCACCATGGTCTTTTGCGCCCCGGCGCGTGCGGCCTCATCGCCGTCGTCCCAGGCCTTCCCCTGGGCGCGCAGATCGCGATCCACGTCGTCGAGCAGGCCATCGAACTTCTTCTTCGCGCCGACCAGCTCCTGCTTCAGCGCGGGATCGTCTTCACCCATCTTCTGGTTCGCGCGCATCTCTTCGAGCTGCATATTCAGATCGAAGACTTCCTCGAGCAGATCGGCCGGGACCCGCGATGGATCTGTCCGCCCCTTGCCGCTGTGCTCTTCACCAATTTCGGCGCCATGCAGCTTCAGCAGATACTCGGTGCGGCGGATGGGGTCGCGCAACGTGCGATAGGCGTCATTCAGCAGCGCCGTGTCGGCCAGACTCCACTCTTTTTCCTCTTGCGTGGCACGGGCAAAGCGATCGGGATGCAGCTTACGACTGAGCTTGTGGAACTCGTGCTCCAACATGCCAAGGTCAAGATCCAGCTTCGCCACCAATCCAAAGACAGAAAAGTAGTCGCCGCTCGCGGGTGGCTGAATCTTGCTGCAATGAGGACAGAAAAGTGTGGACTCGTTGTGAGCCACAGAGCAGGACCAACAGGCGATGGGAACGGCGGAATCAAGAACCTTCAACATTGTGCAACCTAACTTGCGCGCGCTATGGCTACGACGAGAACGACGAACCGCAGCCGCAGGAGCGCGTGGAGTTCGGATTGACGAAGTTGAATCCCTGGCGCATCAGCGTCTCTTCGTAGTCGAGCGTCATGCCGTGCAGGTAGAGGAACGACTTGGGATCGACAAAAACACGCACGCCGTCGAACTCATAGATACGGTCGCGCTCGCGCGGGTGTGTGTCGAACTTGATCGCATACGAAAGCCCCGAGCAGCCGCCGCCAGTCACACCCAGACGCAAGCCGCCTTCCGTGGGCGAGACGCCTTCCTTGGCCATCGCCGAGCGAATGCGCGCGATCGCTCGGGCAGTCAACTGCAAGCCTTGGCCGAGCGTGCCCGCCTGCGGTGGGGGCACCTGCGGCGTGGCCACCGATCCAGCAGCAGAGGCGCCCTGCGCGGGCCTGGTTTCGATTGTCACTACGTTCGACATTCTCTTTGCCCATCTGCCGTGGGTCTGGCCTTGCGGCCAGCCCGAGCAGCCTTACTTACTGTGCGCTGGTTGCCGCTACTGGCGCGGGCTCCGCAACGACATTCTTCTTCTTCCAGTCGCCGATCGCGGCGCGAATCGCGTCCTCGGCCAGCACCGAGCAGTGAATCTTCACCGGCGGCAGCGAAAGTTCCTTCACGATATCTGTGTTCTTGATCTCTAGAGCCTCTTCCACCTTGCGGCCCTTGATCCACTCGGTCGCGAGCGACGAGCTAGCAATTGCCGAGCCGCAGCCGAAGGTCTTGAACTTGGCTTCTTCAATCACCTGGGTCTCGGGGTTCACGCGGATCTGCAGGCGCATCACGTCGCCGCACTCCGGTGCACCCACAAGGCCGGTTCCCACGTCGCCGGAGGATTTGTCGAGCGTGCCCACGTTACGCGGATTGTTGTAGTGGTCTACGACCTTGTCGCTGTATGCCATCTGTTTCCTTCTCTCCCGCGGGGAAGCCGCGTGTCCTTCGGTTTGATTCGACAGATGCGCCTGTCGATGCTTCTTGCTACTGAAAACCTGCCGCGCTAGCGGCGTCTGCCCCACCGCAGCTTCCACCCCAGCAACGAAGACCTGTCGCTGGGGACCCCGGAAAGCCTTAGTGCGCCTGCCACTCGATCTTGGTCAGGTCGATGCCTTCCTTCACCATCTCGTACAGCGGTGAAAGCTCGCGCAATTTCTTCACGATATCGATCACCTTGGCAGCCACGTAATCCACTTCCGCCTGTGTATTGAAACGGCCCAGGCCAAAACGAATCGACGAGTGGGCTACGTCATCGCCCAGTCCCAGCGCCTTGAGAACATAGCTCGGTTCCAGCGTCGCCGAAGTGCAGGCCGAGCCGCTCGACACCGCGACGTCGTTGATGCCCATCAGCAGCGACTCGCCTTCGACATAGACAAAGCTCATGTTGAGGTTGCCGGGCAAGCGGTGTTCCATGGATCCGTTGACGTGGATGTAGTCAAGCTCGGACTCGAACTTGGCCTTCAGCCGGTCGCGCAGACCGCGCAGATAGGCCGCTTCGTTGTCCATCTCCTGCATCGCGATCTCGCACGCTTTGCCCAGCCCGACGATGCCGGGCACGTTCAACGTTCCGGACCGCATGCCGCGCTCGTGCCCGCCGCCGTCAATTTGCGCAGCGATCTGCACGCGAGGATTGCGGCGACGAACATACAGAGCGCCCACGCCTTTCGGCCCGTAAATCTTGTGTCCGGAGATCGACGCCACGTCGACGTTATCGGCGATCACGTTGAAGAGGACCTTGCCGACAATCTGAACCGCGTCCGTATGGAAGATCACGCCCTTCTCGTGGCAGATCTTGCCGATTTCGCGAATCGGCTGCAGTACGCCGATTTCGTTGTTTGCGGCCATGATCGAGACCAGGATTGTCTTGTCGTCCATGGCGCGCTTCAAGTCTTCGAGATCGATCAACCCATCGGCCTTCACCGGCAGATAGGTCACGCGGTAGCCGTATTTCTCAAGCCGCTTGCAGGTATCGAGTACCGCCTTGTGCTCGGTGACCTGCGTGATGATGTGATTGCCGCGCTCGCGATACATCTCCGCGATGCCCTTCAGCGCAAGGTTGTTGCTCTCGGTGGCGCCCGAGGTAAAAATGATCTCCTTCGAGGTAGCGCCAATGAGCTTGGCGATCTGCTCGCGCGCCGCCTCCACCGCCTGCTCCGCCTCCCAGCCAAAGGAGTGGTTGCGGCTGGCCGCGTTACCGAATTTCGAGGTGAAGAAGGGCATCATCGCCTCCAGCACGCGCGGATCCAGCGGGCTGGTGGCATGGTTATCCATGTAGATCGGGAGTGTGACTCCGGCCGGCACTTCAACCTGGCTGACAACTGTGCTCATCGTGTTTCCATCCTTCATTCGTTTCACCGGCGCAAACGCACGGTGGGGAAGATCGGCTAAAGCGTTAACGAGACCAATGCATGTGCATGGGGTGCGTGGCCAGGCGCCTGCTCGTGCTCGGCGAGGTCCTGAATACTGATGCTCTTCAGCACGCCGGCGATGGTATCGTTCACACGCGCCAACGGCTCTTTGATCGTGCAACTCGGCGTCAGGTCACAGGCCTTCGCGCCCTTGGTGCACGAGGTGATGAAAAACGGCCCGTCGATGGCCAGAATTACTTCGTAGGCCGAGATCGATCGCGCCTCCCGCGAAAGAGCGTAACCACCGTTCATCCCGGCATGCGACTTCAATAGTCCCGCCTTGGTGAGCTGCTGCAAAATCTTGGCCAGCAATTGCGCGGGGATTCCATACGCGTCCGCGATATCCTTTGCGCTCAGTGCGACAAATTCAGGCTGAACAGCGTCCGCCGGCTTCTCCTTGCGCGCCGCCGCATCGGCCCGTTCGGCGAGGAACTTCAACGCCATCAATCCGTAATCGGCCTTCTTGGTCAGCTTGAGCATGGAATATCCGACTGCTTCGGTCCGTGTTTAGTATACGACCAGTTCAGTCCGGGATACAAGGGCCAGAAGTGTGCCAAATTCGCCGATGAAGATTCGAGCAGGAACACATTTTGGCGCTTGAATTTGAGAGAAAGCTCGCTACAATCGGCGGAAAGAGCATCCTATCTCAATCCCGAATTTCCGATCGCGATGGCAACGGCCTGCAAACACCCAAGAGTACGCATCGTCTCCCGGCTCGAGGACTCCGAGTTTGTCGAATGCCTGGAGTGTGGCGAAGTCTTTGATTCTGAAGAATTTCACGACATGACAATCGAAGAGAGCGCCGAAGTGGTCAAGGAAGACGCCGTCGACGAGTAAAGCGGGCGCGAAGTGACAGCATTGCGTTCGGTCAATCCGATTGCTTAGGGCTGGCTCCTGCAGGTGCCGATCCGGCTCCATGCTTATGCGCCACCAGCCAGGCATAGTGCAGGCCCGAGACAACGGTGAAGATCATCGTCGCCCACAGCGCAAAAGTACGCAGAGCGACAACCCAGGCCGCCGGATTCCATTGGTGCAGAATCACCACAGCCACGGTGAGCACCTGAGCAAGGGTGTTGATCTTGCCGAAGATGCTCGGCTGAAAATCGCGCCGCCCTGCCACGGCGTAGAGAACGGCCGAAACCAGCAGAATACCGACGTCTCTGCCAAACACAAGGACCGTGACGCGCACCGGCATCAGCCCTTCATGAAGCAGCACCAGGAATAGAGTGCTCAGCAGTAGCTTGTCGGCAATCGGATCGAGATATTCGCCCAGCACAGTGCGCTGCTTCAACGCCCGCGCCAGCAATCCATCGAAAGCATCGGTCAGTCCGGCGGCGACAAAGAGAATGAAGCCAAGCTTGAACCGGTTTTCGAGGATGGCCGCGACCAGGAAGGGCGCGATGCAGATGCGCAGAAGCGTAAGCAAGTTCGGCGCGGCGCGCAGTGGATTGATGCGAGGGTTGGGGCCAGCACTCATCTTGCCTGGGTATAACAGCGGTCTCGGTCGAGAGTTCTTGGTTCGACACGATGGTACAGCACCGGGAATCGAGGCGGAGGCTCACTTTTCCCAGCGTGCCGATCCTGCTAGACTACTTTCTGTCTTACGAAGGCGCGTAGCTCAGTTGGTTAGAGCGCTTCCTTGACACGGAAGAGGTCGCTGGTTCGAGTCCAGTCGTGCCTACCATCTTAGATTGAAAGACTTAGCAGGCATCCACGGATAGCGGATCTCCTTCTTCAACCCAAGAGGCCAACCCAAGGCTCTCTTAGTCTAGTCGCGTCCCGCCCTTGTATGTTTTAGCGCCGTGAACGAAGGCGGGCGATCGTCAACGCAGCAGCGAGGAGCTTAGGCAAGTCCGCAAACCCCACACCTTTTGGCGGCTCAATTTGGCCTTTCCGACAACCAGATCTCGCCGAGCCGATCAATGAGCTCCTTGCGCATCTGGATATACTTTGCGCTTCCGTGCCCCTTCAGGGCGACGATCTGGGTGCGCTCCAGCATCATCGAAAGTTCCGTGTCGGAGTTGCCCGCGCGACTCAAGTAGCGGTGGACGAGCCACGGCTCCTTGATGAATTGCTCGATGAACTCGGGCCAGTCCGCGATGGTTCCCAGCTTATGGTCCCAGAGGAGATATCCCGCCATTGCGCCCAGGGCGGTTCTGGGTGCGCTTGAATCGATCGGAAAAGACCAGGATTGCATCCAGGGCGTGACTTCCCGCGTCGGCATTGGCCGCGCGATTCCATATCCCTGACCATGATCGGCGCCCAGGATCGCGGCAGCCTCGATCAACCCTTCATCTTCCAAACCCTCAACGGTGACTTTGGCGCCGAAGCCCTGAGCCAGCAACGTCAGGTGGTGAATGAACTCCAGGGCGCGAACCGGCCTCTTGAGAGTACCGCGGACCAGCGCCTGATCGATCTTCACGCGATCGCTCGCAAGGCGGTCCATCCGTACCAGGGAACTGTGTCCGGACCCCAGGTCATCCTGTGCAATCTCGATCCCAGCCTTTTGGAATTCCGCAAGGCGAGCATCCCTTCTGCTGATGTCTATGGACTCCTTCGTCTCCAGAATCTCCAAGGTCAGCAGATTCGGTGGCATCTTCCATTGCGACAACATCTCAAAGACAGTATCCCGGTACTCGTCCTGGGTAAGCCCGTCAGGCGGAAGATTGAGCGACACGCGCACATCGAAATCACTCCGCTCTCGCCACACTTGTACGTCTCGGCAAATTTGTTCCAGACCAAGCTGAAACAGCCGTAGCAGGCCCGAGCTGCCAAAAGCCGACAGGAAAGCCGCGGGGGCTATTAGTTCTCCATCGGCCCCACGCAACCGCGCCAGAGCCTCCAGCGTATCGAGTTTGCCAGTGCGCAGATCCACGATGGGCTGATAGAGCATCTCGACCGCGCCACTTTCAAGCGACTGCCGGTAGGCATGGCGCAGGTCCACAGGAATCACGGAAGCTTGATCGAGTCTCAAAATGGCGTGACTCATCGTCTGCTGGATATGCCGAAGCATGGCTTCACGGTTGACGGCGCTGAAAAAGCCGGGCCACTTGCTGTAGAGGCTTAAGATCGCAAACTCCTGCCCCGACTCATCGAGGAGAGGCACCGCAACCGATGAGCGAAAACCGCGCTTGATGGCTTCTTGGCGCCATGGATGCAGCGTTGCTTCGACGGCAAAAGAATCGTTGACCTGGATTTGTCCTGATCGCCAGGCCCGGCCGGATGGACCAGTTCCGGCGCTCGAAACTGCGTTGGTCTCGAACAAAGGGGCGCGCTTCAGCCTCAGAGACTCAGCGTAGTTTCGACCTTCCTCGCCGCCCTCAGCCTCGATTTGCATCACGCCGTGAGCATCAGGCCGCGAGAAGAGGCATGCCGAGATGCCATCCAGATCAGCCAGGGCCTGCAGACTATCGCGCAACAAATCGGCCAGATTGCTGGCCCTCTGAATGGCTTCGTCCAGGGCGACCTGAAGCAATCCGATTTCGATGTCAAGTTGCGCATGGCTGGCGATCTGTGCCTCGACATCGAGTTGCGCTCGCTGACGAAGTGCGCCCATGAGGATGTCGCGCTCTTCGCTTGTCAGCGCCGCAGCGTCGAGGATTGCCTCGAATCTGCTGTGATACAGATGATAGGCCTCCATGAGCATCGGCAGGCCTGCACCCACCATCTCATGGACCCGACCGACGTGAAGCGCTCTTTCGTAATGCTTTTGCGGAGTCGAGCCGGAGGAAAGGAGCAATAGCAGGTGCTCAGATTGCCTGGCCTTGAGATTCTCCAGTTCCTCCGGGCTCAATCGAGATAGAATCGCGGCGCTCTTCGGCCGCTTACTGAGCTGAATGTAAAAGGAATTGACGAACGCGCGGATGTCTTCGTCCGTTGTTCGCTGCAAGAGTTGATGCAGAAGTGAATCTACATGCTCGTTATAAGCCGAAGCAAAGTCTGCGAAGTAATCCCGGCAAGGACTCACTGCAGTCGCGATGAGCTTCTCTCTCGTCATCGGGCACGCCGACCAGGCGATCCAAATGAAGGACAAATGTGATCTTGGCGGCTCAGCTAAATAACCAATCACTATACCCAGAGTGCTCTCTTGTCTATATCAATCGTGAACGCGACGAATTGGCGATCTCGGTTCGCCACTCGGCACCACACGCCTGGAGGCATGAGCTGGAGGCCCGGAAGAGCCAGGAAGAGCCAAGAAGAGCTCGTTCGGTGGCAATTCGCCAACAGGCATCTCTGGAGCCAAACGTTGAGAGAGGCCGGATTGGTAGGCTCCCGCTCCCCTGAACATGCCAGAGAGTCACCAATTTGCCTGGCGCAACATTGGTCCCATTAGTAACGCAAACCACGGGAGGAATCCTTCTCCCGATCTTCGTTATTCTTTAACATCGTAGTTACGGGAGATTGCGCGCTAAATCGTTGTCCTGGTTTCTGTAAGAAGGGGCTCCGCAAGTTGTCGCCTTATGTGCGACCCGGAGCTGAAGTGATGCAAATGAACGCGGGCTGTGGCAACGTGAAGCGCCGAATTCCCCTGCCGATCTTACTGTTACTGTCTGTTGCCGCCTGCTCACCCCACGCACAAGGGCTTGAAGCCTTGCCCCGCTTGACTCAGGCAAACCAGGTTCGGACACTGAGCGTTGACCAGGCCCGCCGAGGGCTCCCTGTCCACCTTGTCGGCGTGGTCTCTGTTCCAAGTCCGTTCAAGAACTCGTTTTTCTTCATGGACGCAAGCGGCGGGATCTCCGTCGACCGAATCGATGATGCCGCTCCACCGATGCACGCAGGACAGCGCGTTGAAATCGACGGAGTGACGGGCCCTGGGCTGTTCGCGCCAGTCGTGATTGCGAGAACAGTCGTAATTGTCGGTAAAGAAAAACTGCCCCAGCCCCACATTCTTAGCCCCGAGGAGTTGATGGGAGGACAGCAGGACAGTCAGTGGATTGCTCTGCGCGCCCAAGTGCGATCGGCATCGATCCAAACCATATGGGGACATCCTGTGCTGGTAGTTCGCGCCGAAATCGATTCCGGTGCGGTGGTTGTCGTCCTCGTGGGCAATTATTCGAAAGGCGGATGGGACCAGCTGCCGGGCTCGACGGTTTTGATGCGAGGTGCCTGTGGAACTACGTTCAACGACAAGCGCCAATTTGTCGGGCTTCGGCTCATTGTGGCGAGCCTTGACGATTTCGAGGTTCTGCGTCCGGCATCTTCAGCTCCGTTTGACCTGCCGTTGCGCTCGTTGGACAGCATCTTCCAGTTCAGTGCAACTACTCAGGCCAACGGCCCTGTGAGGATGCGGGGAACCGTCACCTATGCCAAGGCCGGCGAGTCTCTGTTCATTCAAGATGGGCCCAATGGCATCTCCGTTCGATCAGGCCAAAAGAATTCTCCCGCTGTCGGCTCCGTCGTCGATGTTGTCGGGTATCCAGCTTCCGGGGAGTACGCGCCCATCTTGGATGATGCAATCTATCGTGTTGTCGCCGAGGACAAGTCCGTTGCACCGGTTCAGGTGTCTGCCGCAAACATCATTGTCCTCAGCGGGCGCACCTTCTGGGCTGCGCCGTATGATGCGCAACTCGTGCAGTTGGACGGGCAAGTCGCCGAGGAAACCCAGGAGGACTTCCAGGACCAATTGATTCTGCGTGAGGGCAACATCATCTTCCGCGCCAAGCTGCAGGGTAGCGCTGGACAGCTTCCTAACTTCGATCCAGGCACACTCGTAAGAGTGACCGGCATCTGCATCGCTCGGATCGATGACGTCCGAGATATGCGATCGTTTGAGATCCTGCTGCGCTCGCCGTCGGACGTTGCTATCCTCAAACGTTTGCCATGGTGGCGGAGCGCGGCGGCAGCCTGGTCGGTTGCGCTCGGCCTGCTCGGCTTGCTCATCCTCATTCTCATTACGTTTCTACTGCAGACCCAGTCAGAACTGCGAGCCCTGGCGATGAAGGATCCTCTCACCGGCTTATTGAACCGGCGTGGTTTCTCCTTGCTCGCAAAGCGAACTTGGCGAGCGGCGCTGCGCACCGACTGCACGCTCTTGCTTTTCTATATCGATCTCGATCGCTTCAAGGAGATCAACGATACCCTCGGCCATCAGGCCGGCGATCGAGCATTGGAGGCCGTGGCTGAAGCCATGCGAGAGTGCTTCCGGCCAACGGATGTACTGGGCCGCATGGGGGGAGACGAGTTTTCCGCTCTCTGCGCAATGCCCGAAAGTGTCGCGGGAAATATCGAGCGGCGGATCGTAACCAAACTAGTGGACCGTGGAATCCGCCAATGCGGTTTTCCTATTCATGTCAGTGTCGGCGTGCTTGTTTGCAGTCCCGCTCTCGGACCTGTTTCTATCGAAGAACTCATCCGTCGAGTGGATGCGCGGATGTACGAAAAGAAGAAACAGCGCAAGGCGCTTCGTGATTCCCTTGCGTTAAAAGTCTGACGGGCGTTAAGAGACGGCGGTCTCGGTCGCCGAGACGCATGGGCCTAATTCACGGTGAGCGTGACTGCGGTGGTCTCCGTTGTCGATCCCGCAGTCCCAGTTACGGTCACGGTATAGGTTCCCGCCGTCGTCCCTGGATTGCTCGTGCCTCCACCTCCACCGCCATTGGACCCGCCCCCACCTCCACCACCACCGCAACTCACAATTCCCACGGCGAGGCATGCAAACAGAACGATCATGCCGAGCATCGTCCGCAAGCGCCGCCAGCGTGCCGGCACGACGAAGAGCAGAACACAGGCCAGGCTTGCGCCTCCAGCGGCGTACCAGCGAGATCGGCCGGGTTTGGGACGGGTCAGAGCCGCTGTTGTTGCAGCGGTGGTCGTCAGGGTGAGCGTCGATGTTCCCGCGGTGCCGCCGGTGATCGTGACAGAAGCAGGAGCGAGCGCGCAGGTCGCTGGATCGTTGGCAGCTGCCGTGGCAATCGCACACGTGAGTGCAACGGCGCCAGTAAATCCGCCCGACGGCGTTACGGTGATCGTCGAAGTATTGGCTGTTGTCGCACCGGGGCTCACGGTGATGTTGCCACCATTCAACAGCGCAAATCCAGGAGCAGGTGCGGTCACGGTGACTGAGCCCGTTCCTGTTGCGCCGTTGTAGACGGAGGAACTGGTCGAGTCGGGCGTGTAAGTAGCTGTGAGTGTGTCTGTCCCCGCCGTGAGGGAGCCGGCGGGCACGGTGATGACGGCGCTTCCGCCGCTGAGCGTCGTGGCCGCTGAAGTGTAGGTCCCGCCGCTCAGAGTGACGGAGCCAGTCGGTGTAGCTGCGCCGCTTCCGCCGCTGACTGCGACGGTGACCATGGTCGACTGCGCGGTGGTGATACTCGATGGGGAAGGCGTGACGGTGACAGTAGGCGTGGTCGTCGTGGTGGGCGCCTCGCCGTGGACATTGAGCAGAATAGTATTGCCGACAAGGATGTCGGGCGCAGAACCTGTCGTCAGATTTGCAGCGAGAGCAGGCCCCGACGCGGACAGATTGATCAGATCCTGTGGCACCAGAATCGGTGCGGAAGCGGTGCCAATGTTGACTGAAGTGAATGCTCCCGTTCCATTTCCGTAAAAGATTCCGCTGAAATCTTCGGAATCGAAGAGAGCCAAGTCAAGGTTGCCGTCGTTATTGAAGTCGCCAGCAGTGAGGCTGGCGTTTCGGATTGCGTCGCCACCTGAAAGATCGAGGATGGATGGCGTTGCAAAGGTGCCGTCGCCGTTTCCAAGAGCAATGACGATCTCAGCCTGACTGGCGGAGGTTTCAGCGAGAAAGGCCAGATCGAGCTTACCGTCCTTGTTCAAATCCGCGACTACGGGGAATCCGTAGAGATCCGATGCCGAGGGGATGGGAATGGGTGTCTTGAATGTGCCGTCACCATTTCCGAGAAAGACCTCGAGTTGATTCTGAAGCTGGAAGTTTGTAACAACCGTGCCGGGGATATTGACGAGCAGATCGGGATTACCGTCGCCGTTGAGGTCGGCAACAGCTTCGATTTGCGGCGGGAACGTGCTGAAAGGAGCAGTGGTGCTACTGTACGTGGTCGTAATGACAGGAGTCGCCTGGAAGGTCCCGTTGCCGTTGCCGGGAAGGACGACGATTCCCTCGTTGTAGGGGTTCACTCCTGTACCACCGGCAACTTCGTTGAAGGAGAAAATCAAGCTTGCGTTGCCGCCCTTTTTCAGGTTAGTGATTTGCAGGCCGCTGACCGCGTTCGAAATATCGAAATTGGCAGAGGGCGCAATCTGAGGAAAGGCCGTAGGGGCTGGGGCCTGAAATGTTCCATCGCCGTTGCTGGTTGCGGTGAAATAGACGGGAGCGGAGTAAATGCCGTTGTCCGCGAAAACGAGATCGGCTTTGCCGTCGCCATTAACATCGCCGACGGCAAAAGTGCTAGCACCAGTCGTGTTGGCGCCCGTGACGGTCGTTCCATTGAGAACGAAACTTGCGGGTGCTGTAATTGTCGCGGTGGGCGTGAACGAGCCCTTCCCTGTGCCAAGTTGAACGGTAAATGCCGGGACGGTTGTATCGGGATAGCCATAGGGCGTGTTGACGGTGTTCGTGATGAGATCGAGTGTTCCGCTGCCGGTCACGTCTGCAAGGTTATTGCCGTTGTAAGCGCCGAATCCTATTTGCGGTGCGCCCTGGAAGGTGCCGTTACCGCTGCCCATCAGGGCGTACGCGAGGTTGGGGGAACCCTCATCGCCGGCGTAAACTCCTCCGTCGCCGAGGCCGACAAAGATATCCGCATTGCCATCGCCGTCGAGATCACTGACTGAAATGAAGCCATCGGAATTGATGGTCGCGTAGCTCTGGCCCTGGGTGAAGGTGCCGTCCCCGTTTCCGAGCCATGTGGAAATGCTCGAGCCGTTGTTGACGACGACGTCGATTTTGCCATCCTTGTTCACGTCGCCGCTGGCAAGATTCGGTCCTCCGGCAAACAGGGGGTCCTGGAAGTAAGGAAAAGCCGGTGTCGCGACGGCTGTGAATGTCCCATTCCCGTTGCCTAAGAGGACAAGTCCGTTCGAACAGATGACGTCCTTCTTGCCGATGCCGCGCAGATCCGCGGTAATCAAGTTGACAATGGGCGTGGAAGCCGCGCTGGTATGGCCGGGGAGAGATGGGGCCGCAAAACTCTGTGCGGCTTGAAAGGTACCGTCACCGTTTCCAAGTAAAACCGAGATTTGCTGGTCGCCTGACACGGCGACGATGTCCAGCTTGCCATCGCCATTCACGTCGTCAATGACGGCTGCGACAGAGTAGTTGCCTGCGATCGGGTAGATGACACCATTCTTGAAAGTGCCGTCAGCGTTGCCGAGCATGACAATGACCCGGGCGGTGGTGGCTGCGGCGCTGTCGAGAATCACCAGGTCTCCGTTGCCGTCCTTGTTGAGATCGGCCGTGGCCAGATTGCCAGCCGTTGAGTCCTGAAAAGAGGAAAGGCTGAAGTTCGTTGTGCCCGTCAACAGGTAGATGCCTTCAGCAAGCGAAGGATAGACCAGCCCAAGACCGGCATAAACATAGACTCCGGAGGTTGTCATTCCGACGAAGATTCCAGGCCGCGAACCAAAACCAGCGGTCGGTTCTATCGCACAACCTGACGCAAAGACATCGGGAGTGGTCGTGAGTTGTGCTTCGGAATGCAGCACGCGCCCATAGTCGGGGATTAAAGCGGTTTCAGTGTAATTGAGGGTTGATTCCGTGAGCGTGTAGTTGCCAGTTGCCAGGGTAAGCGTGCAGTCTGACTCCCGGCCAAGCGCAAGCGCCGCCCCCGACGAGGTCGTGATCGTGGTGAAGTTGCCCAAAAAGTCGGCTGTGCCGGTCTGTGTGCCGTCAGTTCCGGTGACCATAGGCTTGGCGGAGCGATGCCTCGCGCGGGGCGCTGGAGGTGTGGCAATCTGGGCATCCAACAACGAAGACAACGCGAGAAAGGCACCCACCAGAATCAATGCCGCAAACGACGGGAAAATCGAGTATGCCACCCGCATTGGTGGTCTCTTTTCGAACCCCCGAATGCGCTCGAAGATGCGGGCAACGCATTGGGCAACATGGCATGGCGAACGGCGAGCAAAACGGCTGGCAACAGACCGGGGAAGACAGGTCATGGCGCGACTCCAGCGGGGCACTCAGTTGGGACGCTCAACGAGCATCCATTTAAAAGCTGGGGGAAGGATCATGAAAGCCGGTGAGCTAATTTCCCTGATTCATGGGCACTGTAGGCTCGGGGCCCCCAAAAAATCCCACAGAAAATCCGACCAAATTGCGAATAAAATAGGCAATTCCTCCCCGTCTGGCTATACTGAACGCCCGGAACAGCTCAGGCCCCTTGCAAATGCTGGTCTTAGGCAATGCTCGCCTCGATCTGGAGAAGCAGGAACTCACGATTGGTGCGCGTAAGGTGGCGCTGCCGCGCAAACCCTACGCAGTGCTCCTGTACCTGATCGAAAACCGGCTGCGGATGGTCGGTCGGAAGGAGCTGCTGGACCGATTCTGGGATGGCAAAGAGGTGTACGACCAGAGCCTCAGCAAAGCGGTCGGTGCCATTCGCAAAGCTCTGGGCGAACCGACAGCTTCAGAGTGGATCGAGACGCGCTGGGGGCTGGGCTACCGCTATATTGGTCCGTTCAACGAGGAGTCCGCGGCTTCCACCCCATCCCAGGTGAAGGATACGGCCGATCCGCCCACCGGGGTTTCGCCGCGTCCTCCCGACGGGGAAGAACCGGCCGCTCTTCGCGAGGGAGCCGTTCAGGAAATCCCTTCGGCCTCCTTGCCCCTTCGCGCACGCTGGCCATGGAGCGCGAAGGCTTCCGCAACAGGGTTGCTGGCCTCGCTTATAGGGCTCCTGGTTCTTGGCCTGTTGGCCTTCCCGCGCCACCGGGCCGGCTCGATTGCCGATCCGTCATTGGCGCCCTTTCGTTCCGTCGCCGTACTGCCTTTCACGGCCGACAGCCAGGAAGACGAGGACCAATATCTGGGCTCAGAACTTGCCGATGCAGTTGCAGCGAGGCTGAGCACCATCTCCCAACTCCGCGTGCGTTCCTCTGCTACCGTCCGCTCCATTGTTGGTTTTCAGGTCGATCCAATCGCGGACGGGAAGAAACTCCAGGTCCAATCGATCGTGAAAGGTGAGATCCACCGCGAACAGGACAAGGTCGTGATCGCCGTTCAACTTTGCGATAGTGTCACGGGTGCGGCGGTGTGGTCCGGCTCGTTCAACGCGGACAAAACCAGCATCTTCGCGACCGAAGACTCCATCGCCCAGCAGGTTTCCAGCGCGATTCTGCCGCAGTTCAAAATGAGCATCGGCAACCGATCGCAGGGACCCGATACCAGCCATCCGGAAGCCTACAGCGATTACATGAAGGCCAACTTCTTCGCCACCACGCGCACGCGAACCTCGCTCACCAAGGCCATTTCTCTGCTGAACGACGCAGTGCAGATCGATCCAAAGTATGCGCGCGCCTACGCTGCGATGGCCAACGACTATCAGCTGGAGGGTTTTTACGACTTCGCTTCTCCGGCCGATGTATACCCGCGCGCGGAAGCGGCCGCGCTGAAAGCTTTGTCGCTAGATAACACGCTCGTCGAAGCCCACATCGCATTGTTATCCACATACACCGACTACGACTGGGACTGGGCAGGCGCCGAGCGGGAGTTCAAGGCGGCTGTCGCTCTTGATTCAAATTATGCCGTCGCTTATCAGTTTTACGGATACGCCCTGATGGGCATGGGCCGCGGCGACGAAGGCCTGGCGACCCTGAAACATGCTGCACAGCTCGATCCGGTTTCACCCAGCGTGCAGACGTCTCTGGCCTGGGGCTACTATCTTCTCCGTCAATATGATCAAGGGGTTGACCAGTGCAAACGGGTGCTCGAACTCTATCCCGATTTCGTTCCGGCCCATCAATTGCTGGGCATCACGTACGGGCAGATGGGATCGGATCAGAAGTCGATGGCCGAGCTGACGGAGGCCGAAAGCCTCGAGCGAGATGGCGCCATTACTCCCGTTCTTCTCGACTACGAGTTAGCGCGAACCGGTGAACGAGCCCGGGCAGCCCGGAATCTGCAGGCCATCCAGTTAAGACAGGATGGATCGACCGTTCCCGATTACTATCTGGCCGCCGCGTGGGCCGCCGCAGGGGACCGAGAGAAGGCTCTCGAGTTTCTGGATCGCGCGTTTCAGTCGCGCTCCAACTGGGTCATCTACCTGCATTACGACCCTCGCTTTGATAGTCTGCGCCACGGCCCGCAATTTCAGGCGCTTGTTCACAAGGTTGACTTCCGACACCAAGACGCTCTGATCAGTCAGCGGTAGCTTGCGCTTCGATCCGCACCGATGCCGCTGGCGACCGGCACACGCTGAGAGTCCGGCTCGGTCAGCCCTGACCCTTGCTCAGGCGTGGACCTGATGTGGTCTATAGCCATCCAGTCCGCCCAAATAGGCTCAAACGTGAGGACGTCTATTGCATGACGTGTTGGTTCGAATCGTGCCTGCCATTTGCATCCAGCACCTCTGACATACACTCAGCTCTCATCGTTGGCCTTTCACGTTGGCGACTCCGACCTGAGATCCAACATGTTCTGGCGCAGACTGAACGCTGAGCTGAGTGCGGTTGCCACAATCCGCAAGATCAGCAAGCGACAAGTTCAAGCGCCGAAGCTCTTTCCTGAGATGTTCTGCGAGTTCATTGAAGGACTGTCCTCCGAGATCGTCGCGGATATTCAGACTCTTGGCGTTGCTGCAGACTTTCAATAACTCGAGCCTCTCCGATGGGAGCAAAGCGCTCATGAGATCTCGATCGCCGAGCATCGGCTTTCCGCCAACGACGACGAGCCTGATGCTTCCCGGCTGCGCTTCGACAAGAGCCACCGGTGCCGGGCCATCTCGGCGTGGAAGCACGACAAGGTCCGCGGCGTATCCAACGGCAAGTGCACCGATCTTATCGCCGGCACCAGCAAGAAGAGCAGGATTCCGGGTAGCCATGTCTACAAAGTCGGACGGCGTAAAGACAGGCGGCCTCTGTCTCGCGTTCCATCTGTAGGCGTATTGAAGTTCCTCCGTCATGCCGTTCGTGCCGCTGGGACTCCAATCCGGAGCGATGGCGATGGTGACTCCCGCGGCCTTCGCGCTGGCGACGTTTGCGGTGACGCCGTAAAGAGAGATATTGCTGTGGGGCGACCAAATTAGGCTGACACCGTTGCGAGCCATCTCGTGAAATGCCGCGTCCTCAAGGCTCACACCGTGGATGATGCTCACGCCGGGACGCACGAAACCGTCCGCCTTGAGCATCGTGAATTCGCGCGCGGAACTGGCGTCCTTTCCCTCAGCAACGTGGATTAAGAGCGCTTTGATCTTGCCCGATGCCATCGCTTCGCGAATTGCCTCAGCCTTCAGATACGGCATCTCGAACGGGAAGACTTCGTAAGCGAGTGGCTCGGAATTCAGTGTCGGCGAATAGAGGCCCGAAAAGACATCGAGGTTGCGCGCCAGCCCCCGGACGCATTCGTTCGCATGAGGATCGGCGTTCTTTGGAGAGTAGCTGCCGACCACCGAAGTTGCACCGCCAAGCATCGCCTTCACTTCCGCGAAGCGCTCCATGTCACAGACGTTGCCGCGTTCGACCATCACTTTTTCAGGCCCTGCAAGTTTTGCGACGTAATCGCGCATCGCCTGCCAGTCGTATCGGTCCCCCACCGGCTCGGCGGGTTTCCAGCGGGGAAATACATTCCAGATCAAATGATTGTGTGTATCGATCAAGCCAGGAAAGATGACGCCGTCAGTTTCGACGACCGGTGTTCCCGAAGGAACGACGATGTCAGCGCCAATAGCTTGAATGGTTCCACTAGCGATCAGGATCGTTCCATGAGGCACGATGCCGATGGGCGTAACGAGCGTTCCGGAAAGCGCGTAAGGATGCTCTTCCGCGTGTAGTGATGCCGCCACCATGAAAGCGAAGGCGAGTAAACAAAGGAACCAGATTTGACGACTCTTTCGTTTCACGTGCACTCTCCACTTTGCTGTGGCCCCAAAGAAAACCGGGAGCCCGCAGGCTCCCGGCTGTTGTCGGCATGCACCGAGGTTAAAACGTCACGTGCAGGCCCATGGTGAATGCCCTGGAACCGCCGATCGTCCCGGTGACGGAGCCAAAGTTGGCCGCGTTGTTTGGGCAGGTTGCTTGACCGGCGATCGTTGTTTGCGACGTGCAGTATCCCTGTCCCTGTTGCAACTGCAGCGGCAGTAAAGTTGATTTCCCGGTACCGTTGGCCGTGGGCAACTCGTCCAAATTGGCCAGCGCCGATTGTTGATCCACCGGATTGTCGGACGTCACAATTTCGCCGTAACCCAGATAGCTGCGATATTGGCCGCAGTTGTTACTGCCACCATAGGCGGCGATCGCAGTTGTCGAACATCCGTTGTTCTGGCGAATCTGCGCCTGGTCCTGCGGAATATCGGGGCTCGTCGTGTTGGTAATGTTAAAAGCATTGAGTTCGTACTGAATGGTGACCTTGTCGCTGATCTTGAAACCCTTGCGGATGGAAAGGTCGAGACGCTTCTGCAGATCCTGCCGGAAGATGTTGCGCTGTCCCACATTGAACGCAGTTTGGTAGATATCCGACGGATCGCTGCCGGTTGAGACCGGAATGCCATTGGTGCCCGGCTGGAGATAGCTGATCGCGACCTGACTCGGATCGATGTATGGGATGTAGTTCCCGGAAGCATCACGGAACCTCCCCCGGTTGCCGGTTAGCGCCGACTTAGGATGCGAAGGATCCTTGATTCCCAGAACCGGGTTCATCAACGTTGGAAAGTTTCCAAAATTGATGCTGCCGACCGCGCCGTAGAACTCATACAAAGACCACGGTTCACCGCTTTGCAGAACGCCGATTCCAGTCAGGTGCCAGTTGTTGGTGAAGTACGACGCAAACGAATGCTCCCTTGTCGCATTCGGCACGTCAATCTGAAAATTGGCCGTAAACACATGCTTGCGGTCGAAGTCTGAAGATGCCCACGAATCGTGGAGCTTCTTCGGGTTATCACCGGTAAAGAACAGACCGATGTCACTCTGTTCATCCAGCGAGTGGCTCCACGTATAGCTGCCTCCGAACTGGAAGTCATGCGAAAGCCGCTTCTCGATGTGCGTTTCCAGGGCATCATAGGCCGAGACGCCTACGGTCTTAAAGTCCGCGGCATTTGGACTATAGCCGACGTACGGCGTTCTGAAGTCGGTATTGCCGGCATCGAATGTGTTCCAGGGTTCGACTGCGATCGGGCAATAATCGTACCCGCAGTCCGAAGAGTTCTGATTCAAAACGTCCATGCCGTAAGACGCGTTTTCGCCCCAGATGGGGTTGTTCGCAGTGGCAATGCCCGGCTCATTGATGGGAATCGGGATCACCGAATGACGGCCTCCGTTGCCTGTAAATCCAACCGAGACCGCGACTGTGCTGGCCGGCTGCCATTGCACATTCAGGGTGTAGTTGATTGTGTACGGCAGCACGTTGTTCTTGTCGTACACGCCAAAGTTGAGAGGTGAAGTACAGAGAAGGTATCCTTCCTGACTTTGCCAGCCGCTGCAGTCCTTGCCGAATTGACTGTAATAGCCGGTGGGAGTTCCAGTCATCTCGTTCAGCTGAGCCTGGAGGGCCGCGCCAATAACGCCCGGGTTGGAGCTTGGCGGCGTATAAATGCCCCCTTGCACCGGTGTGCTGAAAGCCAGATTGCCCATTGGGTTTTCCAGGGTAAGGCCAGAACTTTGGAGCGTGTAGCCGGTGGCTACGCTCACCAGCGGAGCGGATTCAGTGACCCCAAACGGACCGCCAATCGAACCGCCCGCCGGTTGGGAGAGATAGCTGAAGAGTTCACCGCGATCGTAGTAGAGGCCCGCGCCGCCGCTGATTACCAGATTGCCGTGGTGGGCCTTGGGAGAATAAGCGAACCCGACACGGGGTGAGATGCCCCACTGGCGTCCATCCAGGGTCGACGCTGAAACACCTTGGGTCGGGTTCTGCTTGTTGTTTCCCGCAATCACGATTCCGGAGTTCACCACGTTGAAGCCAGTCATGCTCGTGCCGGTCACATCGTAGAGGGCCGGATCGAAGTTGAACATATCGCCATACTTTTCCGTCATGCCGCCGTGGTAGTCGTATCGAACACCGGCAGTGATGCTGAGGTTGGTCAGTACTTGCCACTTGTCCTGCACATACCCGTTGATTTCATTGGTGCGGTAGTAGCGATCCGCGTTGTTGCGGTGCGTGGTCGGATCGATGCTCTCCACAACGCTGGAGCTTTTCACTATTCCCTGCAGGAAATTGTCAAACCCACTGACAACAGCCTGGGCGTGACCGGTGCGGTTGTTGGTGATATTCAGTTGCGTGTAGCTGTATCCACCACCCGCGATAATGGTGTGCTTACCTGCCGTGAAGATTACATTCGTAGATGGGTTCACGCGGTTCTGGTAGTAACCCATATCCACGAAGGCGCCGGGCGTTCCGGCAGGGCCAAGTTCGAGGCTAGGCGAGTATTGGTCGAAGTAGCCGAAGTTCCTGATCTCCAGCCCGGGCATGACATTCGCAACCAGGTTGTCCGTCTGCGCGGCAGAAACACCCAGGTTGCCTCCCGCAAACGCCTGTTTGTAGTTGCTGAACGATCCCATGCGGACGAATCCGAGACGTTGCTCCCAATTGACTTTCGAACCGATGGCGATGGTGTTGCCCAGCGAAAAGACCTGCGCACCGTTATTCTGCGTCACCGGAAAGCCGGCAGTGTTGGAGTATCCAAAAGGACGAGTCACCGGCGCTTCCTGATAAAAGTACTTCGCCGACACGCGATCTTTTTCGGTCGCGTCGTAGTCAAGCGAGATCGTGGCCTGATCCGACCGCAGACGAGAGGTTCCAATCAGGTACACATTGGGTACGCCATACTCGTAAGTCGCACTGGATTGTGCGGACGGAATCAAGTAGCCTCCATCGGGCAGTTTTGCATTCAGCAGCGCCGCGGCAACCGGATCGATCGTCACCGTGCCAGTCCCGCCCCACGAGAGGTCGGCCGCCTCCAGGCCCCCAGTACTCCGGTCGTTGGTCAAACCGCTCGGGACCGTCATCTCTGAGAGGCCGGTTGCGTTGTCTTCGTTCACGCTGCGCTGATAGGCAAGGAACAAGAAGAGCTTGTTTGTTTTGAGCGGACCACCGACTGCGGCTCCCGCGTTTGCACGGCGAAGCCACGGGTTGACCAACGACTTCGGAAACACGCCAATGCCGTCCTGGGTCAGTTGATAGGCCTGATTGAAGAAGAACGGCGAGGCGTTCATCAGATTGTTCGCGTACCCACCGTAAACCTGCCCGTGCCAGTTATTCGTGCCAGTGTTGGTGTTGACGTCAATCTGCGCACCGCTCGTAGCGCCTTGTTGCGCGTCATACATCGACGCGTTTACGCGAAGCTCCTGCATGAACTCGGGAGGAGGCGAAGGCAGGCTGTTGCCGTTCGATCCGTAGACCGACGTGCCTACCGAATACGATCCACCTGCTGTCGGTGCACTTCCAATGTTGAAGTTGTACCTCTGCGAAGAGTCGCCGCTGGAGCTCTTGCCATTGAATAAGTTCGTCGAATCGACGCCGTTCACCTGGAACGTATTCGATGTGTCGCGCTGCCCGTTGGCCCAGATTGGCTGATTGCCAAGGCCCGCGTTCGAGTCGAGGTTCGAGAGCAACTCTGCGTTCACGCCCGGCGAAAGAACCGCGACCTGCGTGAAGCTGCCCGTTGCAAGCGGTGTCAGGTCGATTTGCGCGCTGTCGAGCGTATAACCGTTCGTTGTGTCGGTCGCATTCAGGAGCGGTGTCGAGGTTACGGTAATCGACTGCGTGATCTCACCAATCTTTAACGTAGGGTTGACCGTCGTCGCACGCGCTTCCTGTACAGGAACGTTGGTCAAATCAGTGGATTCAAAGCCTTCATGACTCACCTTGACGACATAGGTGCCGATGGGCAGGTTGAAGATCTGAAAGAATCCTGACCCCTGCGACTTCGTCTTTGCCTCAAAATTGGTCGCCTTGTCGGTTGCGGTCACAGTTGCGTCGGGCACCGCAGCTCCCGATACGTCCAGCACTGTGCCGTTGATGGAACCGAGTGTCTGCTGCGCCTGGCTGGCCACTGCAAAGACGGTCGAGATAAAGAACAACAGCGCGTACCTGGTGGCCCTTCTCCAGAAAGAATGCTTCATGCTCCTGTCACCTTTCCTTTTTTGCGCTTGCCCTAATTGGTTGTTGTTGGAAGCCGAGAGTGGTCCTGCCCCGGCCATCTGACAAGCTTGCTCTTCGCGTGCGAAAGCAGAATGAATAGAGGAATCGCGGTCAATAAAATAGTCGGTGGGCACCCTGCTCGAATGCAAGCGGGAAATGGTGCAGACCGAAGGACTTAACGGCCGACCTGTGGAAAAGTCCCGAGGCGGCCCATTTCTTCCAGGTGATTTCGAGATTCTTCTGCCCTGGATCTTTCCCGGAGACTGAAGCCCAACTGATCCGGGTTTTCCGAAAGAGCCGTGCAAGCTCTCCAATGGCGCTGAGCGCCCTGCCCTGGGATTAAGACTGCCGCTTCGGCCCAGTCAAAGTGGTATGATCACTCGATGCGGTTGTCATATGATGTTTGCGCATCGCCATCCCGCGGAGCCAAGCATGATTCGACCGCAGTCTCCCCGCACCTGCAGAATTCTTGTGCCGATCTTGATTTTCTTTGCGGCATTCTCGGCCAGCTCTTCGCATGCGCTCGGCACCTGCGATCCGCATACGTTCGGTGCGAAGGGCGATGGAATCGCTAAAGACACGTCAGCCCTGCAGGCTGCGATTGACGCTTGCGCGCGACAGGGAGGAGGCGTTGTTCGCCTGGGCGCCGGAACTTATCTGACTGCTCCCATCGAGTTGAAGAGCAAGATCACGCTCCAACTGGACCAAGGCGCGATCTTGCTCGGATCGCCGGACCATCCCGATTATCCGCCTCACGACGAGTTCCGTCTGCCGGACCTGCAACCGCTGGTGAGTGCGATCGACGCAACCAATGTCGCCATCACCGGGGAAGGAACGATCGACGGCAACGGCCAAAGCTGGTGGGATGAAGCGCGCAGCATTAAAGACCACGGCGTTCTCGGGGCCGGCCATCCGCGTCCCAAGCTGATACTGTTCGACCATTGCAAACATATGCGCGTCGAAGGCGTCACCGTGCAGAACTCGCCCATGTGGCAGATCGTCCCGTACTATTCCGACGACGTGGTCATTCGCAACGTCCGAATCTTGGCGCCGGCACACTCCCCAAACACCGATGCCATCGATCCATTCTCCTCGTCGAACGTCATCATCGATCACGTCTTTGCGGATGTCGGCGACGACGATGTGGCGATCAAATCAGGCCCAATCAATTCCCCCGGCCCCGACGCACCGAGCCGTGACATCACGATTACCGACTGTACCTTTCTGCACGGGCATGGACTCTCGGTGGGCAGCGAGATCGCCGGCGGAGCGCAGAACATTCGCGCCGAGCGCATTCACTTCGAGGGCACCGACAACGGAATCCGCATCAAGGCCAACCGGGACCGCGGGAACGATGTCAGTCACCTTGTCTTCCGCGACATTGAGATGAAGAACGTGAAGAACGCCCTGATCATCAGCGAATACTATCCGGCGATTCTCCCGCACGATCAGACGGAAGCAAAGCCCATGACCCGGCTGACTCCACACTTCCACGACATTACCCTCGAAAACGTGACGGCCACCGGAGTCGAAAATGCCGCAGCGATCGTTGGACTGCCAGAGGCGCCAATCGCTGGCGTCATCCTGAAGAAAGTGAAGATCGATGCGCAAAAGGGTGCGACCATCGGCTACGCCGAGGTGAGCGGCGAAGGGTTTGTTGTACGAGCTGCGGAGGGGCAGTCGATCACGCAGTTGGCCGGCGCCAAAGTATCCCTTCGCTGAGTCGCTTCCAGGGCACGCTCAGGAGTGGCCGAGAAAAACAGGTGCGATGTGCCGGTCGTAGAGATTCTCCGTCACATTCCTTGCGATCACCGCTTCGTTCGCCTCAAGCAACCCCAGGTAGCGGGGGCCCATCTTCGCGGCTACCTTGAATCCCACGTGCAGTAGCTGGCGAAAGCTGCTGTTGTAGGCCGCAGCTCTGGGCACATGCCGCAAAGCGGATGTGTATTGCTCCGAGGTCCAGCGTTTGACTTCGTCTGGCAAGGGGAGCTTGTCCGGGTCGATATCGATGACGGTGGCGTAGGGCGTACACAATTCTTCGCGGTGCCCATACGCTTCCCCATAGATTTCTTTCGCGAGGACTAGTCCTTCTCCGCCCGCTTCCGCCAAACCAATCAGTTCTTCGAGCCAGGTCGTCCCCGCCGTTTTAAGGTGCACACCGGAATCAAAACGTTTCATCACCCGATGAATGGCCGGGTAGATCGAAAACTTGTCGCTGCCCGAGTGCACGCTCAACTTCAGATTCTCTGGCAGACCGAAATGAGCCACAGCGTAGGCGATTGCCGCAACGTCGAGCGCAAACTCCCGCTCAAACTGTGCAACATTCCCGACGTAGTCCACTCCCTTGTTGAAACGTCCGCTGAACTTGGGTGCGATCGTCTGCACAGGAATTCCTTCGTCCGCAATCGCCGCGAGGATAATGAGCAGCTCGACCGGCGTCTGAGCAGTGTTGGTCTCATCCATCGATATCTCCGGGACGAATCCTCCTTTGCCCTTGGCCCGCTCGATGGCACGATAGACTGCGCCGGCTTTCTGGACAGCGGCGAGAAACTTCTCCGCCGTCTGACGCAGTTCGGCCGCGGTGATTTCAAATGTCTCCTCGATTCCCTCGAGTCGAATGCTCCCCAGCAATCCGGCTTGTTCTTTCACAAAGCGCTCGATATAGGCAGACTCAGCCCGCTGGCCAATAAAATCGGCAACGTCGATCGTATAAAAGTCGCATGAGGGCAAGAAGCGGTCGACCGTTTGCAGCGTGATATGGTCCGCGTCGCAGAAATAGGGATGTCTCCAACATATGGCTTTCACCGCGGCGTCGGCAGCCTCCCGGACTGAGGCAGGTTCGGACCCGATGATTGTGTGCTCGCGGTTGGATTTGTTCCACACGGGTACGACCGTCATTCCGCTTTCGAGCGTTTTGGCGCACGCCTGGAGCTGCGCCTTTGCCTGATGTGCGAAACGATCTCCGGCGCCTACGGAATACTTGCTTAACCTAAGTCTCTCTTCATTCATCTTCACTCCATTGCGAATGCGTGCTTCAAGTCCGCGGCACGTTTGGCTATAGGCGATACGCTTCCTTGACGAGTCGGTAAGTCAGTGCATGCGCAACATCGAATGACTCGCTCTCGCCAAGCCGATGTTCTGCAACCAGCCGGGCGAGGAACGCGCAATCGATGCGCCGCGCAACGTCGTGACGTGCGGGAATGGAAAGGAAAGCGCGGGTGTCGTCATTGAATCCAACTGTGTTGTAGAAGCCCGCAGTCTCGGTCGCCAATTCTCGAAATCGCATCATTCCCTCGGGACTGTCGAGGAACCACCACGGCGGCCCGAGCCGCAGGCATGGATAGTGCCCCGCAAGCGGCGCCAACTCGCGACTGAAAGTAGACTCGTCCAGCGTGAACACAATCACGGTTAGTCCGCTCTCGTTGCCGAATCGGTTCAGAAGAGGGCGCAGTGCGTGCACGTAGTCCATGGCGCGGGGAATATCCGCGCCGGCGTCTCGCCCGAATCGCTCATAGACTGCGCGATTGTGGTTGCGCACGGAGCCCGGGTGAATCTGCATTACCAGCCCATCGTCCAGACTCATGCGCGCCATCTCCGTGAGCATCTGTGCGCGAAACAGCTCCTTCTGCTGTGCGTCTGCCTGGCCGGACAAAACGAGGCCGAACAACCGCGTCGCCTTATCCTCGGAAAGATCCGCGGTCTGCGCGGTCGGATGGCCGTGATCGGTTGCGGTGCAGCCAAGAGATTTAAAGCGAGCCCGCGCCTTTCGCAGCGCATCCAGATAGCCCTTCCAGGAAGACGTATCTTCATGCGTCTGCTCGCCGAGTTGCGCGATCGAATGCGAGAAACCGGCGAACTCCGGATCGACGACAGGGTCGGGGCGAAAATTCGGAATAATGCGAGCCTTCCAACCTGAGTCGCGAATGGCTTGATGGTCGGCGAGCGAATCCAGCGGAGAGTCGGTTGTGGCAAGCACTTCCATGTTGAAGCGCTCATAGAGTGCCCGCGGGCGGAACTCGGGCGCTTGCAGCTTGGCCGCGATCGTGTCGTAGTAGAGATCGGCAGTCTGTTCCGAGAGCGGATCTTCGAGGCCAAACAGCTCCTGGAACTCGTAGTCGAGCCACATGCGCGTAGGCGTTCCGCGAAACAGATAGTAGTGGCTCGCGAAAATCCGCCACACCTTATGCGGGTCTTTGAGCTCTGCTTCCCCGATCTCCAGATCCGCCAGCGAAACGCCCTGGCTGTAGAGCATGCGGTAAACATAGTGATCTGGCTGCACCAAGAGCGTCGCTGGATCGGCGAAAGGATCGTTGCTCGCGAACCAAGCCGCTTGGGTATGCCCGTGTGGGCTTACGATAGGCAGCTTCTTGATATTCCCGTAAAGAGCGCGAGCAATAGATCGCGTCGCAGGATCGGCAGGAAACAGGCGGTCTTCGTGGATCAACATAAATCGATGTCTCTTTCGCGGCGCGGCTCTTCAGCCCGGCAACTTAGAGGTCAGACCACGCCAGTATACACACAGATCGTTCCCCTCGCCCGAGAGCCGGCCCGGTCCATTCTACGCACAGGTTGTTCTACGGTGTTAATCTCGTTGTGCTTCGATTTTAAGGCCTCACAGCAAAGGTTCTGCCTCCTATGCCGCAGAGCATGCAGGAACTGTCGAATAGCCACCTGACGATGCAGGTCGTGGACCACGTCCGTTCTCTGATCGAGAATGGGACGCTTCAGCCGGGAGACAAGATCCCCCCGGAGCGCGAGTTTGCGCGCACTCTCAAGATTAGTCGTGCCAGCTTGCGTGCGGGCATTGGCTACCTTGCCGCCATGGGGGTCATGAAGATTCGGCACGGCGTGGGGACATTTATCGCGGACGGACCGCCGGACTTCGGAAAAGCATCCCTCAGCCTCATGGGCGCCTTGCACGGGTTTCAGACCTGGCAGATGTTCGAGGCGCGCATCATCCTGGAAAGTAGCCTGGCCGCTCTGGCAGCCGAGCGGGGCAGGGAAGAGCATCACACGGCGATGGCAGAGGAGGTCGCGGAGATGTTCGCGACCATCGGCACCCCCCTGGACTATCTGATCCACGACGTCCTGTTCCATCGCATCATCGCCCAGGCTTCGGGAAACCCCATCCTGGCCGCGGTGATGGAGACCGTGACTTCGTCGATGTATGACAAGCGGCGCAAGACCGTGGAACGGGCCACGGATCTCCGTGAGTCGGCCGAGATGCACCGCGAGATTTATCGCGCCATTCGCTCGCGCAAGCCGGATGAGGCAAAGACCCTGATGGAAAAGCATTTGCGTATGGCCCAGACCGCGCAGGGAGTCGAGCGCCCTCCGGAACGGAGATCCTCGGCAAGCCCGTCGAACGGCAGGCGGAGACGAACCCGGCCGGCGAAGTCCTGAAGTTGGCTGGCGCTCAAGCCGTCATAGCATTCGCGGGACGGCCCCCGCCTCCCGCATCCCAGGCTTCTCGCGGGTCACCCTCGGTTCCACACAGATAAAGGCCTTTTCTCAAAGGTCGGACCACTGTCCATTCCGGCGATGGCGTCAATTTCGTGTTTCGGGTATGCCCGCTCACGTCAGCATTGGTCAAATAGCCCTTGACAACTGCCCAAAGCGCCTGCAACTATTTTTCCGCGTTTAAAGAGGTCGGACCACCGTCCGCCTAATTCCTGAGTAAGAAAAGCATTTAGGTCGGTCTTTTGGAGGCTTTCATGCCATACATGGGCGCAAAGGCACATGGAGTGGTCGTTCGCTGTGCGGCTCTTTTCGGCTTTGCCGTGTTTATACTGTTCCCCTTCGCCTGCATATCCCAGATTGCTGGAACAGGCAACATTCAGGGGACCGTCACCGATTCAACGGGGGCCTTTGTCGCGAAGGCAACCGTGACTCTCACCGACGAATCGACTCATGTAGCGCGGACTACCACCACTGATAACGCCGGCGTCTATGTTTTTCCCGGCGTCCCCATCAGCACCTACAATCTCGGGGTCACCGCTCCTGGCTTCAAAACGTATGAAGAAAAGAGGATCGTGCTTGAGGTCGGCAGCAGCATTGCGATCAACGCGAGTCTGTCCGTGGGTACCGCGGAGATGAAGGTCGAGGTTCAATCCGAGGGGCTTCAGTTGCAGACCGAGGATGCGACGTTCAAGCAGACTATCGATCAGCAAGCCGTCACCGAAATGCCGCTCAACGGCCGCCAGATGACGGGCCTGATCACTCTCTCGGGCGGGTCCAACATCGCGCCCGCCGGCGACTTCACGGGCAGCAAATACTCTTATCAGACGGTTTCGGTTTCCATTGCGGGCGGCGGCGGAAATACAACCCTTTGGCGTCTCGACGGCGGCGACAACCAGGACTACATGGGCAACGGCAATCTGCCCTATCCTTTCCCCGATGCCGTAAGCGAATTCAGCGTTGAGTCGACCGATCTCGGCGCCCAGGATGGCGGCCACGTGGGTGGGCTGGTCAACGTCGTCACCAAGTCGGGATCCAACCAATACCACGGCGAGGCATTTGAGTTCATCCGCAACAACTATCTCGATGCCACCAACTTCTTCTCGGCGACACCCGACACGCTGCACCAGAATCAATACGGCGGCACGTTTGGCGGCCCCATCATACGCAACAAGCTGTTTGCATTCGCGGCCTATCAGCGCACCAAGGCCGATCAGTCGCAAGCCAATACGCAGGCCACGGTGCCGACGGCACAGAACCTGACCGGCAATTGGTCGGCTACAGACGGCATCCCAGGCGTCGCGGGCAGCAACGCGTGCAACTCGACCCATGCGCCCATTCAGCTTGTCGACCCAATCAATGGCACGAAATTGACGGGAAATCAGTATGCGACTGCACCGACCTACAACCCGTCGGCACTGGCGCTGCAGGCGTATCTGCCTGCAATCAATCCGGCGCTCGATCCGAATAACTGCGGATTTGTTTTCTACGCCATTCCGTACCTGCTGACCGACAACCAGTTTGTAACCAGGGTCGACTGGTCCATTAGTCCCAAACACAACCTCTACGGCCGCTACTTCGTCGATGGCTATCAATTCCCAGCGTACTTCGATAAGAGCAATATTCTGATCACGACCCAATCGGGCAATATTGAACGGGTCCAGACATTCACCCTCGGCGACGCTTACGCATTCAGCTCTAAGCTCGTGAATGCCGCGCACATCTCGATTCTTCGCCGCGTCAACAATCGCGGCTACGCACCGAACGACATCAATGCCACCACGCTGGGCGTCAACCTTTATCAGGCCGTCCCCAACGGACTGCAGATGTCCGAAGGCAAATTCACCATCGGCGGCGGAACCAACTCCGTTGCGCACTTCAACGACAATACCGGTTCCATCGGCGACGATGTGACATGGGTGAAGGGCAAACATCAGTTCGCGTTCGGCGGCGAATGGGTACAGAACGAGCTCAATATCGGTAATGCGTACGAGAGCAACGGTATCTTCACATTCAACGGCGAGTACAGTGCCAACGGCCCTAAGGGCGGCAGCGCCATCGGCGATCAGAATCTGGATTTTCTGATGGGCACCCTTGGATCGTCGAGCCCGTTCCAGCAGAGCAAGAAGCAGCAGAACGCCCTGCGCGGGCCGATTCCCAGTCTCTACGTGCAGGATACCTATCATGCCTCACCCCAGCTCACGCTGGTTGGCGGGCTGCGCTACGGGCCCAACATCATGCCGCATGACTACTTCAATCGCGGTGTTGTCTTTAGCCAGGCCGACTTCGTGGCCAATAAGACCAGTTCGGTTTATCCAAATGCACCCGCGGGCGCTCTTTACTACGGCGACCCGGGTGTGACCCGCCAATTTACGAATAACTCATGGGGGCAGCTCTCACCCAACTTCGGCATCTCGTTCGATCCGTCCGGTACCGGCAAGACGGTAATTCGTGCCGGTGCCGCTCTCATGTTCGATAACCCCGCCTTCTTTACCAGCCAGCGCAATCAGCAGAACCCGCCGTTTGCCACGGCTGTGACGAACACGCAGACGTCTTCATCGGGTCCGGTCCTCTTCAGCGCTCCGTGGTCCCAGGGCTCCATCACAGCCAGTCCATTCCCTCAGCCCGCGGTTCCATCGCCCTCACAGGCGCTGTTCTTCGCGCAATCGCAATTCATCGTGATGCCGCAGCAATTCAAGCCGGCGTACACCATGCAATGGACCCTCAGCCTCCAGCAGGAATTGGCTCACGGCTGGCAGGCCACACTCGATTACATCGGCAATACCACGCGGCACGATCCGGTTGGCTTAACGTTCGATCCGGCCGTGTTTATCCCAGGAGTGTGGGGTGCCGGCGGAACCGGCTGCACGGGCATCGTGACCACGGGACCCGCAGCCGTCAAGCCGGGAGCGGCAGGCACCAACTGCTCCACAACCGCGAACGAGAACTCGCGCTTCTTGCTCACCCAGGAAAATCCGACAGGTACGAACACGGCTGGAAAAGCCACCGGTGGGAATCAGTATGAGGGCAGCGGCGGTGGGTCGGTCATCATCGACGACGAGGCCACCGCGAACTACCATGGCATGATCGCCTCCATTCAGCACCGCATGTCGAATACCTTCAGTCTGCTGGGCAACTGGACCTGGTCGAAGTGCCTGAATATTGAGGATGCCCAGGGCGATCTGGCCGGCACAACGGTCGAAAATCCCAACAACCTGGCCATGGACTACGGCCCCTGCGGTTCGGATTACCGCCATATCGAAAACGTGGTCCTGGTTACAAAGAGCGCCTTCAGCAATCACTTGAACCGTATTGCAAGACTCATCGTCAACGACTGGGAGTTGGCGCCCCTCATCCACATTCAAAGTGGCCAGGCTTTCACGGTCACCTCGGGCCAGGACAACTCGCTGACTGATGTGGGCAACGATCGCCCGAACCTGGTACCGGGCGTGAGTCCGTATGCCGAAGCAAAGTTCCGTAAGGCTACGGGCGAGGCCAATCGCGAATACTTGAATCCGGCTGCGTTCGCCCAGGTCACCGCGTCCTGTCCCGATCACCCCGGCACGACCACACAGGCGCCTGGCTGCCCGTACCTTGGCACCTACGGAAACATCAGCAAGAACTCGTTCCGTGGACCGGATGCCCTGCAGTTCGATGCGCAGCTCTCGCGAATCTTCACGATCCACGAGAGCTGGTCTACGACACTCCGGCTCGAGGCGTTCAACGTGCTGAATCATCCCGACTTCAACCCTCCATCCGGCGCAACGACCGGCTCGCTTGCCGCAAGTAGCGGAAGCGCCGCGGCTCTTACGTCATCGACCTTTGGTCAGGTCTCGTCAACATTCAATCAAGCCCGCGTCTTCCAGGGCAGCATCAAGATCAACTTCTAAACCTGTTGTCCACTGCAAGGCGTTATTCAAAACTGGGCGCTCCATCCTGTGGGGCGCCCAGTTCATTTCGCCGATCGCCGTTCCTCGGTTCTCCTGACGGACACGCAGAATACAATTCCATCGAACGAAATCCTAGAAGGGTATTGCCATGAATCCGAATCAGAACACTCGTAGAGAATTCCTGAAGGCAGGAAGCGCTGTATTGGCGGCCACTGCGGTTTCGTGGAACGCCAAAAGTTACGCTGCAATTCCCGGCGCCAACGACCGCGTACGAGTCGCCGTGGTGGGCTGCGGCGATCGCATGAAAGGCGCGCTGATCCCTTCCTTTCTGCAGCACGCGCAGGAGATGAACTTCGAATTCGTCGCCGTCTCCGACATCTGGAACCACCGGCGCGAAGAGGGCACGGCCTACATTGAAAAGCTCGGCGGGGGCAAGGTCGACCCCGTGCGCAACAACGACGAGCTCTATGCGCGCAAAGATGTGGACGCGGTTCTAATCGCGACCGCGGACTTCCAGCACGCGCTTCATGGGGTCGAAGCCGTCGAAGCGGGCCGCGATGCCTATGTCGAAAAGCCTACGGCGCACACCATGGATGATGCGCGCAAATTCCTCGCCGCCGTCAAGAAGACCGGCAAGATCGTGCAGATCGGCACCCAGCGGCGCAGCACGCCGAGTTATCAGAAGGCCGCCGAATACATCAAATCAGGCCAGTTCGGTGACATCGTCATGGTCGAGATGACCTGGAATGTAAATCAGCCCGGCCGCTGGCGCCGCCCCAGCGTCGTCCCGCTTCTCAAAGAAGAAGACACCGACTGGAAGCGCTACCTCCTCAACCGGCCGCAGGTGCCCTTCGACGCGCGCAAGTATCTTGAGTTCCGCCTATTCTGGCCGTACTCCTCCGGCATTCCCGACCAATGGCTCGTCCATCAGATCGACACCGTGCACTGGTTCACCGGGCTGCCGCATCCGCGCAGCGTGGTGGCCAACGGTGGCATCTATCTCTGGAAAGACGGTCGCCAGAACTGGGACACCATGACTGCGGTCTTCGACTATGGTCCGCTCGACGACTCCACCAAAGGCTTTCAGGTCCAGTACACTTCGCGTTTTACGAACTCTGCCGGCGGAGTGAAAGAGATCTACTACTCCAACGGCGGCATGATCGACATGGATAAGCAGACCGTTACGTCCAGCGGCGGCCTCAGTGCCAAATCTGCTGCCGAGATGGGCATGCAAGCGAACTTGTTGCCAAGTTTCTCCCTCGTCGAGCATGCCGAGGCCGCATCGACCGCTGCCGACACCGGCGCCGATCCGCAGACCTCCGCCAACATGCGCAATTGGATGGAGTGCGTGCGCTCGCGCAAGACACCCAATGCGCCCATCGAGGCGGGCTATAGCCATTCCATTGCACTCTGCATGAACGTTGCTGCGATTCAGACCGGAGAGAAAGTCACCTTCGACGACAAGACGCAGCAGGTGATCGCCGGAGGCAAGGTCTATGCGTAACATGGTGCTGATGGGCACCCTTGCTGCAACCATGTCTCTCTCGACCGATCCCATCCTCGCAGCGCCTTCGTCCGGCGTGCAGGTCGTCGCGAACGAAGCCCAGCGCCGCATCGATGTCACCATCGATGGTCAGCCCTTCACCTCGTATCTCTGGCCCACGACTCTGAAGAAGCCCGTGCTCTATCCGCTCGTCACCGACGAAGGCATCACGGTCACGCGCGGCTACCCGCTCGATCCGCGCCCGAACGAGCGCGTTGACCATCCGCACCACGCCGGCATGTGGTTCAACTACGGCAACGTAAACGGTTTTGACTTCTGGAATAACTCCGACGCCATCAAGCCCGAAGATCGCGCCAAGATGGGCGCCATTCTGCAAACCAAAATCGTCTCCACCAGGAGCGGCTCGGATCGCGGCGAGCTCGTCATCGATTCGGTTTGGGTGACCGGACAGGGCCAGCAGATTCTCGACCAGACCACGCGCTACATCTTCTCGCGTCGTCCCCATGAGCGCGTCGTCGATCAGATCATCACGCTCAAGGCTCTCGACCGCGCCGTCTTCAACGATGACAAGGAAGGCGTGCTCGGCATCCGCGTGGCTCACTGGCTCGAATCGCCCGACGAAAAGGGCGCAGTCTTTCTCGATGCCAACGGACATCCCACCAAAGTCGACGCAGCCGATACCAGCGGTGCAACCGGCGTCTACCTCACCAGTGAAGGCGTGAAAGGCGGAGCAGCCTGGGGCACACGCGGCAAGTGGTGTTCGCTCACCGGCCACACCGGCGATCACACCGTGACCATCGCAATCCTCGATCACCCGAAGAACCCCGGCTATCCAACGTACTGGCATGCGCGCGGCTATGGCCTTTTCGCCGCGAACCCACTCGGCCGCAGTATCTTCGATCCCAAACAGCCGCCGTTCAACTTCACCCTCGTGAAAGAGCAGACGGCGACGTTTCGCTATCGCGTGCTGTTGATCTCGCATGCAGCAACCGCCGAATCACTCAACCGCGAGGCTGAGGCATTCGCCGCACAGGATCAGTAGACCTGTTTCTCGGACCAAACCCAACCAAGGCGCTCGCACGACGCGCTGGAGGATCTCAAAATGTTTGACGCGATGCGGCGCGATCTTCTGCGCAACGGCAGTATTGGCCTGGCCCTGACTGGATTTCCGGCCATCTCCCTCGCAGCGGCAGCCCAGGAAAGCTCCGCACCTTCTGCCGCGCAGGGCATCTTCGATGTCCGCAAATATGGCGCCGTTGGCGATGGCAAGACCCTCGACACGCCCGCCATCAATCGCGCCATCGAAGCCGCAGCGTCGGCCGGCGGCGGTCTTGTCTTCTTTCCCGCCGGAACCTATCTCTGCTTCTCGATTCGCCTCAAGAGCCAGGTCCACTTGTATCTGAGCCAGGGAAGCACGATTCTCGCCGCGGACTCACCCAAGCCCGGCGATCAGACCGGCTACAACGGCGGGGCCTACGATGCTTCCGAGCCCAACACCGCCTGGGATGCCTATCAGGACTACGGCCACAACCACTGGCACAACTCGCTGCTGTGGGGCGAGGATCTGCACGACCTCAGCATTACCGGTCCAGGCCTGATCTGGGGCAGAGGACTGAGCTTTGGTGCAGGACCCGCGCCCTCTCCTTCAACCACAATTCCTGGATTCGGCGCGGTGGCAGCACCCCATCCGAACGCTCCGCCGCCACCGCCGCGTCATTTCAATCCCCGCGGCGACTATCCGATGTATCAGGCCGAGCAAGCCGGCGTGGGCAACAAGGCTATCGCGCTCAAGAACTGCCGCAACGTGCTCTTCCGCGATTTCTCGATCCTCAAGGGAGGCCACTTCGGCTTCTTGCTCACGGGCGTCGACAACGTCACCATCGACAACATCAGGATCGATACGGATCGCGACGGCATCGACATCGACTGCTGCCAGAACGTGCGCGTCTCCAACTGCACCGTCAACTCGCCGTGGGACGACGGCATCTGCCCCAAGTCGAGTTATGCGCTCGGCTACGCGCGCGCCACGCGCAATGTCACCATCGCCAACAACTGGGTTACGGGGTGCTACCAGCTCGGCACTGTCCTCGACGGGACGTTCAAAAAGTTTCCCGCCGACCAACGACCGTATGGGACCGGCCGCATCAAGTGCGGCACCGAATCCAACGGCGGCTTCATCAATATCACCATTACCGGCAACGTCTTCGAAGGGTGCTTCGGCTACGCGCTCGAGTCGGTTGACGGCGCTCTCGTAGAAGACATCACCATCTCGAACACCACCCTGCGCGACCTTGCCAGCGGCCCGCTTTTTTACCGTCTCGGCTCGCGTCTCCGCGGTCCAAAAGAGTCCACCAAGGTCGGGACGTTCCGCCGCGTCCTCGTCAGCAACCTCACCTGCTACAACGCCTCCACGCATCAGGCCTCGGTCCTGAGCGGCATCCCGAATTACCCGCTTGAAGACCTCAAGTTCTCCGACATCTATATAGAGACGGCCGGCGGCGGGACTGCCGAAGACGCCAAGGCCATGCCCACCGAGCAGGAAGACAACTATCCCGACCCCAACCGCTTCGGCGTTACGCCTTCCACCGGGCTCTTTCTCCGCCACATTCGCAACCTCGAGATGAGCCACGTCGAGATCGCCAACCGCACCGCCGACGCTCGTCCGCCCTTTTATCTCGACACTGTAGAGCGGGCCGACCTGTTCGCCCTCACTGGGCCGCGCACCGCAGACGGAGCCATACTGCTCAACGATGTGAAAGACCTGCGCGTCAGCTGGAGCCGCGCCGCCGCGGATACCGTGCTCGATCGCGTCGACGCGAAGATGCTCTAGGCTTCGACCAGTAGCCAGTAGCCCACGGCTGCGCGGTGCGCATGGTGGCGGGTATCCTCCCCCCACCCCCTGTGGTCTCTGCAATTTAGTCGATGGAGTGGAGTTACGGGCCACGCATGGGGCCTGCCTCACTTCGGGCCGCACCTGGTTTGATAGGCGATCCGTGCCCGCCGCCGTTCTGACTGGACTGAGATCGGCGGACACGCTGTCGCATGGCTCAATCCTCCCGTTCGATGAACGGAATCGATGAGGTAAACCGTCTTTTTCCGATGCTCCTGGTGGCGAGAATGCCGGGCGATCCTCCCGCCGGGACGCCTTCCACCACGGTGTCAATCTCGTTGCCGTTCTCCACAGCAACGAAGTAGGTATTCACAGTCGGCCGTCCATCGGTGAAATTGATGGTGAAGGTACCAGTGCAGTTGTCGTTCACTTTGTAAGTTCCCGTAGCCACAGGGTGCGTGAAGTCGGAAACTTCCACTCCATCGATGGTCACCGCATCGATTTGGGTCAAGTTCCCCGCACCATCGAATTCGGTGATGGCGATTCCGACTTGTGGCCCGACCGGGCCGGGGCCTCCCAGCTTTGCTCCCTCGATTGTGAACCCATAGACACCACGTATCAGTTCGTTTCTGCATGCCCAGGATGTGTTTTGGGCGTTTGCCGCGCCCCCACCCACCAATGCGACCAGAATCACGATCGCACCATTTCTTAAGAGTTCCTTCATATCCCCTCCTCGGTTGTTGACTTGTGACGATTGGTCCTCACGCCGCGCCGCCCTTCCTGGCGGTGAACGGGCCGTGCGACTGCATGTTTCTTAGCGTTCTGCCGGCGGCGGGTCAATGGATTGGGATTGAATTCGATCTAACTTGTTAAATGAAAGCCACGTAAAGATTTATCGACTCTTCTGAACACGATTTGTGTGGTAATATACGGTCCCTTGTGGTGCGAAGATGAGTGATCCCGCCAACCCTTGCCGCCGCGTTAGTACTGGACTGTTTGAGATCGACCTCCTCTCGGGCCGAGTGCTAAGGCAGGGGCAGAGTTTGCCCCTGCAAGATCAACCCTTTCGCGTTCTCGTTTTTCTTCTTGAACGTCCGGGACAGTTGGTCACTCGGGAGGAACTGCAGGCGAAGCTCTGGCCGGCGGATACGTATGTTGGCTTCGACGACGGCCTGAATACCGCAATACGGAAGCTGCGGGTCCTCTTTGGCGACTCAGCCGACAACCCGCGATTCATTGAGACGATTCCACGGCGCGGTTATCGCTTCATTGCTCCGGTGAACGAACTGCCCGAGGCCCACGGTTGGTCCGAGCGTCCGAACAGCAAAGTGGATCGGCAGGTTGAAGCCGTGACAGCCAACCCGGAAATCACCCCTGTGCTGGAGGAGAAGAATGGGCACGCGGGACCAGTAGAGCGCCCTCTTTTAGGCTCATCGAGACCTGATCTGTGGGGGTGGACGCTTTCCATTCTGGCCGCGGTTCTCCTGGTTTTCTTGGTGGTGAAAGCAAGAAACGACATGCGTCCTCATTCCTCCCAACAGATGTTGCCGGCAAAACGGGCAATGCTGGCGGTTCTTCCGTTTCAGAACCTGAGCAACGATCCTGCCCAGGAGTATTTCAGCGATGGCCTGACGGAAGAGACGATTACCGATCTGGGCCAACTGAGCCCTGCGCAACTGGGAGTCATCGCACGCACTTCTGCCATGGCTTACAAGCACACGGACCAAACTGTCGCTCAGATCGGGCACGCGCTGGGGGTCGATTACATCCTTGAAGGCAGCGTTCGACGAGAGAACGGAAGAGCTCGAATCAGCGCACAGTTGATTCGGGTAAGTGACCAGACGCATCTCTGGGCGCAGAGCTATGACACTCGAGCTCTGCATGACTTACTCGATATACAGAACGAGATCGGAAGGGCGATCGCCGAGCAGGTGCAGGCCAACGTCGCGCCACAATACCAGATCGAGTTGTCGAAGATGCGCTCAGCGAGTCCTGAAGCATACGACCTTTATTTGAAGGGCCGCTTTTACTGGAACCAGAGAACTCCAGCTGCTCTGCGCGAGAGCATTCAACTCTTCAAGCACGCCACTGCCGCTGATCCCGGCTTTGCGCGGGCCTATGCCGGTCTGGCGGACGCCTACAACATCAGCAATATTGTGGGCCTCCTTTCTGCGCAGGACAGCCTTCCGCAAGCCAGGGCCGCAGCAACCAGAGCAATCGAGTTGGATCCGTCACTTGCCGAAGCTCACGCCGCCCTCGGCATGGAGAGATCGCACTACGAGTTCGATTTTCAGGCGGCCAGAGCAGAGTTCCTGAAAGCGATCGAACTCAACCCAAGCTCCGCCTACGCCCATCTCTTCTATTCGAATTGCTACCTGATGCCCCTGGGGCGACGTGCGGAAGCGATTGCGGAAAACAGGAAGGCCATCGAACTGGATCCTCTATCGTTGCCAATCAACAACTTCATGGGCGAGACCTACCTGCTGGCCGGCGACTATTCGGCTTCCTATAAGCAATTCCGCCAGACCATCGAGTTGGATCCGAACTTCCCGCTTCCTCACGCATACCTGGGAGGGCTGCTGGAAATCATGGGAAGATTTCCCGAGGCAATCGACGAGCGCGAGGAAGGGGAGAGGCTTTTTGGCTGGAGTCCGCAGAAGGCCTCGGCGAGAGCGGCTGTGCTGCTGGAGGCATTCAAGAACGGCGGCGAAACGGCGTATTGGAAAGAGCGGCTGATTCAAGACTTAGACGGGATGAAAGACTCGGGCAGCAACGTTTCATCAGCCCCACTGGCACTGGACTATGCCTTGGCGGGAGAAAAGGACAGGGCGTTTGAATACCTCGAAGAATCCTACCAAGCTCGGGAAGGACAGGAGCTGACTCTGCTGGCCGTCGATCCGGTTTGGAAGAATCTGCATGGTGATTCGAGATTCTCGAATTTATTGCGGCGCATGGGATTGCCGGTGTCCGAGATCGATGCACGATGACCACTAACGAGTGCACGAAGGACACTGAACGCTCCGATCTCACTCGTAACTCCAGTATCGCCCGCTGACCGGGAAGTTACTCGTTCATTATCTCTTTGAGCGCGAACTGACGACTGCCCGTTTCGCAGCCTCTCGTTCCTTGGTCTCTCTCGCGTGTCACTGCGCCCACATCGTGCGTTCCTTGACACGTCCCGCCTGATCCGCAATCCTCGCAACCCTTTCCAAATCAATCGTCTCCGATTGGCGCGTAGCTTGCACTCTGTCCGGGCGCAGGCAACGAGAGGAGACGCGATGACAGGGTTGGTTCTCAGCAGGTTGGCGATGGCGGCAGCGGTGGTGGTCATTCTTGCGGTGCAGGCGATGACGCAGACGATGGCTCCGAAACGGCTGATCGTTGTCAGCCTCGAAGACCGCAAACTCGCGCTCCTCGAAGACGGCCAGGTCAAGAAAATCTATCCCGTCGCCGTCGGCAAGGCGTCGTCGCCCAGCCCCGAGGGCACCTTCACCATCGAGCGCCGCGTCGCGAACCCGACGTATACGCACAACGGCAAAGTGGTGCCGCCGGGGCCGGGCAATCCGGTGGGCTCGCGCTGGATGGGACTGAGCATTCACGGCTATGGAATCCATGGGACCAACGAGCCGCGCTCCATCGGCAAGGCCTCGTCGCATGGATGCATCCGCATGGCCAAGGCCGATCTCGAGGAACTCTACCCGCAGCTTCATGTGGGCGACACGGTTGTGCTGATTGGGCAGCGCAATGCGCAGACCGCGCGGCTGTTCGGTGCTCCGCAACCGGTGCTCGCAGCGGCACAGCAGCCTGTATTGACAGCGCAGACTGCGCCTGCTCCGGCGACGACGACCACTCCGATCCCGGATGCGGCGGGTCTTGCTGCGAATGCGATTGCGGTTGTCACGGCTGGCACACGGTAAGGAGGTCGGGTCATGGATGCAATGAGTGGTCTGGGCGCACTCCTGCTTCCCGTTGTCGCGGGGCTGCTGCTGGAAGAGTTGACGTTCGGAGGACTGGTTCGGCTGTTGCTGGCTCCACGGCCGAAGACCAGGAAGAGCGGGGCGGGCAGGAAACGGCAATCGTCTCCGGCGCGCGGACGTGAGGAGCTCAAACGTACAGGAGAGTTGGGAGGCGCGAGATGCTCGCACTAAAAATGTTGCTCAACATCGCGGGATGGATACTGCTTACAACCGCGTTTGGTCTTCCGTTATACGCACTTTGGTTGCGCTTCAAAAACGCACGCCGCACGCCTACTGAAGGAGAGACTGTTTCCGAACCGGAACCGATCAAACCAATTGCCTGGCGTATGCCCGCAGCCTTGGCCTTAGCGGCCTGCCTGCCGATGATGATCGCCGCGAGCATCGTTGTCGTACCCAGCGGCATGGGCGGCGTGCGCATCAGCCAGATCGGCGGAACGCTGCCGGGGACGCTCTATCCGGGCGTCCACTTCATCACCCCGCTGGTCGACAACGTCGAGATGTTCGACCTCCGCGATCACCTCTTTACTGCCGGCCTGACGACCGGGGGCGCGAAGGGCGCTGTGCAGGAGACCAACCTCGATGTGCAATCCCGCGAAGGTCTCAACATCGGGCTGGGAGTGACGATTCGCTACAAGCTCGATCCGAACAAGCTGGCCAGCGTGCAGACGCGTCTGCCCCAGCCCGCGGATAAACAGCTTGTGCCGCCGGTCGTCGCGAGTGCCTGGCGTGAGCTCGCGCCCGAATACACGGTCCGCGAGATCTTCTCGACCAAGCGCGAAGAGGTACGCTCCCAGGCGGCCGGCATCATCACAAAGAAGCTCGCAGCCGACGGCATCGTTGTCGAGGAAGTCATGCTGTCGGAGGTGCAGCTGCCGCCGGAGTACGCCAAGGGCCTCGAGAATCTTCTGCTCAAGGAGCAGCAGGACGACCAGATGAGCGTCGATACCGAGATCCAGCAAAAACAAGTCCGGATCGCCGAACTGCAGGCCGAAGCCGAGGCCGCGCAGAAGGTAAAGCAGGCCGAGGGCGACGCAAAATCGAAAGTCGTGGAAGCAAAGGGCGAGGCGGACGCGATGCAGTACACCTTGCCGCTGAAGCAGAAGCAGATTGAGCAAAGCAAGCTCGAAGCCGAAGCGCGGAAGGAAGCCACGATTCAAAACGCTGAGGCGGATGGCGAAGCCAAGGTGATTGACAGCAAGGCTGAATTGCAGCGTCGCAATCTGCTGGCCGACGCCGAAGCCAGCCGCATCAAGCTCATCGCGGCCGCCAACGCCGAGCGCATGACAAGCGAAGCAGAGCTGCTGAACAAATCGCCGCTGCTCATCAACAAAATCATTGCCGAGCGTCTGTCCGACAAGATTCAGGTCGTGATGGTGCCGTCCGACGGCAAGTTCTTCTTTGCCAACGACGTCTTCAAAAGCATGGCGAACGCTCCAGTCATCAAGCAGGAGATGGACTCAGAATCCGAGCCTGACACCAAAGGCGGCGGAAGCCACTGAGTCGTGCGCGGGGCGAGCCGGCGAGCCTCGCCCCGCATCTTTCGTAACGCAGAAATGCGCAATGTGCAAAACGATATAATCCGCGCAAACGGCAATTGCGCAGAATGAAGGCGGAATGAAGCTGATTCGGTGGGCAGTCGTGGCGTTGAGTGTGTCAATCGCTGCTATTTCGGGCAACGCGCAGAAATCCGGCCCATGGGACCAGCCCGCTGCAGCGCTTGCCGACCAGATCGCCGGTATCCTCGGCCCCGGACAGGCGCGATTCACCCTCCGAAATCTCTCCACCATCTCCAGCGAGTCCGTCTCCGCAATTCAAGCACTGCTCGAGCGAGACCTGAAGGCCCACGGCATCTTGCTCGCCGGCGATGAAGGCGCCAATGTCGTTCGCGTGACCTTGAGCGAGAACACCCGCGAACGCCTTTGGATCGCCGAAGTCGCGGAAGGGGCTATCACCCAGGTCGCGATGGTTGAAACGGGCCCCATTGCGGAGCAGCACGCAGTGTCGACAACCGGACTCACTCTTCGCGCGCAAACCGTACTCACCTCGCGTCAGCCTGTGCTGGCGGCGCTGGAGACGCCCGGCGGCTGGATCGTACTCGAACCGGAACAACTTGTTCTTTACCTCCGTGCCGCCGATGGATTTCATGCGCAGAGCCGCGCCGACATCGGCCTGAAGCGGACTCTTCCGCGCGATCCCCGCGGCATCTTCCGTGCTGACGTGAGTCCAACGCAATTCAATGCATGGCTGGCTGGAGTTGAGTGCAAGGGGCCGACGTCGCCGGGCCAACCGCCCGCTGAATGGACCGTGGCCTGCCACTCGAGCGACGATCCATGGCCGCTGACACCCGCGACCAGTCTGGCAAGCGCGGAGATAATGGAGAATATTCGCGTGAACCCAGTCACGGGATTCTATAACGCATCGCGCAACTACTTCACCGGTGTTCTCGCACCCAGCACAATCGCCGACATGCCCCCGTTTTATTCCTTTGCTGAGGTTCCTCGTTCGGTCGGGGCCGTTGCATGGTTGATCGGGAGTATCGATGGCAGGGTTCTCCTGTTTGAGAATGGCTCCCTCAAGCCAATCGCAGGTGCGCGCGATTGGGGCAGCGACTTCGCTGTCCTGCATTCGGGATGCGGCTCCGGCGCGCAGATCGTTGCCTCCAGCTCGGGCGAAGCCGCTCCCGACAGCCTGCGTGCGTACGAGCTGCCGGCACTCGAGGCCATCCCGTCGAGCGCTCCGCTCGAGGCTGGCGGAATTGTGACCGCGCTATGGTCCGCGCCCGACGGCAGGAGCATCCTTGCGGTTGTGCAGCGCGCAACTGATCAATATGAGGTGGACCGTGTTTCGGCGCTTTGCAATTAGCTGTGTCCTGTTGGTCTGCGCACTGCCCGCGGTCGCACGAACACGTCCGCACTATGGTGGTGCCCTGCGCGTTGAGACTGCGGGCGATCCTTGGCAGCTGCCTGACGGCTTCGCGCGCCGTCTGGTCTTCGACGGGCTCACTCGGATCGACGCGAATGGCTCCGTCCAGCCAGCCCTGGCCGTCGGATGGGAGACCGACAGCGGCGATCATCGCTGGGAGTTCCGTCTTCGTTCGAGCGTGCGCTTTCACGACGGCTCATCGCTAACTGCGACAGCCGTTGTCGCCTCGTTGAACCTGACCTGCAACGGCAATTGCCCGTGGACTGCGGTGCATGCGGTCGGATCGTCCGTCGTGTTCACGTCTGACAGCCCGATGCCCAATCTGCAGGTTCTGCTGGCCGGCGACGAGTTTCTGATCGCGCTCGTGGTTGCGGCGGATGGCACAACACCGCCAGGCAACATCGGAACAGGGCCATTTCAGGTCGCTTCCTCCGTCAATGGCGTGCTGTCGCTCAAGGCGAATGAAGCCAGCTGGCAGGGCAGACCCTTCGTCGATACCATCGAGATTCGTGCGCATCGCGCCATACACGATCAGTGGCTCGATTTGAGCCTGGGTCGTGCCGATGTTGTCGAAGTTCCCGTAGAGATGATCCGCCAGGCGCAACAACAGAAGTTGAAAATCGCGATGGCCCCGCACGTCGAGCTGCTTGCACTCAAGACAGTCGAATTCGGCGCCTTGGCGAATCCCATGGTGCGCGGCGCCATCGCCTTCTCGATTGACCGCGGCGCGATCGCCAATGTGATCTTTCAAAAGCAAGGCGAGGTCACGGCCAGCGTACTGCCGCAAGGACTCTCTGGTTTCGCTTGTCTCTATCCCACCGATCGCGATCTCAGCAAGGCACAATCGCTGCGCGGAGGGCTGACCGTTCCGACCCTCACGATCGCGGCCGAGAGTGACGGGGTGATGCAACTCGCTGCACAGCGCATCGCTCTCAACCTGCATGAAGCGGGACTCAATGCCGTCGTCGCGGCGCAGGGTCCGAACAGCGCGCGTGCCGATCTAACCCTGCGCAGATTTCCGCTTGCGGGCACTGATCCCTCTGCTGTCCTCGATGAAGTGTTACGCAGCGCGGGCGACTCGCTCCTCGTCGCCGATGCGAATCCGACGTCGCTCTATAAGGCCGAGCGCAGCTTTCTCGACCAGCACACGCTCATCCCGCTCGTCGATCTTCCCCGTGCGTATGCGTTGGGGCCGCGCGTACGCGATCTCCATCTAATCGCCGAAGGCCTGCCTGACCTGGCCGGCATTTCGGTGGAGGACGCACCGTGAGCCTCCGGCAGCGATTGCTCCTGCTCTTCTCTCTCACTGTGGCGGCAGCAGTTGCCACGGTTTCCTGGACAGTGCTCCTGCGCATTCGTCAAGTCTTCGAAGAGCGCGATCGCGAAGAAACAGCGCTCTTCGTGAGCCAGTTTCAGCGCGAGTTCCAGAATCGCTCTACCGAGGTAGCTTCAGCAGTGGACCGGCTAGCTGGCGCCGAGCACGTGCGGAGCATCGCATTTGCAATCGCGCAATCCGGCGACGCCGCGCCCTATCTGACCGAAGCGCAGACACTCGCGCAGGATGCTCAACTGGACTTTCTGGAGATCGTCGGACCGGATGGCAATGTCGTTAGCTCGGCGCAGTGGCCGGCCCGCTTCGGCTACCCCGAACCTGCGGCCCAAGAAGCTGGATCAGCCGCATTCCTGAAACGCGAAGACTTGCCCGACGGTTCGAGTGCCATTGGCCTCTTCGCGGTGCGCGCTGTGCGGGGCGCCGAATCGTCAGTGCATCTCGTGGGCGGCAAGCGGCTTGGTCAAAACTTTCTTGCCGACTTTCCGGTGGCACAGGGAATGCAGATCGGCCTATACAGCGATGTGGGCACGGCAGTGAATGTGAATATGGCCACAGGCGCGACCAGCCCCGCCGCGTTCGCATTCGATGCATCGCGGCTGCTCGGCGCGAACGGCGCCCTCCCCGGCGGAATGTATTACCAGAGCCTTATTGATGCTGCGCGCACAAGTGGGCAGGAGACGAGCGGCATTGTGAATTCGACCAGCCGGCGCGAGGACAGCCTGAACGCCACGGCGATCCCGCTCAAGAACGCGCAAGGCAATGTGATGGCGGTGCTGGTTGTGGCGATTGCGCGCAGCGGAATGGTTGAGGCACAACAGCATATTCGTGCCATTGCGTACGGCGTTGCATCGGGCGGCATCCTGCTGGCCATCGCCTTCAGCCTCTGGATCGCCGCTCGCGTGTCCCGTCCGATTGAGCAACTAGCTCATGCGGCCGAAGAGGTTGCAGACGGCAACTGGGACGTCCACGTACCGGAGCGCGGTCGAGACGAAGTTGCCGTTCTGGCACGCAGCTTTAATCACATGACCGCCCAGCTCACAACGCAGCGCGAGCAACTAGTGCAGACCGAGCGTGTCGCTGCCTGGCGCGAGCTTGCCCGCCGCCTTGCCCATGAGCTTAAGAATCCGCTCTTTCCTCTGCAGCTGACGGTCGAGAACCTGATCCGGTCGCGCGCATTGCCCGAATCGGAATTCGACGAAGTCTTTCGCGAGTGCACCGCGACTTTGAGCGCAGAGATCGCCAATCTCAAGACGATCATTGCCCGCTTCAGTGACTTCAGCAAACTGCCGAAGCCGGAGCTGGAGCGCATCGATGCGAAGCATGTGCTCGAACGGGTCCGATCCCTCTACGAGGGCGCGCAGACCCGCGAAGCTCGGATCGACTTTGCGATGAATGTGGCGGATTCTCCCATGCCACTCATGGTCGACCCCGAACTCCTGCATCGCGCATTGTCCAACCTGGTCTTGAATGCCATGGATGCCGTGCCCAACGGCGGCACGCTCACACTCTCCGCGCAACCCTCTGCAGACAAGATCGAGATCCGCGTGGCCGACACCGGCGAAGGGCTGACGCCGGAAGAATGCGAGCGGCTCTTCACGCCCTATTACACGACCAAGCAGCACGGAACCGGATTGGGTCTGGCCATCGTGCAGTCCGTGGTTGCCGATCACAACGGCACCATTGCCATCGAAAGCCACGCGGGAAGCGGGGCAACGTTTATCATTACGCTGCCGAAGGCCACCGCATGAGCGCAAAGACAAAGATCCTCATCGTCGACGACGAAGCGAACACGCTCGCTTCGCTTTCCCGGGCGTTTCGGCTGGCTGGGCACGAAGCTGTTGTGTGCGATAACGCCGAGCGCGCTCTCGAACTCGCGAAGTCCGAGCGGTTCGACCTGATCTTGAGCGACGTCGTGATGCCGCGGCGGGATGGCCTCGCCCTCCTCGAAGATCTGAAGACGGCAGAAGTTGCCTCGCCTGTTGTAATGATGAGCGGGCAGGCGCACATCGATATGGCGGTGCGGGCAACGCGCCTCGGCGCGCTCGACTTTCTCGAGAAGCCGCTCTCCACCGAAAAACTTCTGGTGACTCTGGAGAACGCGTTGAAGCTGACGCGTCTCGAGGCGGAGAATCGCGAGCTGCGTTCGCGTGTCGGAAAGCACGCGCTGGTGTGGACTGGCGAGACCATGCGTCGTGCGATGGCTCAGATCGAGCGCGTGGCAGCGAGCGAAACGCGTGTGTGCATCTATGGCGAAACAGGAACCGGCAAAGAGCTGGTCGCGCGGACGCTCCACGAGAAGAGCCCACGCGCGACGGGCCCGTTTGTCACATTGAACTGCGCGGCAGTTCCGGCCGAGCTGATCGAAAGCGAATTGTTCGGTCACGAAAAGGGCTCCTTCACCGGGGCTGCACAACGCCACATGGGCAAGTTCGAACAAGCCAATCGGGGCACCTTGTTTCTGGACGAAATCGGTGACATGCCCGCAGCGATGCAGGCCAAATTGCTGCGCGTACTCGAAGAGGGAGAGGTGGAGCGCATCGGCTCCGACAAGCCAACCAAGGTCGACGTACGCGTTGTGGTCGCCACACACCGCAATCTCGAACAGCTTGTCGAGTCCGGCGGATTCCGCCGCGATCTCTATCATCGGGTCGTCGTCTTCCCGGTCGAGCTCCCGCCTCTGCGCAAACGCGTTGAAGACCTACCCGCGCTGGTGGAGCACTTCGCCCGCCAGGTGAGTGCGCAAAATGGATGGAAGCCGATGCCTTTCACGGGAGACGCAATTGACGCGCTCAGGAGCTACCCGTGGCCGGGCAACATTCGCGAGCTGCGCAATGTTGTAGAACGCCTGTTGCTTTTGGCGGAAGGGGAGGTCGATGCGACTGCGGTGAATCTGGCGCTGCCTGCGACGCGAGCCTCCAGTGGCTTAACGGCTCATTCGCCGAATAGCCCGGCCGAAGCAGGACCCCTCGCCGGGCGTGTGCTCGCGTTCGAACGCACCCAAGTACTCGCCGAACTGGAGCGCAGCGGTAAACACGTCATCCAGGCGGCAAAAGCCCTTGGCCTCGAACGCAGCCATCTCTACAAGAAGTGTCAGCAGTTGGGGATCGATTTGAAGAGCCTGCCCGGATCAGCGGAGTAGATGCGACAAATACAATCGGACGAATGACTTCATCGAGGCGGACAACCGATTGAGCGAGTCGGCGCAGCACACGCCGGCACGATTGCCGAGACGCAGCTGGCACATTGCCTGGCTGCTCGGCCTCGGCGTGCTGGTCAACTACTTCGATCGCGTGAATCTCTCCGTCTCGCACGAGTCGCTGATTGCCGCGTTCGGCATTTCCAACATCGCCTTCGGCTATCTTTCGGGCGCCTACAACTGGACCTACGCGTTTTGCCAGCTACCCATCGGTGTGTTGCTCGATCGTTTCGGCGTGAAGCGCATCGGACGCGTGAGCACGTTCATATGGAGCCTCGCATCGTTTTGTGCCGCTGCGTCTCCGGGAATTCCGAGCTTATTCGGCGCGCGGCTTCTGCTCGGGGTCGGCGAGGCGCCTACATTTCCCGCTAACGCTAAGGCGATTGGACTGTGGTTCCCACCGCGGGCACGTAGCTTCGCTACATCCATCTTCGACGCGGCAGCCAAGTTCTCGTCGGCGATTGGGGTCCCGGTCTTGGGCTTGATCCTCCTCAGAATAGGCTGGCGTCTGAGCTTCGCGCTTACCGGCGTCATCAGCATTTTCTTTTTCCTTCTTTTCTGGAAGGTCTATCGCGATCCGGCCGAAGACACGTCGTTGACCGACGCTGATCGCGAAGCACTCGTCTCCGGAGCAGATCATGCCGAGTGGCAGCAGGAGAGCCAGGCAGAGATAAAGTCTCTAGGCTTTCTTCTCGCGCGTCGCAAGGTCATTGGCCTTGCCATCGGATTCGGCTCCTACAACTACGTCTTCTATCTGCTGCTGACATGGCTCCCAAGTTATCTATCGCTCGCGCTTCACATTGACCTCTACAAATCGTTTCTATATACCGGCGTGCCCTGGCTGGTCGCAACCATCGGCGACCTCGTCGTGGGCGGCTGGCTCGTCGATGCGCTGATTCATCGGGGCTTCGATGCCAGCCGGGTCCGCCAGATCGTGCTGATCTGCGGCACAGCATTCGGTCTGGGAATTCTGGGAGCCGCCAGAGCGCACGATGCCGCGCACGCCCTGCTTTGGATCAGCATTTCCATCGGCGGTCTATCCGCGGCTGCGCCAGTAGGCTGGACGATTCCGTCGCTGATTGCGAGCCGGGGCAACGTGGGCCGCGTCGGAGGCATTCTGAATTTCTCGAATCAACTTTCGGGAATCGCGGCGCCTATCGTTACGGGCTACCTGTTCTCGGCGTTCCACTCTTTCGCCTGGGCATTTGGCGCGGCTGCGATCTATCTCGTGATTGGCATCGCGGCCTACATCGTGTTGCTCGGCCGCATCGAGCCGGAGCTGATCGCGGCTGGCTAATTAGAATGGGGATCGGGTCCGGCTGGCGCGCACGTCAGCCCTAGAATGAGGAGCCGCCATGAAGGCGCTGGTTCTTTCCGCATACAAGCAACTGCAACTTGAAGACGTACCCGTTCCGCAACCGGCGGAGGACGAACTATTAATCCGCATCAAGGCATGCGGCATCTGTGGGAGCGATGTGCACGGCTTCGATGGCAGCACCGGCCGCCGCATTCCACCCATCGTCATGGGACACGAGGCTTCAGGCGTCGTCGAGGCCGTGGGCCGCAAGGTCACGGACTTCAAGGCCGGCGATCGGGTCACCTTCGACTCCACCGTCTACTGCGGCACATGCTTTTTTTGCCGGCGTGGCCAGATCAATCTCTGCGACAACCGCGAAGTCGTCGGTGTTTCCACGCCCCTCTTTCGCCGCATGGGCGCGTTTGCCGAATACGTCACAGTTCCCGCGCGTATCGCCTACACCTTGCCCGACACCATGCCGTTCGCCCACGCGGCGCTGATCGAAGCGGCATCCGTAGCTGTCCACGGCGCGTCTCTTACGCCCATCGAGCCCGGCGACACGGCAGCCGTTGTTGGCGCAGGCATGATCGGGTTGCTCACGCTGCAGGCCGTGCGGCAGGCCGGTGCGGGACGCGTCTTCGTCGTCGACCTCGATGACTCGCGCCTCAAGATGGCGCGCGATCTTGGCGCGACCGAGACCTTCAATTCCAAACGGCAGGATGTCGTTGCAGAGATTCAGAAGCGCACGGAAGGCCGCGGAGCAGACGTCGCTCTGGAGTGCGTCGGCATCACTGACGCGATTGCCCTCGCCGTCGAAAGCGTTCGCAAGGGTGGTGCAGTGACGCTCGTGGGCAATGTTGCGCCGAAGATCGAGCTGGCTCTGCAGTCGGTCGTCTCGCGGCAGATCCGCCTCCAGGGTTCGTGCGCTTCATCCGGCGAATATCCCGAGTGCATCGCCATGATGGCCGACGGCACCATCCGCGTGGAGCCGCTCGTCTCGGCCGTCGCGCCCCTGGAAGACGGGGCATCCTGGTTCCAGCGTCTCTACAATCGCGAGCCGGGCCTGCTGAAAGTTGTCCTGCAACCCTGAAGAGGAAAACCATGAGCGAGAACCTATTCGATCTTTCCGGCCAAGTGGCACTGGTCACGGGCACGAGCCGCGGCTTGGGCCAGTACTTTGCGCGCGCTTTGGCTCGTGCCGGCGCAGACATTGCCATGACCAGCCGCGACCGCGGCACGCTGCAGGATTTTGCACGTGAAATAGAAGGCCTTGGGCGCAAGACATTCTCAACCGAGATTGACGTGCGCGATCAGGCCAGCATTCATCGCGCCGTTGCCGCCGTTGAGGAACACTTCGGCAAGATCGACATCCTCGTGAACAACGCGGGCTGCAACATCCGCAAACCTGCGCTCGACGTGACGTGGGACGACTGGAACACGATCCTCGATACCAATCTGCGCGGTTCGTTCTTCGTGGCGCAGGCCGTGGCGCGCGGCATGATTGAGCGCGGCTACGGCCGCATCGTCAACATCGGCTCAGTGACCAGTGTCGCTGGTTTCGCCGGCCTGGCGCCCTACGGCGCGAGCCGTGGCGGCATTCGCCAACTCACCATGAGCCTCGCCGACGACTGGGGCAGACACGGCGTTACCGTGAATTGCCTGGCGCCCGGTTGGTTCAAGACCAGGCAGAATCAGGTGCTCTATGAGAATGCCAAGTGGGTTGAGTACATCACCGATCGCATTCCCGTGAAGCGCCCGGGCCGGCCCGACGATCTCGACGGAGCTGTCGTGTTTCTTGCATCGGAGTCGAGCCGCTACATCACAGGCCAGACCTTGCTGGTGGACGGCGGCGTTTCTACGGGAGCGACCAAGGCGACGGTCTAACTGCGACCGCCCAACGCCTCGCATCAAGTATGGTGCGGCTCCGACGAATCACTTCCATGTCGCGCCGCCGTCGGTCGTCGACCATGTCGTGCCACCGCTGGCTTCGATCGTTCCCGTCGAGGCATCGTCAAATCGGATGTGTATGAGTATCTGCCCTGCGCCGTTCTTCGGCGGCAATTGGACCGTCTGCCACGTCGCACCTTCGTCCGGCGAACGATAGAGCGCGTCGTTTTCGCCACCGGCCCACACCGCGCTACCAATTGTCGACACAACGTGCAGCCTCGCGTGGTCGCCGATGGCCACGGCCTGCCATGCCCCATCGCCGAAGGCACGCTCCAGATGTCCATCGTCGTTGATGCGCCAGTGAGGGCGCGTCACCAGTCCCGCATTCGCACTCTTCGCGAACGAGCCGGCGAGCGCGGGTGCAAGACCTCGCGGCCCTCCGGTCGCAGCGGGTGGGGCGAAGGGTGCGGGCTGCGATGCCTGCCCGTGCAAGGCCATCTGCGCCGACTCTTCCGGAGCGCCTTTCTCCTGTGTCTGGGGAGCGTTCTGCGCACGGATCGAATCGGCGCTGACGATGAGGTTTTGAGTGGTCGTCTGCTCGAGAGCGGATGTTTGTGGCGCGGATGATTGCCGCGCCGCAATCGCCGCTTTTCGCGATACCGCAAACTGTGGTGCGACCTGCTCCAGGGCCAGCGCCGGCGCGGTCCTCGTTTTCTTCTCCGCTTCGCGCTGCGTCTCCCGCCGCTCCGAGACAGAAGCCGTCGGAGGAGCGGGCTCTGAAGTGACTGGCGGCGCATTCACCGCAACGGTCTTCGGTGCCTGCGGCGCCAACGCAATCTGCTCCGGCTTGTTGTAGGCAAAGCGCAGAGCCACAACCGAAACAACCGCAATGCTCGCAGCCACAGCGGCCCACGGCAGCCAGACGCGCAAAACTCGTGGCCCCTTGCGTTTGATCGGAGCCGGTGCTGAAGCCGCCGCCGGCATCATCGCCGGAGCCGCCATGCTTGGCGCCGCAGCAACCAACTCAAACTCGTGCGTCTGCTCGAGCTCGACCGCAGACAGGCTCAGCACTTCGCGGCATTCAGCGCAGCCCGCCAGATGTGCCATCACTGCCTCTCGCTCGCGCGCAAGCAGCGATCCTTCCGCGAACCCCGTCAGCAGGTCGGCGTCAGGATGATCTCCCGGCGCACCCTCTGCCAGTGCCCTGAGCAGCGAATTGGAATCCCGCGGTTTCATGCTCATTTATTCCTTAGAACGTTTCAGCCCGTCGTTCTTGCCTCAGTCTTCCTTCCACATCTACATTCAAGTCCCTTACATCGAGCTCGGCCAGCAGCGACTCACATTGCCGCACATTCAGGCCGTTCTCCTGTAATTGATACCGGATTCTCTTGCGCAACGAATCCGTGAGTCGGTCGAGCTTGCGGCTAATCGTCGACTCATGCACGCCGAGTTGCCGTCCGACCTCTGCCAGCGTGCGCTGATCTAAGTAATAGGATGCAAGCAGGAATCGTTCCTCGCTGCTCAACGCATCCAGCATCTGTTCCACGCAGGCGGCCATGCGCGCATCTCCGGCGGAGGGTTCGGTCTCGTTTCTTGCCGCAAACCCGATACCGGCCTCCACTTGCTCCTCCAGGCTTACATCCTTCGCCAGTGAACGGCAGCGGTCCACATATTCTCGGGCCAACACCGTGCGCAGCCAGCCCTGCAGTGATCCCCGGCCCATGTAATAGCGGAGCTTCGAAACGCGTTGGCCTTCGCGGTTCGGCAAGCCGTACAGCTCCGCATACAGTCCGTCTGCAAGCTCCAGACCCGCTGCGTTATCCCGCGTGATCTGTTTGGCCATGGTGTGCAGCGGATTCCGGAAGCGCTCCATAAACTCCTGCCAGGCGGCGTTGTTCCCGTCAGAACAGGACCGCGCGAGTAGCAGGTCTTCGACATGCAAGGACGCAACCAGCTCCAGCCTTTCGGCCGCGCTGCACTCCGCGCCATAGCGCATCACAACTGCTGCGATATGCTCCTCGAACGCCTCTTCGGAGATGCCGTAATACGCCGCCCGCGATTCTCGATAGCGTAGGCGAATGGCTTGCCGCAGGCGATCTTCCAAAGCACTTCCTTCGGCGGGCATGGCGTGTTCCCCCACGGCGTGTTCCCGAGGATAGCAAATTCCCTGCAAGATTCGACGACAGCCCCGTTCTACCAGTGAGCTGCCAAGGCAGCATCGACAGGAGGACGCGCAATGGACACGGTTTTTGAAGATGCATTTGGACCCGGAACCCGGCGGCGAGGCAGTACCTGGCCCCACATTGGCCACGGTGCGGATTGGAAAGGAGCTGTCGCCGCGCTCTGCGGGCTGCTGTTTGCTTCGCAGGGCTGGGCCGGGGGGCCCGAGGGGGATCGCACCTACCACGTCGAAGCGCCAATCGTCCGCGGCAACCTCGCCGTCTTTCCCGTCACGGCCGATGCGTCGCACGACACCTCGCAGTTCCTCACCCTCGACGAAGGCATCCGATCTGGACAAGTGACGGTAACCGAGGCCGGCGACGAACGCGGCATGATTCGCCCTGGCCAGCCCGCCCCCACACGGCAAGGCAGCGGCGCCGAGGTCAATCGGCTTGTGCTCTACAACAACGCATCGCGCCCCCTTTTGCTGCTCGCCGGCGAAATCGTGACCGGTGGCAAACAGGATCGTGTCGTCGGTTCCGACCGCATCGTTCCCGCCAATGCAGGCCCGATCGACCTCGGTGTGTTCTGCGTGGAGCCCGGGCGCTGGGTCGCTTCCAGCTCGACCTTCGGCTCCATGGGCGTGCAGATGGCACAGCCCAGCGTGCGCATGCCTGCCATGGCCGATCGCAACCAGCAACGTGTGTGGGACAATGTGCGCGCCTCGAATGAGCGCATGGCCGACAGCATCGGCGGACCCGAAGCCCAGGCAGCCATCCACGGAACGACCTCCTATGCCAAGGTGTTTGCCAGTCCGCCGGTCGCAAAAGCCATGGGGCAATACGGCGGGACAGAGACCGAACAATCCATTCTGCGCGAACTGCGCGCGCGCAAAGCGGTTGGGGTCGTGGTTGCTATCGATGGCCGCATCATGTGGGCCGATGTCTTCGCCAGCACCGATCTTCTGGCAAAGTATTGGGCCAAACTGATGCGCAGCTACGTCGCCGAGGCCATGACTTCCGCCAAAGGCGCATCTGTACCCGAACCGCGCGAAGCCGAAAAGTTCATCGACGAACTTGCAGGTGAACGCGAGGTGGTCGAAACAGAGGCCGAGGTGTTTCGGCGATCCGAGATCACCGGCGACGGCTACCGTGTCTTCACTCTGACCTCGCTGCTGCCGAAGACCGGCTTCGAGGTCCACATCACCAAGCTCGGATCGTAAAAGAAAGGCCGGCGTGTCTCCAGGCGCGCCGGCCTGACTTGGGAAGCGAGAAGGGTTCTATGTCGCTGATTTGGCTGCAAATGACTGATGGCCACCGTGCGAGCGGATTACCATTGCCGGCTATTGCGGCGCTTTCTTGTTGGAACCAGCAGTACCGTCGTCCGATAGATCATGCCTGGGAAACCTGCGTCTGGCGACGAAATCACGCAAGATGGGGGTAGGGACCGCGGGTTACGATTCGAGAAGGTTTGTCGGGCAGTGCGGATCGCCGGAAGGGGCGTATTTTCCAATGATCCAAGTTTTCGAGCACATGGGACGAAGATGAAGTCTCACGAGCCATGAAGTTGGAATGGATTGACCGAAAGCAGCTCCTGCCTGCCACGGTCGCTATAGTTGCGCTCCTAAGCACAGCAGCAGGGGTGGTCGGCGGCTTCGCGCTCGGTCGCGCTGTTCTGCTTCGTTCCGCCTCGGCAAGGCTCACCGAATACGCAGACGAATTGAGTTCGTACGCGCTTCGATATGGGGCCGAGGTTGGTTCCGTTTGGGACATGTACGGTGCTCCCAGTGCGCAGTTCTGTTCCCCGGCGGAGATTGCCTCGATGCGGTCTTCCGTCTTTCGGTCCCCTCAAATCAAAGACATAGGCCGTACCCGGAATGGTTCTTTGTATTGTTCCGCCATTGGGGGGCGATTTTCGACAACAACCTCGATGCCATCGGAGTACATGGTCTTGGCAAACGGCGCGCAGTTCTATCGAAACTTGTCGCTTTCCGATGTAGCCATCAACGGTCCGGTCCTGGAGAAGAACGGCGTGGCTGTGCTGGTCAGCCCCGGTGCGTTCGACTATTGGGCTCGTCCGCGGCTCCACTACGCGGTCCTGATCGTTAACCAAGCGAACGGCAAAGTGCAGAGGATCGCGGGCGAAGATCTCGGAGCGACGGCATCCTGCGCGCTTACAGAACCGGAAGCGCGATCTGCCACCACGTTGTACAACGTACTTTTCCGGGACGCAAACAAGACTTGCGTCGTCACGTCGGAAGCAATCTCGCAAGTATGGGCTGGTGAAGAGCAGGCAATTGAAGGGTACGGCGTTCTGGGAGGACTCGTGGGGCTTAGTTTCGGCCTGGCTTCCTGCTTCGTCTTTTGCCGACGCTCTGGCCTTGTGCAGCAATTGCGGCGAGCGATCCGAAAGAAGGAGCTCTTCGTCGTCTACCAGCCATTGATCGACTTGCCATCGCGCAAGATCGTGGGGGTTGAGGCGCTTGTGCGATGGATCCAGCCAGGTCGAGGTCCAGTTCCTCCAGATCTGTTTATTCGTATCGCCGAGGAGTACGGATTCATCGGCGAACTCACGAAACTAGTTCTCAGCATCGCGACGAATGAATTGGCCGACCTCATGCGCAAGTATCCTCACTTCACCTTGAGCGTTAATGTCGCGGCTTCCGATCTGACCAGCGACGCGTTCTATTGCAACCTCGAAAAGCAGACAAGCGAAACCGGGATTCGGCCCGGTCAACTAGCGTTCGAGCTGACGGAACGCTCTACGGCCGATCTGACGACCGTGCGGGCGGCAATCGAGCGCCTGCACCTGCTCAATCACAAGATCCATATCGATGATTTCGGAACCGGCTTTTCCAATCTTTCTTATCTCAACGAATTGGCAGCCGATGTGATCAAGATCGACCGCATCTTCATACAAGCGATCGGCAGTGAAGCGGTGACTGCTTCGATTCTGCCCCAGATGTTAGCCATGACCGAAGCTCTGGGCTTTCCGGTGGTGGTCGAGGGAGTCGAAACCGAGCGCCAACTGCATTTTCTTGAGTCCACTGGGAAGCCCATGACGGTGCAGGGTTTTTACTTCGGCCGCGCGGTGTCCGCCGCGATCGTCGGAGAATGGATGGCAGCCGAGGAGAACAAGACGCCTGTCATCAATATGTATGGCCATCGGCTGCCCTCGTTCGTGCCCAAGCCCGGGGAAATCGAACGACTAGGCGCCTAGCGAGGGAGCATCGAGTAGAAAACCGGATATGGTCGCTGATGCGAGCCGCAAGATTAGTGACGATATATCGGCATCGCGGCCGGAATTTGGTGGAATCCGCGGCACTGCAGCATCCTCTCAATCCGACATTTTCCCTGGCCGGATCGCCGTGTACGATGTGGCGGTACTTGCCGTAGTGAGTGCCAGGGCTGGATAGAGCCGGGAACTAGTGGCCTGTAACGGCTGAAGTGGGAGTAATGCGGTTTGCGGGATCGAAGTAGCGCCATTTCACGGTCTTTGGCACCTTGTTGTAGTGGTGGATGTATTTCATGAGTTTCCTGCGCAGGT
>Ga0181526_10000144_pt1 | contig 73914 bp, 65 predicted proteins | sample PEATcosm2014_Bin_35_FD_119750 | JGI IMG/M metagenome (GOLD analysis project Ga0181526, IMG submission 119750) | Peatland microbial communities from MTU Mesocosm Facility, Houghton, MI, USA - PEATcosm2014_Bin06_30_metaG | ecosystem: Environmental > Terrestrial > Soil > Wetlands > Peat | place... | reverse complement strand
GCGAAGTGCAGATCGTGGTAGAGAATGGCCCCGGTGCTCACGATCCAGTCCACGAATCCGGCTTTGATCAACGGGACAATGGAGGAGCAGCCCAAGCCCGCCGGGGTCAAAGCGCCCGACAAGCTCATGCCGAGGGTGACATCCGGTTCGAGCATACGCTCGGTGTACAAGCGGCACACCTCGCGCAACCGGGCGGAATTGTAGGCCAGAAAGCAATCATCCATGAGGTCGGGGAACTTTTCCCTGCCGGTGATGCCCTTGGGCAGGATGCGCTTGCCGGCCAGGTACTTTTCCCGGTGCGGGCATTTCTTTTTCAGCAACCAATCCGGTGCCTCGGTCAAATCCTCGCGGTGACGGCTTGTTCTCTTCGTGCTCATAAATTTCGATTCAATCAGTTTGCCAGAATCGCGGAGACTATACGCGGCCTTCTCCGCTTGCCAACCCTTTAGTTGCGTTTGTTTGTGCGGCAAGAGCAGAGGCAAACGGGCAGCGTGCAAAGAAACGGACGCTTCAGCAACTTCGGCGCGTAATCCGTGCGGATGATTGGCGATATTGCGTGAAGTTGCACTGAGAAACGTGGGTTGTCGCTTTTTGCGCTTCCTGGCCTTCATGGTGCAGTGAGTTCTCGACCGCGCTTCCGGGCGACAATGTTTTTAGGGGATGCCGGTTCCACTTGCATTCGCTTGATTTCGCTTGGAAATTAGACAGGCGGCTGTATATTGACTGCAAGATGAAGAATCTGACAAAGCAGGAACAGTTTGTGCTGTGTCTGATTCTGTTCTTAGTGCTGACAGGTTGGGCGGTGAAGGTGTATCGCACGGCGCACGCGCCGGTGACGCCCATCACGCAGCAAAGATCATAAATTATGCAGTCGCTTAATTTTGAAGAGGCCATCCGGAAGATCGTGGCGGAGGATGACCGTTATGAATTCGAAGCCTACACGTTTGTGCAGGAAGCGATCCATTACACCCAGAAATCCCTGGGCCGGCATAAACAGGAGCAAAAACACGTCGGCGGCAAGGAACTGCTCAATGGCATCCGGGATTACGCCCTGGACATGTTCGGCCCCATGACGCCAACGGTGCTGTCTGAGTGGGGCATTCATTCCTGCGAAGATTTCGGTGAAATTGTTTTCAACCTGATTCAGCACCATCAGGCCACCCAATCCCAGTCCGACAGCCGCGATGATTTTAAGAACGGGTATGATTTTGATGAAGCCTTCCGCAAGCCGTTTCTGCCGGCAAAACCGCGGGTTTTGGAACCGAAACCGTCGCAGGCCAAAATGATCGGCAAAGGGTGACTCTTCCGGGAAATCGATGATCGGCGCCAAACAAAGAACGGCACGCAACGCACCGTCGCGAAAACGCGCCGCCGCGCCGGCGCCAAAAAGACAAAAGGCTGTCACCGTTGCGCCGGGCGCGCGGGACGGGCAGATTCCGGCCCTTCCTCCGGACGTTCGCCTGGTGACATTGGAAAACGGCCTGGTGCTCATTATTCGGGAGGACCATAGCGCGCCGGTTGTGTCGGCCCAGGCTTGGTGCAATACGGGCAGCATCTCCGAAGGCAAATGGCTGGGCGCTGGTTTGTCCCATGTCCTCGAACACATGCTGTTTAAGGGCACCACCACCCGTCCGGGCAGCCGCATCGACCAGGAGGTGCAGATGGCCGGCGGTTACATGAACGCCTACACTTCCTTTGATCGCACGGTCTTTCATATCAATGTCCCGGACACCGGCGCCACTGTCGCCATTGATATTCTGTGCGACATCATGCAGAACGCCAGTCTGCCCGCGGAAGAATTGGACAAGGAGCTGGATGTCATCCGCCGCGAAATGGACATGAACCAGGACGACCCGGCGCGCCGGGCGGGCCGGCGGCTTTTCGAAGTGGCCTACACCAAAAGTCCGTATCGTTTTACCATCATCGGCTATCCGGAGATTTTCAACCTGCTCAAGCCGGAGGACATTCTGGCTTACTACCGGGAACGCTACGCGCCCAACAACCTGTTTTTCGTTGTGACAGGCGACGTGAAGGCCGATGCGGTCATCGGCCAAATCCGCGAGGCGTTCGCCAAAAGCAAGGCCAGGCCGCTTGCCCCAATGGTGCTGCCCCGCGAACCCAGGCAAACCGGCCCGCGTGACACCATCGAAGAAGCCTCCGTTCAGCTTGGCTTTTTCCACTTTGCCTGGCACATCCCCGATGTCCGGCATCCCGACATGCCGGCCCTTGATATTCTGGCGTCGCTCCTGGGCAGCGGGCGCAGTTCGCGCTTGTTTCGCGAGGTGCGCGAGAGGCAGGGGTTGGTTACGTCGGCCGACGCCTGGACTTACTGCGCCGCCGACCAGGGCTTGTTCGGCATGAGCGCGGTGGTGGATGCGGATAAATACACCGCCTCGCGCGACGCGCTGCTGGCTGAAGTCGAGCGAGTCCAAAATGAACCTGTGCCCGCCGGTGAATTGGCCAAGGTCGTCAAGCAATTTGTTGCCGGCATGCTGGCGACGCGCAAGACGATGCAGGGCCAGGCGCAGGACCTTGGCTCGAACTGGCTTGCGGCAAACGACTTGAATTTTTCCGAGCGCTATCTGGCAGCGGCCAGGCGGGTCACCCCATCCATTCTGCAACGAGTGGCGCGGGAATATTTGACGGCGGCCAATCGCACTCTCTACGCGCTGTTGCCGGAAGGGGCCGCGCCCAAGGTCGCCGGAACGGTCCATGTCTCCGCCGAAAACGCCGTGCAAAAGATCGTCTTTCCCAACGGCCTCCGGCTTCTGGTCAAGGAAGATCACCGGCTGCCGTTCGTCGAAATGCGCGCCGTCTTTCAAGGCGGCGTGCTGGCCGAATCCGAAAAAAACAACGGCCTGACCCAGTTGATGTCCAAAATGCTGCTGCAAGGCACCGGACGGCGCAGCGCGGAACAGATTTCCACCGAAATAGAGTCCGTGGGCGGGAGCATTGAAACTTTCGGCGGCAACAACAGTTTTGGCTTGTCCGCGGAGGTGTTGAGCGAGGATTTGAAAACCGGTTTCGAGGTCTTTGCTGATGTTTTGTTGAATCCCTCTTTTCCGGCGGCGGCTTTTGAGCGGGAGCGGCGGATTCAGTTGGAATTGATCCGCTCGCAAAAAGACCAATTGCTGCAATGTTGCAGCCAGGCCATGCGCCGCGGACTTTTTGGCGACGCCGGCTACGGATTGGACCCCCTTGGCAGCGAAAAAAGTGTCAAGGCACTCCCCTTGTCCGCCCTGGCGGCCTTTTATAAAACAATGGTCGTGCCGAACAATTGTGTCATGGCCATTTTCGGCGACATTCGGATCGCCGCATTGAAGGCCTCGATGGAGAAGTTTTTTGGCCGCTGGAAAGCAGGCGCCCCCGTCATTCCCAAAGGGCCGCGCCCGCTCGCGCTGACAAGCATAAAACGCATCGCCGAGACGCGCGACAAGGAACAAGCGGTGTTGCTGGCCGGTTTTCCGGGGGTGACGTTGAAGGATGGCGACCGCTACGCTCTTGAACTGGTGCAGGAGGGATGCAGCGATCTGGGTTCCCGCCTTTTTCTGCGCATCCGGGAAAAACTCGGGCTGGCCTATTACGTCGGAGCGCAAAACTTTCTCGGGGTTGTTCCCGGATTCTTCGCTTTTTACGCCGGAACGGCGCGCGATAAATTGCCGGAGGTCGAGGAGGAATTGCTCAAGGAAGTCAAATTATTGGGCGACGAAGGTTTCAGCGAAGAAGAACTGAAACGATCCAAAGCCAAGATCATCGGCCAAAAGAAAATCGCCCGCCAGGACCTGGGCGGTTATGCGATCACCGTGGCGCTGGATGAGTTGTATGGATTGGGCCACGACCACATTGACCTGGAAGACGCCCGCTACGAAGCCGTCACCCTGGCCGACATCAAGGCCGTCGCCCGAAAATATCTGACGCCCAACGCCCTGGTGCTGGCGACAATAAAACCGCCGAAAGACTCCAAGGCGGCCCAGGAACAAGTGCTTGCCGGAACCGCAGTGAAACGCTAGATTACTTGCATGAGTAAAGTCGAGATTCTTGAAGAACTCCCGCGCTTGACCGCCCGCGACCGATCTCAACTCTTCGCCCGCCTCGCGGAGTTGCACGAAGCAGACCTCATCAGCAGCGACGAACCCACACCCGCCGAGCGGCAGGCCCTGGACGCGGCGCTGGCGGAATTCGAGCGCGACCGAAATCCCGGCGAGCCATGGCGGGACGTACTCCGGCAAGTTCGGCAATCAAGCCGGTGAAGTGGCGCCTCTCCATCCGCCCCAAAGCCAAGGCGGACCTTTTGCGGGCGCGCGACTGGTACGAGACCCAGTGCGCCGGATTGGGCGATGAATTCCTTGTTGCAGTCGCAGAAAGTTTATTGCGACTTGAAGCCGGCCCGGAACAGTTCCCTTTTTACTAGCGCGGATTCCGCCGCGCGCTTACCCGCCGTTTTCCCTACAAATTCTTTTTCCGCATCGAGGGTGACGCCGTCATTATCTTCCGCATTCTCCACGGCGCGCAAGACCATCAACATGAACTGGGCGTGTAGTGTCAGAGCGCGTTCCGTTCGACGGAGATGTCGGTGTGAGTCAGAGGTACTACACATCACATATTTTCACGCCTTGCCGCAGTGAGGCGAGGGCGTCCGGACGTTTCGGCACGAATTCCTGCGCGACATAGCCGGTGAAACCCGTATCCAGAATCGCCCGCATGATGCGCGGATAGTGCAGCTCCTGTGTTTCGTCAATTTCATTCCGGCCCGGCACGCCGCCGGTGTGATAGTGGTCAAAGTATGGATGGTTCTCGCGGATCGTGTCGCACACGTCGCCCTCCATGATTTGCATGTGGTAAATGTCGTAGAGCAGCTTGAACCGCCCGGAGCTGAGACGCTTCACGAGTTCGACGCCCCACACGGTGTGGTCGCATTGATAATCCTTGTGGTTGCGCTTGCTGTTGAGCAACTCCATGCAAAGCGTGACTTTGTGTTTCTCGGCCAACGGCAGGATGCGCCGCAAACCAATCGCGCAATTCTCCAAACCTTTCTCGTCGTCGAGGCCGGCGCGGTTGCCGGAGAAACAAATCAATCGCCCGTAACCCGCGTCCGCCGTTTCCTTGATGCGCAGTGCGTAGGCCTGAACCAGTTTGTCGTGATGTTCGATTCGATTCCATCCCTTCGGAATCTCGCCCAAACCATCAATTGTCGGGTAGCTGACCATCGAACACACGAGATCGTGTTTTTTGACAGTCGCGAATTCGTCCGGGTTGAGCAGGTCAATGGCGACGAGGCCCATCTCCTTGCCGGCTTTGCAGAGATCATCGAGTGGAATTTTTGCGTAGCACCAGCGGCAGACGGACTGGTTGATGCGTCCTTTGAGTTTCATGGTGGTGAGAGCTTCAGCGGCCGGAGCGGGTGAAAGTTTCGAGGCGACAGCGACGGCTGCCGCGCCCGCCGCGACTTTGCAGAGGGCGGATCGGCGGGACATTTTCGCACGCATCGGTAAATTCTAATTTCCGCAAGCGGGTATTGCAAGCCTGCGCAAACTCTGGCGATCAATCGGGTCGGAGGCCCCGGGCGCACCATTGTCAAAATGCATGGCGGCCAGAAAGGCCACTTCGCCGCCCGCGGAAAAGCCCACCACTCCCAGCCGGTTGGAATCGAGGCCCCATTCGCCAGCGCGGCTGCGTACCAGGCGGATGGCGCGTTGCATGTCCGCCAACTCATCACCATCCACCGTGTAAGTTGAGTGGGTGGCCTTGGCGAGGCGATACTTAAGCACAAATGCTGCGACGCCATGTTCACTGAGCCACTGGGCGACATTGCAGCCCTCGTGGTCAATCCAAAGTTCCCTATGGCCGCCGCCCGGCGCGACGATCACCGCTGCTCCAGTGGCCAGTCCGGGCGCCGGAAGATACGGCCTAATGGAAGGTTTATTGACGCTCGTGACGACACGGTGCCCGGATGGTTGCGCAATCCTCACCACTTCCTCGTTCGTTTTGCCTTCCGAACCGGGCGCGCCGAGTGGCCAGAGCAGGATTTCGTTCGGATCGCCTGCGGCCAGAACGGCAACAGGCAACAAAAACACGCCCGATATTTTTCGGAAAACCGCTCTGCCGGCACGAAAGGTTAGATTCACAGGTTCCATTTGCGTTTTTATCATTCTCATCACGACCAAATCAAATCTCAACCCAATAAAAAAGTATGGGCCAGGGTGTGCTGCGTTAATTTCCTGCTTCCCTGTCTCCCAAATTCCGCCATCATGCCGCCTCATGTTTTCCGATATTAAATCTGTCCATTTCGTCGGCATCGGAGGAACGGCCATGGCCGCGGTCGCAGCGGCGCTGCGCGACAAAGGCTTCGCCGTCTCCGGTTCGGACCAGAATGTCTATCCGCCCATGTCCACTTTCCTGGCTTCGAAAAAGATCGAGATCATGCCGGGTTATGCCGAATCGAACCTGGCCCCGAAACCAGACCTGGTGGTCATCGGCAATGCGATTTCGCGCGGCAATCCCGAAGCGGAAGCGGTCTTGGAACACAAGCTGCGTTATTGTTCGTTGCCCGAGTTGCTGAAGGAGTTTTTCATTCGCGGCAAGCGTTCGCTCGTCGTCGCGGGAACGCACGGCAAGACGACCGCGACCTCTCTTCTGGCCTGGGTCTTCGAGCATAACGGGTTGAATCCCAGCTTCCTCATCGGCGGCATCCCGAACAATTTCGGCGAAGGGGCCCGTTTCACGGACAGCCCCTGGTTCATCATCGAGGGCGACGAATATGACACGGCCTTTTTTGACAAGCGCAGCAAATTCGTCCATTACCTGCCGGAAGTCGCCATCATCAACAACCTGGAATTCGATCACGCGGATATTTTTGAAAACCTGGGCACCGTCCAAACCGCCTTCAAACGCCTGATCAATCTGATCCCCCGCAACGGCCAGCTCCTGGCCAACGGCGACGACCCAAACCTGGCCCCCCTGCTCGACGTCACGCATTGCCCGGTGAAACGCTTTGGGTTGGGCGAACAGAACAGCATCCAGGGCTTCAACCTGCGTTACGGCCCGACGGCAACGGAGTTTGAAATTCCCAGTTTTAAATTCCATCTGAACATGGTCGGGGAATTGAACGTGCGCAACGCGCTGGCGGTGGTGGCTTGCGCCAAACATTGCGGGTTGTCCAACAAACATATCCAGGGCGCCTTGGACACCTTCAAAGGCGTCAAGCGCCGCATGGAAGTGCGGGGCGTCGTTGGCGGGGTGACGGTGGTGGACGATTTTGGGCATCACCCGACGGCGATCCGCGAAACGTTGGGCGCGTTGCGCTTGAAATACGCGCAGCACCGCATCTGGGCCGTGTTCGAACCCCGCTCCAATACCACCCGCCGCAATGTTTTCCAAAATGAGCTGGCCCAGGCGTTTCACGACGCTGACGCGGTGGTGGTGTCGCAAATCGCCCGGCTGGAACTGCTCAAGCCAGAGGAAAGGCTCGATCCCCAAAAACTGCTCAAAGACATCCAATCGGACGGCAGGACCGCCGTCTATTTGCCCGACGCGGATGCCATTGTGGCGCATTTGAAAAAGGAAGCTGCGGGCGGCGATGTTGTCTGTGTTTTCAGCAACGGAGGTTTCGGTGGAATTCAGGAGAAACTTCTGGCCGCGCTCAGCGCGAGAAGATTATGACCCTGTCAGTCGCGCGTTATGGTGCCTTCGATTTGTCCGTGCGGCTCGTCTGTCGGCAGGAAAAGCTCGTTGCGGTTTTCGAGGCCGAACGGGGCGAGGTTGATGAGCAGGCAATGCTTGTTGGGCATGGCCAGCGTGATCTTTGAAATCTCCGGCGCGGCGTTCAACGCGGCTTCGCCCATCTGAAAAAGCGTCGTTTGCACTGAAGGACTGTAGGTGGAAGCGAAGACCTCCAGCATCGCCTCCAGAATCCGCGCATTGGATTGCGCATAGCCCGCCGGTTGCCGGGCATAGAACCAGGCCGCGCGCAGTTGGGTGGCAAAGATTCGGTCCTTGGTTTCGGGCAGCGTGGTGAATTTGTCCCGGACATCATAGCCTTCGAATCCAGACCGGGTGGTTTTGAGGATCAGCAAATCGTTGATGCCGGATTGAATGGTGGTTTCCTTGCGCGAACAGGTCACTTCGGCGAAGGGTTTTGCCGGGCTTTTTTCCGTGAAACTATGGGCGTGTGGCCGGCCCTGGACGGTTATGCGTTCCCAGCACCGTTCGGAAAGACGCACTTGCGCTGTCTCCACCTGGGGATAAGTTTTCAGAAAATGCCGGGCGACGACGAGGCCGAACTCCTCGGTTTCCGCCCCAAGTTTTTCCTTCGCCAGAACATTCACGGTGTTCTTCATGGTGTCGGTCGGCACCACCAGACTGTTGTCGGCTTTGGTGTAGGAAGCGTCGAAGTTTCCTTGCAGCATGACCGAAATATCGAGTTCCTTGAGCGAATGCCGCTCGTCGCCGCGCGCGACTTTCATGACGCGAACGCGCGCCTTGCCGTAATGATGATGCAGAAGTTTCATATCGCTTTGCCAGATGGCATGGCTATCGTAAAGAAGTCGTCGCGAATGACACGCTAAAAACGCAATCAGATGCAAACGCGCCACAGCATGGCTGAACTGAACACTCTCAGCGCCGGGGACTTTGTCCGCGTGACCGGACCGGTGTTCGAAGGCCCGCCCTGGATCGCCCGCGATATCTCGGGCCGCAGGCCGTTTGCCGGAAGGGACGAGCTGCTGGGCGCGCTGTGCGACACAGTTCGAAACGCTCCGGACAACAAAAAGCTGGCCTTGATCCGCGCCCACCCCGACTTGGCAGGCCGCGCGGCGCTGGCGGGCGCGCTGACCGCGGAATCCTCGGGCGAACAGGCCGCCGCCGGATTAAACAACCTGACGCCGGATGAGATGGCGCTGTTCCAAAAGCAAAACGACGCCTACCGGCGGAAGTTTGATTTCCCGTTTATCATTTGCGCCAGGCTGAATAAAAAGGAGGCCATTCTCGAGGGGTTTGCGCGGCGTCTGCAAAACTCGCGCGAACAGGAAATCCGCGCCGCCCTGGAGGAAATTTTTAAAATCGCCGGCCTGCGGCTGCGCGATTTGATTGAGGAGTGAACCATGCCCGCGAAACTGAGCACTCATGTACTTGACACCGCGCGCGGCCTTCCGGCGCGGGAAATGGAGATCCAATTGTGGTCCTTGAGCGGCCCGCAGCCCCGCCTGCTCAAAACGGTCCGCACCAACGCCGACGGCCGCACCGACGCCCCGCTGCTCGGCGCGGAGGAAATGCGCCCGGGCGAGTACGAATTGGTGTTTTTTGTCGGGGATTATTTCGCCCTGCAGCCCGGCGCGGCGTCCGGACCCCGGTTCCTGGACCGCGTGCCTGTGCGCTTTGGCATTGCCGACGCGACGGCATCATATCATGTGCCGCTGCTGTGTTCGCCGTGGTCTTACAGCACGTATCGCGGCAGTTGAAGGCGCATGAACTCCCTGGACCTGATCATCCGCGACGGGCTGGTTGTCACCGAAACGGAGGTCACGCGCGCGGATGTGGGCGTTGCCGGGGGCAAAATCGCGGCCATTGCGCCGCACATCGCCGGCGCGGCCCGGCAAACGATTGACGCCGCCGGATTGCATGTTTTTCCCGGAGTGATTGATGCGCATGTTCATTTCAATGAGCCGGGGCGAACTGATTGGGAAGGGATCGAAACCGGCTCGCGCGCCGTGGCCGCGGGCGGTGGAACGATGTTCTTCGACATGCCCTTGAACGCTCATCCGCCCACACTCGACGCCAAAAGTTTTCGGGCGAAGCAGGCGGTGGCGGAGCAGAAGTCGCTCGTCGATTTCGCATTGTGGGGCGGACTTGTCCCGCAAAATCTGGACGAGCTTGAGGATCTGGCCCGGTGCGGGGTGATCGGCTTCAAGGCGTTTATGTGCAACAGCGGCATCGACGATTTTGCCTGCGTCGGGGACGGCGTCTTGCGCGAAGGCATGAAACGCGCAGCGGCCCTTCATTTGCCCGTCGCCGTCCACGCCGAAAGTGAAAGCCTGACCTCGCGCCTCACCGCCGAAGCGACAGCCGCGAACCGCACGGGGATTCGCGACTACCTGGATTCACGTCCCATTGAAGCCGAATTGGACGCCATCCGGCGCGCCATTGATCTGGCCGGCGAAACTGGCTGCTCCTTGCATGTGGTGCATGTCAGTTGCGCGGCGGGCGCGCGCTTGATCGCGACAGCGCGGAAGGCGGGCGTCAATGTCACGTGCGAAACTTGTCCGCATTATCTCGCGCTGGCCGATGAAGACGTTGAGAAACTCGGCCCCGTGGCAAAATGCGCGCCCCCCTTGCGGCCCTCGCGCGAGCGGGAGGAATTATGGAAGGAATTATTGGCCGAAAATATTTTGACAGTCGGATCGGACCATTCGCCGTCGCCGCCGGAAATGAAACAGTCGGCGAACTTCTTCAAGGTCTGGGGCGGAATCTCGGGCGCACAGCACCTGATGCCCTTGCTGATTACGCTTGGACATTTCGAACGTCAGGCGGATTTGAGCCTGTTGCTGCGGTTTTGTTCGGCCAATGTGGCGCGCCGTTTCAAGCTGCCTCCCGCCAAAGGCCGCATCGCCGTCGGCAGCGACGCGGACCTGGCGCTCGTCAACCTTGAGGAAAGCTACACCGTTCGAGCGGAAGATTTGCACTATCGCCACCGGCAAAGCCCGTATGTGGGCCGGCGCTTGCGCGGCTCCGTGCGGCGGACACTGGTGCGCGGCCAGGCGGTGTTCCAAGACGGCCGAATTGTGGGTACACCCCAAGGCCGACTGGTCCGGCCATCCCGGTAAGGTGTGAACCTTTTCCCTGGATGAAACGAATGCCGACAACAATCACCGTCGCCATGGCCTCAATGGCGGCTGCGAGCGGCATTACGTTTGCCGGTCAAGATCCCTCCGCACAACGTCATCCGGGCAAGGAAGACAGCTACACCATCACTTCCGTCATCCAAGTCCTTCAACCCGTCAACCCTGCCGACATGAACGATGATTTTCAGGACGCGCGTGTGCTGGCACAGGACAAGGATTCCTGCACGGTCGAGGTGACATATTATCCGTTCCATCAACCGGCCATTGGCGGGAACCCCAATTGGCGCAAAGACGACGCCGAAATGACCCAGTACCTCAACCCAACGGCAACCGAGAACTGGGACGAAACCATGCGGCGCGATCTCATTGCGGAACTTCATCTGGCGGGGATTGACCCGGATGGCTTGACCGACAAACAACTCGTCGAACAGGTCTCGGCGTGGGCAATGAAACGCGCCCGTTCAACAAAGGCCTTTTCCATCTGGGACGTCTATTACCCAAACGGCAAACCAACAGTCTATCCACAATTACGGGAAGCGTTCGATAAGGAGAAACCGGACCAGACTTGGACAGATCAGCAAATGTTTGACCAGGAGGCGCTTGGCCGGTCCATGTTCTACAATAAAGTGCATGGCTCCTGCACGTCATGTTCAATTTATCTGGCCACCATCTTCCGCGCGTTGGGCATCCCGGCCCGCATCATCTTCTGCATTCCGCCATTTGACCCGAACGACCGTGCCCAGTACCGCCTGTTCAAAGACAATATTCATCACCATCAGGCGCGAGACATCATTTTGTCGGCGCTGCACAACAAGGGGGGCTTTTCCAACCATTTGTTCAACGAAGTTTATGTTAACCATCATTGGGTGCGGCTCAATTACAAAACCTTGGGACAACCCATCCTGGATGAGCATTATTTTGGACTTTTAACGCATATTTACACCAGTTCCGACTTGAGCCAGATGCCGCTGGCGCAAACCTGGGGGATGCGTTACCAGCGTTATCCCGCAGGCCAGCCGAGGCTTTCCTCTTCGAATCCGTATCGTCTGATCTCCGTGCAGGACCATTTTGGTGTCAACTCGCATTTGGACAACCCGCCGCTTCCTGAACTGAAGACGGTTACGATCATCGGGCTGTACCGGCCTGACTCGCCGGAAGTGCCGAAATGGGCTGCGGACCATTCAAAGAATGACAGCCATCGAAACGACTTTTTTATCGCGTGCAAGGAGTGGCTTCCCGGCGTCCGCATGCAAATGAGCGAGTTCTGGGAGCGCGCCGGCCACGAGTTCCTGCTGACCTCGCCGCACCACCCGAATGTCAGGGCGCGTCTAATCGATGGGCGCATGAGCGCCGGCGACGGCACATTCCAGGCATACCTGGCGCAGGTCGTGCCGGAAGACAAGGCCAGGCTGCTTCCAAGGGTTGCCTACAGCATCCAACCGATCAACACCAGCGACACCTATCAATGGGCCGTGGCGCCGGACTTGACGCCGATCACGTTAAATAACTGACGCTCCATTTTAGCCTTTGAACTTGTCCCTTCCGCCGTTATAAACACCCCGCATTATGAGCCTTTCGCCCCGCGCGGCCAAAAAACTGCTCGTCGCCAATCGCAACGAAATCGCCATCCGCGTCTTTCGCGCGGCCACCGAATTGGGGTTGCGCACCGTGGCCATTTACGCCCGGGAAGACCGCCTCAGCATTCACCGCTTCAAGGCCGATGAAGCGTACCTCGTCGGCGAGGACAAAGGCCCCGTTGGCGCTTACCTAGATATTCCTGGAATCATCGCGCTGGCCAAAGAGAAGCAGATTGACCTCATCCATCCCGGTTACGGCTTTCTGGCCGAAAATGCCGGGTTTGCGCGCGCTTGCGCCGCAGCGGGCATCACCTTCGTCGGACCCCGTCCTGACATCATCAAGTTGATGGGCAACAAAGTCGCCGCCCGTGCGCTGGCCCGGAAAGTTGGCGTGCGCACTTTGGGCGGCACGGAAGAACCGGTGACGGACCGCGCCGCGGCCTTGAAGATCTCCCATGAAATCGGTTTCCCGCTGATCGTCAAAGCGGCCTATGGCGGCGGCGGACGCGGTATGAGGGTCGTTCATAAATCGGGCGATCTGCTCCATCTGCTGGACGAGGCGCAAAGCGAAGCCGGACGCGCCTTTGGCAATCCCGCCGTCTTTTTGGAAAAGTACATCCCGCGCGCCAAGCACATTGAAGTGCAGATCATGGGCGACCGTCACGGCAGCGTGCTGCATCTGCATGAACGCGATTGCTCGGTGCAGCGCCGCCACCAGAAAGTCATTGAAATCGCCCCCGCCATCGAACTGCCCGGGGCGGTGCGGGACGAATTGTGCCAGGCCGCCGTGCGCCTGGCGCGCGCGGTCCGCTACGATAACGCCGGCACGGTCGAATTTCTTTATGATCTTGACAAACACCAATGGTATTTCATCGAGGTCAATCCGCGCATCCAGGTCGAACACACCGTCACCGAAGTCATTACCGGCGTTGATTTGGTGCGCTCGCAAATTCTCGCCGCCCAGGGCTGCGCTTTGCACGGCCCGGAGATCAATTTGCCGCCGCAGGGGGAAATGCCGCGCATGGGCTGCGCCGTGCAATGCCGCGTCACGACCGAAGACCCGGAAAATAAATTCACGCCCGACTACGGCAGGATCCTGACCTACCGCTCCACCGGCGGTCAGGGGGTGCGCCTGGACGGCGGCATGGGTTACGCCGGCGCGGTCATCACGCCCTTTTACGATTCGCTCCTGGTGAAAATCACCGCCTTTGGCCGGAATTTCGAGATGGCCTTGCAGCGCATGGACAGGGCCTTGCGCGAGTTCCGGATTCGAGGCGTCAAGACGAATATTCCATTTTTGGAAAACGTCATCGCCAATCCCGTCTTCCGCTCGGGCCTGGCGGCCACCACGCTGATTGACAACACGCCCGATCTCTTCCAGTTCAAGCCGCGGCGGGACCGGGCCACCAAGCTGCTGGCCTTTTTGGGCGATGTCATCGTCAACGGCAATCCCCAGGTCAAAGGCTGTGTGCTCAACGCCGCCCTGCCGCCGGTGGCCCCTCCGCCCCACGACCGCAAAGAACTTCCGCCGGACGGCACGCGGCAATTGCTGCTCCAGTTGGGCCCTAAAAAGTTTGCCGGGTGGACTCTGCGCCAAAAGCAATTGCTCATCACCGACACGACCTTTCGCGATGCGCATCAATCGCTCCTGGCCACGCGCGTGCGTTCCTATGACATGCTGGCCATCGCCCCGGCCGTGGCGCGGCGCGCTCCCCAACTGTTCAGCCTCGAAATGTGGGGCGGCGCCACCTTCGACACGGCGATGCGTTTCCTGCACGAGGACCCCTGGAACCGCCTGCGGCTCCTGCGCGCGAAAATTCCGAACATTTGTTTCCAGATGCTCTTTCGCGGCGCCAACGCCGTGGGTTACTCCAATTATCCGGACAACGTCGTCGCCGGTTTCGTCAAGCAAGCCGCGGCGGCGGGCATTGACATTTTCCGCATTTTCGATTCGCTCAATTACACCCCGAATTTGAAAGCGGCCATCGCCGCCGTCCACCAAACCCACGCCGTTTGTGAGGCGGCGATTTGTTACACCGGGGACATTCTCGATCCGAAGCGGACAAAATATTCGCTCAAATACTACGTCAAGCTGGCCAGGGAATTGGAAAAAATGGGGGCGCATTTTCTGGCGGTCAAGGACATGGCCGGCCTGTGCCGGCCCTTCGCCGTTTACGCGCTGGTCAAGGCGCTCAAGGAGGAAATCGGGCTGCCCGTTCACTTTCACACCCATGACACCAGCGGCGTCAATGCCGCCTCCGTGTTGAAAGCCAGCGAGGCGCGGGTCGATGTGGTTGACCTCGCCCTTGCCTCGATGAGCGGTTCGACCAGCCAGCCCAATCTCAATTCCATCGTGGCCGCGCTGGCCCACACCCCGCGCGACACGGGACTGGATTTGGCCGCGCTCAACGAGTTTTCCGACTATTGGGAAAGTGTCTCCGCCAGTTATGCGCCCTTCAATACCGCGCCGCGCGCCGGGACGGCGGACGTTTATAACCATGAAATGCCCGGCGGCCAATACACCAATTTGAAGGAACAGGCCGCCAGCATGGGCTTGGGCCAGCGCTGGCCGGAAATCTCCCGCACTTACACCGAGGTCAACCAGCTTTTCGGCGACATTGTCAAAGTCACTCCCAGCAGCAAGGTGGTGGGCGACATGGCGATGTTTCTCATTTCGCGCGGCATCAAGCCGGCCGATGTTTTGAATCTCGAACCGGGCAGCGTCCCCTTCCCCGCTTCCGTCATCGACATGTTGATGGGCCACCTCGGACAACCCGCCGGCGGCTGGCCCAAAAAACTGCAAAAGATCGTCCTGGGAGATCGCAAGCCGATTCGCGGACGGCCCGGCGCCGGTCTGAAACCGCTCAACCTGAAGAAGATCAGGGAGGAACTGTCCCACAAGCTCAAACACGAAGCCACCCATGACGACCTGTTCAGTCACTTGATGTATCCTGAAGTCTTCGCCGAATTCGCCAGATTCTCCCGCGATTACAGCGATGTGGCCGTCCTGCCCACGCCGGCCTTTTTCTACGGCTTGAAACCAGGCGAGGAAATCTCCGTCGATATCGAGGAAGGAAAAACTCTCTTCATCAAATTCATTCACCTCGGCAATGTGGACAAGGACGGGCGGCGCGCTCTCGTCTTCGAACTCAACGGCATGACCCGCGAAGTGACCATCGTGGATCGCGCCGTCCAGCCCAAGGCCAGGGCGCGCCCGAAATCCGACCCGGCCGATCCGTTGCAGATCGGCGCTCCCATTCCCGGCTTGATCACTTCGCTGGCCGTGAGTGTCGGGAGCAAGGTGGGCAAAGGCGACAAATTGTTGACACTCGAAGCCATGAAAATGCAAAGCACCCTGTACGCCTCCGGCGCTGGAACGGTGGCCGCCATTTTTGCCCAGGTGGGCGAGACGGTGGAAAGCAAGGACCTTTTGGTCCAGTTGCGAAAATGAGGAACGGAGGCGGAACATACTTCGTTTGACAAGTTCGCAAACTCATCCCTTAATTATTGTCATAAATGTCGATACTTGCTGGAAAAATCGGATTAGTCGTCGGCGTGGCCAACAAACGGTCCATCGCCTGGGCCATCGCCCAGGCCTGGCGCGACGCCGGCGCCACGCTCGCTTTTACCTACCAGGGCGAACGGCTCAAGGAGAACGTCGCGGAACTGGCCGGCGCGTTCGGGACCGACACGCTGGTTCTCCCCTGCGATGTCACCAGGGACGATGAAATCGCCCGCGTTTTCGCCGAAGTCGGCGGCAAATTTGGCAGGCTCCATTTGCTCCTTCACTCCGTGGCGTTCGCGCCGCGCGAGGCGCTGGAAGGCGATTTTTTGGGCACCACGCGCGAAGCCTTCCGCGTGGCCCACGATGTCAGCGCCTATTCGCTGGTGGCGCTGGCCCGCGGCGCGGCCCCGCTCATGACCGAAGGCGGCAGCATCGTGGCCATGACCTATTATGGGTCGAGAAAAGTGGTGCCGCATTACAACGTGATGGGCGTGGCCAAGGCGTCCCTCGAAGCCTGCGCCCGCTATCTGGCCTATGATTTGGGTCCAAAAAAAATCCGGGTCAACTGCATCAGCGCCGGCGCCGTCAACACCTTGGCGGCCCGCGGCATCGCCGGTTTTACGGACATGCTCAAACACTACGAAGCCCATGCCCCGCTCAAACGGAATGTCCTTCCCGACGAACTGGGCGCCACGGGAACCTTTCTGGCCAGCGACGGCGCGGCGGCGATCACGGGCCAGGTCCTCTACGTCGATTGCGGCTATCAAATCATGGGCATGTGATTCGGTCTTAATCCTAATCTTAATCCTCAGGCTCAATCGGAAAAGCAATGACACCAATATTGATGTTGAAATTGTATGGACTTTGAAGTAGAGTTCTACGAAACGGTGAACGGTCATGCGCCCGTCCAGGAGTTTCTTGATGAACTTAAGCAAAGTGCTCCGGGCGATCATGCGGCGGTGCTCCGTGGTCTGGCGAAGTTGCGGAATCGCCAGTATCACCGCGAGCCGCTGTCCAAGGCGCTGGGTGACGGCCTGTTTGAGTTGCGCCATGTCGGTAAGTTGAATACGCGCGTCATATGGTTCTTTGTGAAAGGCCGGCGCATTATTGCCGTTCACGGCATTCGCAACAAAGGCCAGGCGATTCCGGCCCGCGACCTCGACACCGCACAGGATCGGATGCGTGACTGGCAGGAAAGATTTGCACCATGAAAAAGACCAACTTTGACCTTTATCTGGAAGAACAATTGAAAGACCCCGTCTTTGCCGAGAGGTTTGAAAAAGCGGGCGAGGCCTGGGACGTGGCATTGCAGCTTACCGCGTTGCGCGAAAAGGCGGGCCTAACCCAAAAACAACTCGCCCGCAAACTGCATACCTCCCAGCAAAACATCAGCCGCCTCGAATCGCCCTCTTACGAAGGCCACTCCCTGACCATGTTGCGCCGCGTTGCGGAGGTGCTCGGCGCGACCGTCCGCGTCACGCTTGCAGAGAAGGGGGAAACCGAATCCATGACCCTGTCGGAGGCAAAAGTCGCCTACAAAATCCGCAAGAAATGAAAGGGGTTCCTGGCATCACGCCCGCCAATTGACTTGGCGGCGGATGCCTTATTTGTTGGTGGATGAAAGGACGACGGGCTGCGACATCCTCCCGGCATGGCGCGAAAGAATCGCCTGCATTCCCCTATCAACGCTGACAAACAAAATGTTGAGATGCTTGGACGGCTTTCCGTCATTTTTGGAGTGTGATCCCAGGGGGCCGGTATAAATTCGTAATTTTTCCAAAAGCCCTCATCGAGTCTCTGTAACAAATTTCATTGATTCGCGTAGCGACTCTACCTCGGTAGAACAATCTTCTTTTCTCAAAGACAACCCTCGTAGCCATGCCGACAAGAGCGTGCGCAATTGCGGCGGGATGGCTGATGCCCTCAGGTATCGAGGCGAGATTCACAACTGCGTAGCCTCCCCACATTAGACGGGACGACGGCCCATGGGTGCGAACGTGTATCGTGGAAAGACTTAGACTCACTCTCCGAAAAAGCTGGTTGTCAGTCTTTTCCAGTAGAAGCAATGCTTGGAAGACCTTTTCCTGCTCAACGAATTGGCTGTCGCTGTACGAATCATCGGCAATAATGCGAATCCCAATTCGTTCCAACGCCTTTGGATGCGAACGTACGCGTCGCTCACACAGCTTCACGACCATTGAAGCGAAAATATACACCATCGATTGAGCGTAAAACAGGGCGCGCTGCGCGACATTCGGCTTAAAAAGTCTCATCTTTCTTCATCACCAGAGTAAGGTTCCAGTGAAGGCTTTAAAATGGCGGAAGTTTTTCAAAGTATGTTCCGCTTGTTTAGTCCATTCAAGCAGTTCTCACTTTGTGAAGCAGCCCACTACGCAGGCGGCGCTGCGGCTGGTTCTTCACCCTCTTCCTTCTCTTCGCTGATGACCGGGGCGATGGCTTTGAGTTTGTCGGGGCCTTCCAAGTCAATCAATTTGACGCCCTGGGTGTTGCGGCCGGCTTCGCGGATGTCGCTGACGCGCGTCCGCACCATTTGTCCGGTCACGGTGATGAGCATGATTTCATCCGCATCCTTGACCGTCAGCGCGCCGACGACGCCCCCCGTCTTCTCATTGGTCTTCATGGTGATGATGCCCTTGCCGCCACGGGATTGAGGGCGGTATTCGGCAAAATCGGTGCGTTTGCCGATGCCGTTTTCACCGGCGACCAGCAAGGTCGCATCGGACACCACCACGGCCAGGGCCACGACGGCATCGGACGCTTCGAGGTTGATGCCGCGGACGCCTGTGGCGCTTCGGCCCATGGACCGGACATCGGCTTCGGAGAATCGTATGCTCATGCCTTCCCGCGTAATAAGCACCACGTCATCACCAGGGTTTTTAACTTCGTCCTTTTCAACAATGCTGCCGCGAGTGAGCTTGGCATCAATGAGTGCGTCGCCTTGTTCAACGGTGATGGCGATGATGCCGCCTTTGCGGACGTTGCCAAATTCGTTGAGCGACGTTTTTTTGACAGTCCCTTTCTGGGTGGCAAAGAAAATTTCGTCTTGCTGCGTCCAGGTGATGTCCTCCTTGTTCGGGCCGGTTTTGGCCAGAACGCGAATGAGCGCGGCGATGTTTTCCCCGGCCTTCAATTCGAGCAGGTTGGCGATGCTCCGGCCCTTGGCGGCGCGGCCCATGTCCGGGATTTCGTGGACGCGCTCGACGTACACCCGCCCGGTGTCGGTGAAGAACATCAGGTAATCGTGCGTGCTGGCGGTAAAGAGATGCTCGATGAAGTCCTCGGCCTCGCCCGGCGCGGCGGATGTTTCGCGCGTGGTCATGCCAATGACCCCTTTTCCGCCGCGGCGCTGGGCGCGGTAGGAACTGACATTGGTGCGCTTGATCAACCCGGCATGGGTGATGGTGATAATGACCCCTTCGTTGGCGATCAGGTCTTCAATGGCAATCTCCCCCTCGTCGGGGATCAGCTCGGTCAAACGTGGCGTGGCGTATTTCTCCTTAATCTCCTTCAACTCCGATTTAATAATGGCGAAGACGCGCGTCTCCCTGGCCAATATATCGAGCAAATCCTTGATGCGTTCGAGCAACTGCGTGTATTCGGCCCGGACTTTCCCCATCTCCAACCCGGTCAATTGGTAAAGGCGCAATTCCAGGATGGCGTTGGCCTGGGCTTCGCTGAAGGAATAGCGCCCGCTGGTCAGGCGCGCCTCGCTACGGATGACCACGCCGATATGTTCGACCTGCTGGCGGGTGAAATCGAAGGCCAGCAGCTTGATTTTGGCCTCCTCGCGGTTGTTCGACTGCCGGATGATGCGGATGAATTCATCCAGGTTGGCCAGCGCGATCAGATAGCCTTCCAAAGTTTCGGCGCGCTCCTCGGCCTTGCGCAATTCGAAGCGGGCGCGCCGGATGACGACTTCGCGGCGATGGTCAATGTAGCAATTGATCAGCTCCTTGAGACCGAGGGTCTTGGGGCGTCCGTGATCGATGGCCAGGGCGTTGACGGCGAAGCTGCTTTCCAGCGCGGTGTGCTGGTACAAATTATTTATGACAACCTTGGCAATGGCATCGCGCTTGATTTCAATGACCACCCGCGTGTTTTCGTCCGATTCATCGCGCACGGCGGTGATGTCGGTGATGACCTTTTCGTTGACCAGCTCGGCAATGCGTTCGACCAGGGTGGCGCGGTTGACGTTGTAAGGGATGGCGGTGATGATGATATGCTCGCGCCCGCCCTTGAGTTCTTCGACGCCCACTTTGCCGCGAATTTTGACGCTGCCCCGGCCCGTCTTGAAATACTCCTTGATCCCATCCAAACCGAGGATCATGCAGCCGGTGGGAAAATCCGGCCCCTTGATGTGTTGCATCAATTGCTCGATCGTGATTTCGGGATTGTCAATTTGGGCGCAGATGCCGTCAATCACTTCACCGAGATTATGCGGGGCCATGTTGGTGGCCATGCCCACGGCGATGCCGGTGCCGCCGTTGACCAGGAGGTTGGGAAAAGCGGCGGGGAAAACGGTCGGCTCCTGGTGTTCCCCATCGTAATTGGGGACGAAATCCACCGTGTCCTTCTCCATGTCAAACATCAGGGCCGCGCCCAGATGGCGGAGGCGGGCCTCGGTGTACCGCATGGAGGCCGGGGGGTCGCCCTCGACCGAGCCGAAATTCCCCTGCCCTTCGATGAGCATCTCGCGCATGGCCCAGGGCTGCGCCATGTGAACCAGCGTCGGGTAAATGGCCATGTCGCCGTGAGGATGGTATTTTCCCATGGTCTCACCGACGATCCTGGCGCATTTCAATGTTTTGCGCGTGGGCAGCACGCCCAACTCGTGCATGGCAAACAGGATGCGCCGCTGCGAAGGCTTCAACCCATCGCGCACATCCGGCAGGGCCCGTGAAATAATGACCGACATCGAGTAATCCAGGAAGGAATTCTTGATCTCGTCGGCAACGTTGATCTTTTGAATTTTTTCGTTGGCCGCGAAGAGCGGGGTGCTCCCAACAGGCAATTGATTCGCTTCGTTGGGTTCGTTCTGACCGGGTTCGTCTGGCATGGAATGTAAAGTGAGTGGGGCCGCGCGGGTTTTAGACGTCCAGATTCCGCACGTTCAGGGCGTTGTCCTCGATGAATTGGCGGCGAGGCTCGACTTCATCGCCCATCAATTTCGTGAACATTTCCTCCGCTTCGACCAAGTCGGTCATGTCAATGCGCAGGAGTTTGCGGTTCTCCGGGTTCATGGTGGTTTCGAATAATTCCTTGGCGTTCATTTCGCCAAGGCCTTTAAAGCGTTTGATCTGGATGCCGCGTTTGCCGGCCTCCTTGACCCCGGCCAGGATTTCAGCAATGGAAAAGAGCGGCTTGAATGTGGCCCGCTCGCCTTCGCCCTCGATCAATTCAAACAGCGGCTTGTCCTGCGCCGAATAATGCTCCACGTTCAGACCCTTCTTTTCCAACTGGCGCAGCAACTCCATGACGGCCTTGCTCTCGTGCAACTCAACGTGCCGGGCGCGGCGGGTATTGCCGTTTCTGGGCTTGTCACTCTTTTCCCGATCGGCCTTTTCGATTATCGTCGTATCCGTCTCTTCGCCAAATAATTTCAGGTCGGGGTTGTCCGTGCCAAACTCGTCCAGTTCCTTCTCGGTGTGGAAGTAGTGGACGGTTTCATCGTTGCCATCGCGCACTTTGACCAGGTGCCGGGGCAATTCGTGGGTGGCGGGATGGCGGTGCTCGATGTAGTCGCCAAAATCACCCCCATGACGGCGGAGGGATTGGACGTATTTGTCGAGGGACTCCAGCAGTTCCAGAATCTCGCCCAGTTGCTTTTCAGACATCTCCTTGTTGGTCGCCAAATCGCGCAAGCGCACGTCTTCCGTGCCGAGCTGGATGAGGATTTTGTTCATCTGCGCGTCGTCATCCACGTATTCCACGCGCTTTTTGCGCGCGATCTGGTAGAGCGGCGGCTGGGCAATATAGACAAAACCCTGCCGGACCAACTGCGGCATCTGCCGGTAAAAAAATGTCAACAATAAAGTCCGGATGTGCGACCCGTCCACGTCCGCATCGGTCATGATGATGATCTTGTGGTAGCGCAATTTGGCCCCGTCGAACGCCCCCTCCCCTTCCCCGTCGCCTATCCCGGTGCCGATGGCGGTGATCATGGTGCGGATTTCGGTGTTTTGCAGCACCTTGTCCAGCCGGGCTTTTTCCACGTTGATCAGTTTGCCGCGAATGGGCAGGATGGCTTGGAATTTCCGGTCCCGCCCCTGCTTGGCCGATCCGCCGGCCGAATCCCCTTCCACGATGTACAGTTCCGTGTTGGCCGGATCGCGGTCCGAGCAATCGGCCAGTTTGCCGGGCAGTCCCCCGCCCGTCAGCGCGCTTTTGCGCACGGTGTCGCGCGCCTTGCGCGCCGCCTCGCGGGCGCGGGCCGCCATCAAGCTCTTGTCAATCACCTTGCGCGCCACCGGCGGATTGGCATCAAAGAAACTCATCAATCCCTCATAGACAATGGACGAGACGACGCCTTCGATCTCGGTGTTGACCAGCTTCACCTTGGTTTGCGATTCGAAACGCGGATTGGGCAGCTTGACGCTCAGGACGCAGACCAAACCTTCCCGCACGTCGTCGCCCGAAATGGCCGGGTCCTTTTCCTTGAGCAAATCATTGGCGCGCGCGTACTGATTGATGGCGCGGGTCAGCGCCGTGCGGAAGCCGGTCAAATGCGTCCCGCCGTCGGAATTGGCAATCGAGTTGGCGAAGCACAGGATCTGGTCGGTATAGCTGTCGTTGTATTGCATGACACAATCCACGATGACCTCATCCTTTTGCCGGGCCAGCACGATGGGCTTGGGATGGAGAACCACTTTGTTGCGGCCGAGCTGCCGGACAAATTGCTCGATGCCGTCCCGATACAGGAAAGTCTCCTTCTTGTTTTCGACGCGCTCGTCCTTCAAATTGATCTCGAGGCCCGGATTCAAAAAGGCCAGTTCGCGCAGGCGGTTGGCCAGCAGGTCGAATTTAAACTCGGTCGTGATCGTAAAAATCGTCGGGTCGGGCTTGAAAGTGATGAGCGTGCCGGTGCTTTTGGATTTGCCGATGATTTCGAGCTTTTGCTTGGTGACGCCGCGCTCGAAGGCCATGTAATAGACTTGGTTGTCGCGCGAAACCTCGACCTTGAACCAGTCGGACAAGGCATTGACGCACTTGGCGCCGACGCCGTGAAGGCCGCCGGAATATTTATAGGCGCCCTGCCCGAACTTGCCGCCGGCATGCAAATTGGTCAGGACCAGTTCGACTGCCGGCATCTTCCATTTGGGATGGGTATCCACCGGGATGCCGCGTCCATCGTCCCGAATGGAAACAGATCCATCCACATGAACCGTGACGTCGATTTTATTGCAAAAGCCGGCAAGATGCTCATCGATCGAATTGTCCAGGACTTCGAAGACAGAATGATGCAGACCCCGTTCGTCGGGGTCGCCGATATACATTCCGGGGCGTTTTCGGACTGCTTCCAGACCCTCCAATTTATCGATTTTCGACGCGTCGTATTTTTCAGTTCGGTCAGGCGCGGTATTTATCATGCTACAATTTCCCTCATCAAATCTGCTCATTAAAGACACTCTGTGCGCGACGGATTTTTGATGTCCTGCGCCACCCAATAAATTTACGAAATTATTGGCAAAGAGACAACCCTTAATTTGAGGTTTTTTTGGCCCGGAACCACAATTACTGGTGGGTTTATTTTGAACACCCCACCAACCATTGTGGTCGCGTCCGGGGAGCGCTGAGGGAGCGCGGGCGTCTCGCCCGCAGTGTTTGGCGTCCCGCCAAACACATCTTTGTCCGGCGCCCAAACAGAGGGGGAAATGCGGTGCCAGACGCGCCGCCTCACGACCGAGACGCACGCCGGTTCAAGTCCGCTAACTGGCTCCATTTCCATTGTGATATAACACGGTCGCTTGATGAGAAGAGAGCGGCGGTGAACACCAAAATGCACACCAGCGTGGCAAAGCCGTCGTGGGTGGCCGCGTCACGGCTACTCTCCCCCGGCAAAGTTGAAGCCGCCCCATGACCTTGGCGAATCTTGACAAAATCAAACAATCTGTCATTTTACTGTCATGGCCAACACGTTGAACATTTCGTTGTCGGAAGAGCAAAAGAGCTGGCTCAATTCGCGCCGCGAAGCCGGAGGATTTGCCAGCACAAGCGATGTCGTTCGCGACCTCATTCGCAGCCGGCAGGAGAAGGAACAGGCGGAATTGTTGGAGCGCTTTCACCAACTGGATCGTGATGGCGCGGAAGTCGCGGAACCGATCGAAGCCATTCTCAAAGTCGTCAAGCGGGTGAAAAAGGAACGCCGTGCATAAACCGCGCGCGGTTTTGGACAGTTCCGTTGTGGTGGCGGGGATTGGCTGGCGCGGGGGCGATGCCCGCGCCGTTCTAAAACTTCTCGCGGCGGGTGGATTTGAATCCTGGCGCACGCCTTGGATTACCGCTGAATGGACGGACGCCGTCCAGCGCGTGGCCGAAACTGAAAAGCGCTGGCGCAATCCAAACTGGACAAACTGGATTGAATGGCTGACGGCCGTCTCAAAATTCTCGGACGACATTCCCGTCAGAAAAACGGCGAGGCGCGATCCAAAAGATGATCCAGTCATCATGGCGGCCGTGGCCGTTCGCGCAGCTTTCATAGTCACTTACGATTCGGACTTGCTTGTCTTGCAGAAGCCTCATGGCGTCGCCTGCCTCACGCCGCGCGCTTTTCTTTCCGTAATTCTCCGGCGGCAGTGAACTGACAAATCCCCAAAGGCCATGGTGCCATGGGGCGGCGTGTCGAGCCCCCATCCTGTCCAAGTTAATTTATTGTAACTTTATCACTTTACAGCCGTCTGGAATATGTGTAGTTTAACAAAGTGAGCATGACGAAGGAAAAGTCGAGAAACGGGGTCAGGGAGCCGCCAGGGGACGGTCCCTGTACGGGGCCCACACCAGTCCGTGAATGTCCGTGTCAGTCCAATCCAGGCACCGACGAAAAGCGAAAGCCGGCTGAGGGTCAAAATGGCGCTAAACGCGCTCCGGTTTGCGCCAAACGAACAGGGACAAAAAGACACATGTGCGGCCAATCCTGATCAAGGTCGATCAAAGTGAATCAAACCAATTCTTGAATGTGTTAATTTAGTTAATACCCCGCAAAGTTTGTACAAAAAGCCTGCCATGAGCATCTTACAGAACAAACGGCGGTCCCAGGCTGCGAACAGCGGTTTGACCGGTGGCCGGGGCGGATCAACCGGATTTCATTGTCTGGTCCGTCAATTCCAGGTCCTTTTCGAGAGGCAGTTTTGGCGTGATCTTGCGGGCCTGCAAAACGCCGTGATAAGCGCGGACAGCCTCTTTGGGGGAAATCGTGCCGTCGGTAATCAGGCGCAGCATTTCGATGAAGGCGAGTTGGTGATCGGCGTGGTTGATCTTGCGTCCGAAAAGGGCGACGCGCGCGCCGTGCTTTTGCGCGTCGTGAATCAATTTGAAGGCGTCGTAGGTGGTGCCGGCGGCGCCGCCCAGGATTCCCACCACCAGATTCGGGTCGTATTGGGCCAGTTCCTCCATCGAGCGGGGGCCGTGATAGGCGATTTTCAAAAAAAGGGGACGCCCCGCCCCGGCCACGCCGGCCAGGCTGCGAATGATCATGTCGTTGATGAATTCGCCTGTTTTGTCAGGGGCGATGCCGGTGGCTGTGTTGGGATCGAAGACTTCCAAAAAGTAACGGAAGTTCTTCCGTTCCGCCTCTTCGCGAAATTCCTTGAAGGCGATCAGGGTGTTGCGATCGTGCGCAAGGTCGTTGATGAAGGTGACAGAATAAAGGCCGAGATCGGCCCCGGGAACCTCGCCTGCGCCGCGTTCACCATCCAATTTGCCATATTGAATATGATCGATGGAAGCGGAACGAAACGGTTCCACCGGCTCCCTGGTGTAACACCCGTGGCGCACGGCCCAAACATCGGTGGGATCATTGGCGCGGGCCGCCGGAGTGACGTGCGTGTCGCGGAACAAGCCTTCCTTGATTGCCAGTTGCTCGTTGACGGAGGCGGACATAAGCATGAGATCAATGATCCCCTGCTTCACCTCCTCGCGAATAATATCCAGGAACTCCGGAAGATTGCGGTGGCCATATTCTTCCCGGCTCCAGACTTCGGGCGAAAAGTTTGCCGGCCGCACCCCTTCCGCCGCCAGATAGCCGCGCGGCCCGGGAGCGCGCACGCCAAAAGCCATGTCCCCATCCTTCGCGTCGGCGAGGATGAAAACGCGCGAGGAGGGGTCCGCCTTGAGTTCGGCCAGTTTTGTGTCGAGAGACTTTACGGGAGACATCCTCTATTCCTTACTTTTAGACTTGATAGATGCGGGACGCCACTCGTCATCGCGGCGCAGCTCGTCTTCTTTCAGGCCGTGGCGGGGATCGGGAATGCCGAGGGTCTGCTTGATCTTGAGCAACTCCTGCAATTGCGAGTTGGAAAAAGTTTTCAACGCCGTTCCCAGTTGGGCCGCGATCACGATGGTGCGGCAATAAGCTTCGATGATTTCCATTTTGAAGTAGGCGTCCTCGAGGCTGAGATGGCTCCAGGAAACAACGCCGTGATTGGCCATGAGAATGGTGTTGTGATGATCGGTCAGATCGGCGACGAGTTTGCCCATTTCCGGGGTGCCGGGCGTGCGATAGGGCGCAATCGGAACTTTGCCGATGAAAACTTCGATTTCCGGGAGCATGCAGGTCGGCGGCTCCACTCCCGCCACGGCAAAAGCAGTGGCGTGGGGCGGATGACAATGCACCGTGGCCACCGCGCGGGCCTGGCGTTTCATGATCTGCAAGTGCATCAGGATTTCGCTGGTGCGCTTCTTCGTGCCGGCAAGCTGGTTGCCTTCGAGGTCCACCAGGCACATGTCTTCCGGCTTCATGAAGCCTTTGGAAACCAGGGTCGGCGTGCATACCGCCAGATTTTCGCCGACCCGGATGGCCATGTTCCCGCCATTGCCATCCACATAGGCGCGGGACCAGAGGCGCCGGCCCATGTCGCAGAGCTGCAGCTTGAGCGCGTGGACTTCGGGCGAATTGAAAAAGGCCCCGATCTCGGACGACGTTCTTCTCTTGACCGTTTTCATGGTGATAAACTCAGTTCAAATTTCCTAACCCTAATCTTAATCTTAATCATAATCTCCCTCATTCGAAACAAGATTAGGATTAAGAGCTGGAAACCGCCATTCAAAAAGCTGACAAGATTTCCAAACCGCGGCCACGGGCAACGCTTCAAGGCCGGCCGGATCGCGCAGGATTTTCAGGCGCGCGGACTGCGGATGCCACGTTGTCAAGACTGTTTCCCCCCAGAGAACCAAGCCCGGCAAATCCAGCGCCGCCGCCAAATGGGTGATGCCCGAGTCGTGTCCGATGAATGCCGCACACGCCTGCATCCGCCGGGCCAGTCCGATCAACGGCAGGTTTTGGGCAGGGTGCGCGCGGCCCGCCGGCAATGCCGCCGCAAGGCGGGCGCAACGATCCCGTTCCGCTTCGCCGCCGATGAGCAGGAAGTCGCAGGCGGATTGGCCGGCCAGAAGCTGGAGCAGTTCCGCCCATTTGGCTTCCGGCCAGTTCTTCCGTTCACTGCCGCTGCCGGGATGAAGCGCGAGCCGCGGCGGCGCGGACAGCGTGGCGGGCAAAGGAAGGCGGGGACGCGGGTCAGCCCCGCGAATGCCGAGCGCCTGCAAAGGCCGGAGCAACTGCCCGGCGGCGTGAACCGCCAGCGTTTCATCGGGCCGATGCGGTCCGGCAATGAACGGCGCGGAAGAACATCGGGCCACATTGGAACGGAATATGTCCCCCGGATCGTGGAGATAGGAAATGATCCAGTCGAACCCCGAGAACCAGGCGGCAACTTCGGCGGACCAGGCGCCGTTTGGGACAAAGAAACCGGTGAAACGGGGAGATTCGAGGGCGGAAACGTCATCCGCCAAACCGGCGGCCACGGCCAGGGAGGCCGCGGACGGATAGCCGAGGATCTCCAGCCGATGTCGCGGAAAGCAGAGGCGAAGCGCGGCCAAAACCGGCAGAGTCAAGATGAAATCTCCCACCGCCCCCCCTCGAATCACCAAAATCTTTCGAGCTGTGGCGTTATCCAAACTGGTCATTGGCGCTCCTGGCGGGCGGCGCTGGCCTGGCGCATATTGGCTTCGATCTCCATCAACTTGAGCCGTCGTTGTGCGGCGACGGCTTGCGGGGCTTGCGGATAAAGCCGGATCAACCGCTCCAAATCCCGCCGCGCGGCGGCCTGGTTTGGCGGGAACTTGAGATGCAACGACGCCATCAGAGCCAGCCACTCGGCGGCTTTGGCCGGCGCCGTGCCGGGCATCGCCAGCAGCAATTCCAATTGTTCCACCCCCATCTCGACTTGCCCCAACTCCCCGGCCCAGAGCCGCGCCAGCTCCTCGCGCGCGGGAACGTCGTCCGGATTGCTTTGCAACCGCTCGACGCATTGCCGGCTGCGATCGGCGGCTTCCTGGCGCGTCATTCTCTCTGGCGGCGCCGCGCGCAAGACCGCCAAACGAATCTTCTTGACGCTTTGTTGCGCGATCCATTCCTCGCGGGTGGCCGGAAGTTGATCGATCCGCATCCGCGCCATGCGGTCGAGGTGCGATCCGGGGTGGCGGCGGCAAATCTCCTGCAACGAAGCGCGCGCGGCCTCCGGGTCCTGCCCCAGCTTGAGTTCCCAGTCGGCCAGGCGATGGCAGGCGACGGCGAATTGCGAAGGCGTCGTGCCAGGATGGCCGCAAGTTTCCCTGACAAGCTCCCGGGCGCCGGGCAGGTCGTTGAAATGGTTGGCGTAAAGTTCCGCCAGCAGCATCCAGCCCTCAAAATCGTTCTCGCAGGATTCCAACTCCTCGATAACGGCCTGCTCCGCCTCCTCGTACTTGTCGAAGTGGATGGCGGCGATGGCGCGGGAATAAATGGGCGCCGCGGTCTGCGCGTGTTGCAACGCCAAAACTTGCTGGAGGGTGGGCAGGAGCCAAAGGGTCGCGCCCAGACCGGCGAAGCGCCAGCCGAATGACACTGTGATGAGCGCTGCCACCGGCCCCAAAATGGCCGACCACGTTAACACACAACCACGAAACTGGCGCGGGTCTGTGGCTTGCCGCGACAAGACCACCAGCAACCACGCCACGGTCAGTGCCGACCAGTAGGTGCCGATCACAAACAAGCCGAGCGTCGCGACTCGCTGCATCATTTCAAGCCATTCCCCATTTCTTTTCGCCAATTCCACACCCGGCAGCAGAGGCGGAAGCCAATCCCAAACGGCCGAGTTGAAGATCATCCAGAGCAGGAAGGGCGTCAGGAGACCCTTCAGCGCCCAGTTTCTGAACCAGCGGCGCAATTTGGGGGCCTGCCCGGAAGGAAGCCGCTGGCAGAAATCCCACATCGCCAGGCAAAAACCGGCCAGGCCCAGGATTATGATAAACAAGCTCATGGCGGCTTATGGTCTCCTGTTGAGCTTGAAAAATCAAAAGCTGCTTTGGGCGGTTCCTGAACATTAATTGCGGCTGAAAGCGCAAGTTTGGACACGTTTTTGCGCCCTATTTCTCTGGCTGCGGCAGCAGAACGCGGTTAAATTTATCGGATGTCCCAAGGACATAAGTCGTTACTATGAAAATACTTCTCACCAGTGTGTGCCGCCCCATGGGACCAAAATACGGGGATGCGGCGTCGGTCGGTTATGAATTGCTTTACCGCCAGGTGACGCGCGCCCAGGGGATTTTCAGCCCGCGCACGGTCAACATCCATTTCTCCCTCGAATATATCGCGGAGAACCTCGACGCGCCCACGGTGGTGTTGCAATACCCCTCCAGGCGGGAACTGATCAAGGAGCTGAAGAAGGGCTACGATTATGTGGGCGTGTCGTTCCTCATGGCGGTGATGCATAAGATGAAGGAGACGGTGGCTTTGATCCGGCAATACGCCCCGCAGAGCAAAATCGTGCTCGGCGGCTACGGCACGGTATTGAAGGATGAGGTGCTCCAACCGTACGCGGATTATATTTGCCGCGAGGAGGGGGTGGCTTTCTTCCGCCGGCTGCTGGGGGAACCCGTGATCTCGATGCCCTACAAGCATCCGCTGCTCGTGAGTTGGTTGAAAGTCTTTGGCTGGAAGGTCTCAGGGACGGGCAAGATTTTTGCCGGACTGGGCTGCGCCAACGGCTGCGATTTCTGCTGCACGTCGCACTTTTTTTCGCGCAAACACATCAAGCTGCTGCCGGAAGGGAAGGATATTTATGCGGTGGTGGAGCGCTATCTGGCCTCGGACGCGAACCTGGTGTTCCTGATCCTGGATGAAGATTTTTTGCTGAACAAGAAGCGGGCGATGGAGTTCCGCGATTGCGTAATGGCCGGGGGCAGAAAGATTTCGATTTTCGCGTTCTCCAGCGTCAAGGCAATCAGCCAGTACACCGTGGAAGAAATTCTGGAGATGGGGATTGACGGTTTCTGGATCGGTTACGAGGGGACGCGGTCCAATTATGCCAAACAACAAGGCCGGCCGGTGGCGGATATTTTCACCGAATTTCGCGAGCACGGCATCACGGTGCTGACCTCGATGATTGTGGGGTTTGATTACCAGAACCAGGAAGTGGTGGCCAGGGAGTTGGATGAACTCATGCGACTCAAGCCCGCCCTGGCGCAGTTCCTTATTTACGGCCCGGTGCCCGGCACGCCTTTTCACGAACGCATCATCAAAGAGAACCTGTTGCAGGACGTTTATACGGACGACAAGGACCTCTTTTACCGGCGCGCGGATGGATTTCGCACCATGATCAAACATCCGACCCTCTCGGCGGAAGAGATCGAAGCGATCCAGGAATGGTGTTTTGAGGAGGATTTTCAGCGGTTGGGTCCGAGCATTTACCGGGTGCTCGAGGCGCGATTACTGGGTTTGCGGAAACTGAAGAACTCGCCCAACCCGTTGCTGCGCGCGAAGGCCGAGTATTACGCAGGAGAATTGCGCTATGCCTACCCGGTGTTCCTGGCGGGACGTCTGCTCGGCCCCAATGCGGCGGTGCGGCGCTGGATTGGCGATTTGGAGCGGCGGATTCATGCGGAGTTGGGCGCCCCCGCCCTCGGGCAACGATTCAAGTCTGTCCTGGGCGTCGCGGCGGCGTTGTGGACGGGACTGACCTTGAAGCTGGACCTTTTCCAGCATCCGAGATTAATACGGACAACCTATCGAGTGCCGGGGCGGCGCTGGGGCGCGTTTGAAATGTGGGAGGAATTCCACCGCAAAGCGGCCTGGCCGGATTTTTCCATCCAGGTGGAGTTGCGGCACGCGAAGGAAGAAGTGTGGATGCGCCTGGAAGGGGTGCTGTCGGCCTCCGATGCCGAAGAACTGGGTGAACGCATTCAGAAGTCGCTGGCGCGGTGCAAGAGCAAACTGGTGCTGGATTTCAAAAAACTTCACTGGGACAAGGTGGAAAATCTGGAGCCGCTGCGCGAAAAGCTGGCGGCGCATCGTTCGCGCATCCGGGTTGTGCTGCCGAAATTGTCATTGGCCCATCCAGAGCTGATTCTTTTGGCTGCCATGTTTCAGGCTGCCGTCACCCAATAACCATAAAGCCTTTTCATGAAAAGGCTTAAGTCTTGTCCGTTCCTGCCGATATGTAAGCGGAACTTGCAATGTCGCATAGAAATCCAATCTGCTGTCCTGCCTGGCGAAGCATAAGCTTTTGGCCAAAGGCCCTTAACACATCCCCCTCAACTTGGGCGCCCAGCAAAAGGAATTGATGCTTGGATTACTATGACGGCCACTGAAATAATAGCCCAGGTAAAAGATTTGCCAGTCGTATCGGAAACGGCACGCAAGCTGGCTGTTCAACTCAATCAGCCGGAATTGCATCGGGACGAACTCGTGGAAACGCTGCGCTGCGATAATGTCCTCACCGCCAAGCTGCTACGGGTCTGCAACTCGGCCGATTATGGCGTGAGCGAGCCGGTTGTTTCCATCGATCAAGCTCTGTTGCTCCTCGGTGACAACGTGATTTTCCGCATGGTCTGCGCCGACGGTTTTGGCAGATCTTTGGGATCTGCGGCGCCCGGTTACGACACTGAAGCCAACGGTCTTTGGATCCACTCCCTGAGCACGGGTGTCGGCGCTGAATACCTGGCTGAGGTTCAATCCTACGGTGATTTCCTCCCGTCCACCGCCTTCACCGCGGGCTTGCTGCATGACATCGGCAAGTCGGTCGTCAGCAAAGTCTTGACTCCAAAAGACCGGGCCGACATTCGGAGCAAAATCACCGGCCAGTCGCTCTCGCGGGTCGAGGCGGAGAAGGCCGTATTGGGAGCCGACCACTGCGAAGTTGGGGCGTGTTTGCTGAAACGGTGGTCATTGCCGGAGCCAATCATCGAAGCCGTGGCCAATCATCATTCTCCTGTTCTCAAACCCGCCATTCATTTATCAGCCGTGGTTTATCTCGCCAATTGCGCCGCCCACCTTTGCGGCACCGCTCCCGGATGGCAAGCCCAGGCCATTCAGGCCAAAAACACCGTCGCTGAAGTGCTGGGCATGGACGTGGAAAAAGTGGAAGAAATCGTCTCGGGCATTCATGGTGCAATGCATATGCTCCCTCAACTCATGGTTGCGGCTTGAACTTCCTTCTTTGTCTTGATCAGACCGCCATTGCCGCTTCGGCTTGTTTCATCGCAGCGCCCAACACCCCCACGGCGGCGGGCAGGACGGCCTGAAGATCACCCAGCTTTTCGTTGACCTGATTGACGAGGGTGTGGGCCTTGCATTGTATCAAATGCCGATACCATTTCAGGAATTCCTGGCTGACTAATTTTTCGGCATGTGGCGTAAAATGCCGCTGGCAATCGCCCGCGAGTACTTCGCAGAGGGTGAGGGCCGCCAAGTGTCGCGCGGAGTTGGGAAAATGGGCCTTGGTCCACAGAGGGAGTGCCAATGCCACCTGCTGATTCAGCGTAAGCGCTTCGGCGCGTTGCAAGAGGATGGCGGAATCTTCGGGAAAATGTTTAATGGCTTCGCCGGTCCAATCATGGGCGAACTGCAGAAACTCCGGCTGGCTCAAGGCGATCTGGCCGCCCAACTGCCAGGCCTGAATATCCTGGCAGCTTTCGGCAACCAGTTCATTCACCAGCTTCAGAGCCTCGAGCGGCCGGCCCTGATGGAATTGGAATTTTGCGAAGTCGAATCGCACGGGGCGCGATTTGGCGTCTTCGCCCAGCGCATCGCGGAAGGCTTGTTCCGCCCCGGCCTGCTCTCCGAGCGCAGCCAGGGAAAGAGCCAGGCAATGACGGGGGCCGGCCTTGAGAATTTCCTTGTTAATGGACGAGAGCGCGGGCTGCCGGCGTTTTGCCAGGCATTGGCGCATTTGCTCCGCGGATGCGGCGGGCTGTTTGAGTTCCATCTGGGCCAGCCCGAGCATGAAATGTTGCGAGGCGGTCAGCCCGGCGGATTGGGTGAAGGGCTGCCGCCAAAGTTCCACGATTTCGCTGAAGCGCCCGGCGCCGAGCAGGTGGGTGGTCAGTTGCGTGAGCAGGGTTTCGCGCAATTCGGGCGCAACCTGCCGGGAGGGCAAAACGGACATGAGACGCAATGCTTCGCGATATTGTTCCAGGCCGGCTTCCAATTGGCCGGAGCGAATCAATTCCAATCCGAGGTTCATCACGAGATTGGGTTCGCCGGGCAATTCTTCGATGGCGAGTTGCAGCAGGCGCAGGTTGCGCGCAGCCTTGCCGCGGCTGTCAACCACTTCCTTCCTGTAGCCATGGTGCAGCAATGCCGTGCGGCCGAGGCGGTTTTCCAAGCCCCACTCTTTGGCGCGCACTTCGAGACTGCTGAAAATTTGTTCATGAACGCGGCCAACGAAGAAAAGGCCCGGGGCGTTGCGGAAAAGCCGCGGCACATAGCTGCAGCCTTCCTGTTCCAGCCCCTGGTCGATGATGGGCAGTCGATATCCCATCACTCCGGTCGATTGCATTTCCTCCAGGATCGTGTGCCGATGTTCGGGCATCAACTCTTCGTCGGCATCCAGGCTTAACACCCAATCCCCCGTGACATATTTCAATGCTTCGTTGCGGGCGGCGCTGAAGTCATCATTCCAGGCAAAGAAATGCACCTCGGCGTTAAACTTTTTGGCAATCTCAATGGTTTGATCCGTGGAACCGGTGTCCACCACCACAATTTGATGGGCGATGTCGCGAACCGATTGCAAGCATTGCCCGAGAAATTGCTCTTCGTTCTTGACAATCAGGCAGACGGAAAGGCGGGGAGCGCTGTCAGCCTTCTCCGTTATTGCCGGCGGAAGAATAAGCCGCCCAGGCCTGCCGTTTCCACGCGGATTAGCTTTGAGAAATTGTTTTGCGGGTTTCCAATGCGGCGCAAGCTTGGCCGCGTGCTGTCCGCAACGGCGCGCGGAATCGGAATCGCCCGCGGCTTGCGCCGCTTTGCCGAGGAACAGGCAGGCCTCGGGATGAAACGGACGCGTTTGAATGGCCGCGCACGCGGATTCCCACGCAGCCTGGAGGTTCTTCTTTTTCAACAAATCGCGTGCTTCGCCCAAATGGCCGACGAGGGCGCACGGTGGCAGTTTGATCGGCGACGCCGACTTTACAGGTTTCGCGGCGGCAGCGGCGACAGCGGCGGGTTTCGCAGCTTCGTCGATGAACCGGAAGAGGATGGTTTCCCATTCGTTCCATTCGCGTTCACGAGGGAATTCGCGGGCCGTGGCGAGGCCGCCCTGGACCAGTTTTTCTCGCAAAGCATGGTCGCGGATGAGGCGTTCGACAGCGTCGGCGATCGCTTGGGGCGATTTGACCGGCACCAGCAGCGCGTTTTCGCCATCGCGGCAATACTCCATCGCGCCGCTCGTCGCCGTGCAGACGACCGCGCAACCGGCGGCCATTGCTTCTTGCGGGGGACGCGGGCACGAATCGTAGTGTGACGCGTAAATGTGAATATGGGACGTGCCGAACAGCACGGTCTTCATCTCATCGCCCGGCGCGATGTAAAATTCGCACGGGAAGCGCGCGAAAATATCCGGCGCCACGGCCGACATGCGCACGGCGGTGAAATGCGGATATTTGCGCGCGAGAATTTGCAGCGCGTCGTGGATGTCCTGAATGCCCTTGAACAAAAGCGGTTCGGCTTCCGTGCCGCGTGTGTCCGGACCGACAATCAACAGGCGGAATTTCGAGCCGGGCAGCGACCGTTGCAAGGGACGGAAAATTGTTTGATCGGTGCAGACCGGCAGGATGGCGTCAGGACGGCGGCCGCAAAGTTTTTGCACAGCATCGGCGAGGTTGCGCGAGTTGGGGACGAAGCGAATGCCGGGCAGCCGATACGAGGCGCGGGAAAGTTCGCGGCATTGGCGGTTTTGCTGCGTATCGGCCATCGTGGCATCCGCGAACACGTACTGATCCCCCTGCGCGTAATATATTTTGACGGGCGCCTTGATTGCAATCAACTCGGGCGCGTTTGTGAAATAAGTGGCCACGACGATGTCGCTCGGCGGCACGGACGCGGAGAGCGGCTGGCCGGCGGGCGCTTGAATGACACGGGTTTGAAACTGGAACCAATCCGGCCGGCCCGTATAAGTAACGATGGTCACGTCATGGCCGCGACGGCGCATTTCCTCCGCCTGTCGCAACAGGGTCTGGTTGCCGCCCGTCACGCCGAGAATGCTGCTGATCAAATAGGTGATGCGGAGGCGCGGCCGACCGGGTTGGCCACTGAGAGAAGCGGCCGCATCGGTGGAAGGCGCGGCGGCCTTCGCAACTTCAGCGGCCTGCGTTGCGGCATGTCTGGCGAGGATGTCCGTCGCTGATTGCCGCGGCGTTTCGCTGTAAAGCTTGGGATGATTTTGGACAATTTGTGCAATAAGCCGTTCGCGCTTTTGGTTGGCGTCGCTCAGCATGGTTCGTCCGCTCTTGCGATACAGGAACAGCGGTTCGTGCAGGCAATAGCCGTCCCAGCCGTGTTCGACGCAGCCAATCCAGAAATCCCAATCCTCGTAACCTTCGCGCATCGCCTCGTTATAGCCGCCGACCTGTTCCCAGGCGGACCGGCGGACCAGCGCGCAAACACAGGCGATGTTGTCTTTGGCGATGAGCGTGGCGCGGTCGAAATCGGGCAGCGGAAACTCCGTGTCGATCTCGCCGAAATGCTGGATGTGCGAGTAAGCGAAACCGACCTTTGGCCGGTTGTCGAGAATGGGCACGAGCTTCGCCAGAAGCGTCGGCTTGATTTTGTCGTCGGCATCCAGCGGCAGCAGATATTTGCCGCTCGCGGCTCGCATCCCCGCATTGCGCGCGCCCGGCAGGCCGCTGTTGGATTTCTCCAGCAGATGGATCTGTTTGCCGGGATGTTTGGCGATCAATCGTTTCGCCACTTCACTGGTGTCGTCCGGACTCCCGTCGTTGACGATGACGATCTCCCAATCCGTAAATGTTTGCGTGACCACGCTCTCAACCGCCTCCGCCAAAAAGTGCGCCTGTTTGTAACAAGGGATTACCACCGAAACCAAAGGCGGCTCCGGCTTCGGGGCCGCGGATTCCCGGACAGCGGGGGTTGCGGCAGGCGCCGGCGCCGAAGACATTGAAGCGAGGAGTTTGCAGGCGGTTCGTTCCGCCGCTTCGTCAGGGATGGCTTTGGCCAGATTGAGGCCGAGTTTCAACAGCGTGACGGCGCGAGCGCGGTCCAAGGCGCACATCTCCTTTCCGACCATCAGAAGGGCTTCCAGAGCGACCTGGGGATGCTGGCAGCCTTCCACGGATTTGACCGCTTCAATGAGGAGGCGAATGGCGGCTTCGATTTGCTTTTGCCGGACGAGAACCTTGGCCGTTTCCATCTTGCAACGCCAGGCCACCATCATGCGCACCGCCGAGGGATCCAACAGGCCCTGCTTCGCCAATTGTTCCAAGCGCAGTTGTTGTCCCTGCGCAAAGAGCACCAAGCCGCGCAAGGCTTCAGGCACGGCGTCCAGGTAGGGCCCGATGTTGAGCATCCTGTTCCGATAGAGGTTGGTAGTCCGCAGCATGCTGTTCGGGTTGACTCGATACCAAAACAGAAATTCCGGAAGGACCATGAGCTTAAACCCCTGAAGAACTGCCCTGGCAAAGAACTCCCAATCCTCGTGAGTCACGCCATGGAGCTCGGCGAAGCCGCCTAATCGCTCGAAACAAGAACGACGCACCAGCGCATTGGCATCGCCGAAACAATTGCGAAACGCCCCATAAGCCACAGAGCCACCCAGGGGAAGGTTCCGGCTTCTGGGAGCTGCCTGCCGGTTCGGAGCTTCGAAACCGGAAAAAGAATTTGAGCCGCAGGTGAGAATGTCTGCGTGTGAATGCAGCGCCGCCTTGACCAGGGTGGAGAGTTCCGCCGGCTCGGCAAAGTTATCGTCATCCATGAACAACAGAAATTCGCCCGTCGCGTTTCGCACGGCAGTGTTGCGCGCAGCGCCAAGATAGCGGTTTTGCTGACGGACGATTTTCCAGCCGCGCCGCGCAAATGCCGGTTCCAGTTCCTGCAACGCCTCCACGGCCGCGGGTTGCGTGCTGCCATCATCGACCAGCACCACTTCGAAATTCGAATAATCCTGCGTCTCCAGCGATGCCACGGCCTGCCGCAACAAGTTGGGACGGTCAAATGTGGTCAGACAGACACTGACCTTGGGCAAGCTTGACGGAATCGCCGGCACGGCGTTGTTCTCATGCGCCGGCCCCGGAATCAGGCTCTCGTGCCATGCAATCCAGGACTGTTCATTCGCGCAAGGATCCACCGATGGACGGGCGGCACGAAAACCTTGGGTAAGCGCGGCAGAGAGTTTGGCGGCCAACGCCTCCGGTTTTGCATCGAAGCATACTCTGTCAACGTCCGCCGGCGCGATTAGCTCAGGAATCCCGCCGACGCGGCTGGCGACAAAGGGAACACCCAATCCCAAACATTCACAAATGGCATTGGGCGAATTCTCCAAAAGGGATGCAACAATGGCCAGGCGCCCCGGCCTGCTGAGATATTCCATCGCCTGCGGTTGGTTCCTGTCAGAAATAATCTCGGACTTCCACGGCCATTGTTTGGACCGCTGCGTGATATATGCCCGGGCCGGAACACCATCCACGCTCGATTCTTTGCCCAGGAAAGAAACCCTCTGGATTTTCTTTCCGACAGCATCGGGGAGGCGATCCAGCGCATCGCAGAAAAGCGCCAACCCCTTCAGCGTCTGGAGGCGGCCGAAAAATACCAACTCAGTGATGTCCTGCAATTGGTCTGAGAGCGGCTTTTTTTCTGATCTGGCCGAATGAGGGAGGATGCTTTGCTGAACGTATGACGCCGCGGGAAGTTCCCAACCCCGATCCAAGACCCAGTTGAGGAGAAACTGGCTGGGGCAGAATGCCATGTCAGACATCGCCACCGACTGGCGTTCCATGAAATCCAATCCCAAATCGCTCAAGTCGGCCACGTGCTCCCGGCTGGCCGCCTTCAGCCAGTCCGTTCCGCCGCGCAGTCCGACACAGAACGTGGTCCGGGCAAATGCCAAGCCCTGCCGCTTGGCGGCGATGGCGAAATAGCCGAAGCCTTGCCACTCCTGAAAATGGACAACATCAAAATGGTCGTTGTTCTTCAGCCAGTGATAAACCTCGTAGGCTTTGACGTAACACTCGGAATAGTGCAGCCCAAGGTCTTTTATCCTGGGAAGTGGCGCCAGCACCATGCCCCGACGTTTAAAATCTTTTACCCAATGTTCAATGTCGTGGCTGGCAACGGCTTTTTCCCCCAAGTACAGGCAAGTCACATCATGTCCCGCCTTCACCAAGACCTCGGCCATCGTGGTATAAGCCGTGCCTATTCCTCCATTTTGATGGAGCCCGAGAAATTCCGGGCTTGCAATACAAACCCGCAAACGGCGCGGATTCTTTCGGGCGCCTCCGGAGGGCAGGGCGGGAAATACCCGGTGTTCCTTTCGGGTTCTCCCGGCAACGGCTGTCGAAGACGCGGCAGGTATCGCAACTGCATCGGTCTTCGTTGCGGCTTGGCTGGCAAGGCTGTCCTTTGCTGATTGCCTCAGCCTCAGGCCGCGCGCGACCGCGCAGAGACCGGACTGAACGGACGGCTGGATCAAATGAGTAACCGCAGTCTGCTGTGAGGCCACATATACCGCCTTGGGTGTGCTTGCGGATTCGCGTATCACCGCCGCCACGGTCATGCCTTTGCTCTCGAAGATTTGCCGGATCTGCGCTTCGGAGAAACGGTGTTTGTATTCCGACGGACGCCGCTCCGCGACGGGTTTGCCCCGGTCCTGCGTGTGATACTGGTTGTCAGGCAACAGATTGTAGGCGGCGTCAATAATGTCAACTATGAACACACCGCCCGCCGCCAGATGCGGCAGATACCGGTCCAGCAGCTCTTCCAGCGGAAACTCATCTGTCAAGCAAACCCAGACCAGCGCCTCGATGACGGCGAACTTTTTCGCCGGCAACCACGCGGGCTTGAGGGCCTCATCCACCCAAAGTCGAACCGGAAGTCCGGCTTCCCGCGCAATGTCCTGCCCGGCGGCAATGGCCCCTGCATCTATGTCCAGCCCGTGCAAATCGGTGAATCCGTGCTGCGCCAGCCAAAAAAGGTTGTACCCGACGCCTGCGCCCAGCGAGAGTACGGGAGCGTCTTTCGGGAAGTGTCTGACGACCCATTCACACGGGCGCCAGCAATCCCATCGCTCAGCACGCTGCCGGAAAGCGTAATTGAACCAGGCATGGACACCATGCCGCGTCAGCGCGGCCTCGACCAGCGCGACTGGCAAATTCACCTCGGGAGCGCAGGGGGATGAAAATTCGCTGACCGTTTGCGGACGCGCCGAATCAGAAAGGGCTGGCGCAGAGTTGGATGCCAGGCCGGCCATGTAATGCCGGTAATACTCCGTGAGTGTGCAGAATTTTATCCCCAGTTTGACCGCCAGTGCGAAAACACGTTCCAGCATCTGCAAATAACGCTCCACCTCGGCCTCCGTCTGCGGATAAGGCGAGGCGCCGGCGATGAGTTCCACATTGTGAAACATCATGACCAGCGGGCGATGCAAACCGTCCGCCGCCTTCTCCTCGGCGACGTGACGGAGAACATCGCAAAGCGTTTCAGCATCGGAATACCAAGGCCGGAACCAGATCGGATCGCGCGGCTTGTTGGCCGGAACCGTGCCCGGAGCCAGGACGGTGACGGGCACCTCCAGAAAATCCGATTTCCCCGGTGTCCAGATGTTGCCGTCGGGAGCCACGGTGTAAGGCCGTTCAGGAAAGTTGCGGAAGTCCGGCCGTTTTTCTCCATTCCTGCCCGTCCAGCAGATGTGGGGTGTGACCGAGGAATCCACCAGGTAACCCAATTCACGCAGCCAGCGTCCGGTGTGCGCGCTGATGCCAAAGCGTCCGGCGCGAAAGCTGGTTGGACGCCGGCCAAACTGTTGCTCGAACAACTCGGTCAGGGTGGCGAGCTTGGCTCGTTCCAGCTCCGGCGGGTATTCCCATTGCATCTCATCGGTGATCGTTCCCGCGAAGTTCCACGTTTTGATTTGCGGCGTTACATAGTCCCCGTGCAAGTGTGAGGTCAGCTCAACTCCCTGGAGGGAACGAAGCACATCGCAACTTTCCGGGTCCGTGATGACTTCCGGGCTGAGGAGGTACGTCGGCCGGACACCCGTGCGGGCGAACAACGGCTGCAAACGGCTGGGTATGGCGTGGGTGACGCCTTTAAAACTCAAGGGAGTGGCTGTCCGCCAGTTCGCGCTTTTGTCGCACTCGGTGTCAATCGTCACAATTAGAAAGGGCGGCAGGTGGTTCATTGGTTGGTTTTGGTCAAGCGGCGATTGCGACTTGCGGTTTTGTCCACTCCTTTGACTGTCCGGTCAGATCGTTGCCAGCCAGCACAGCTTGCATGGCGGAGCGCAAGCCACGCCATTTTTCGAGAAACAATTCCATGGGCGGCGGCGGTTGCTGCAACTCTCCCTCCACAATTTCATCCTCATAGGTGTGGATATCGTGATACGGAAGACCCATCATTTCGCAAAATTCCGAGGTCCGCGTGTCCGTGCCGATGAAAATCGCGTGTTTGCCGTAACTCAAGGAAAGCATGCCGAAATGAAGACGGAAGCCTGCGGTGCGCGATGCCATTTGCGCCGCGTTTATCATAACCTCGCACCCCCATTTTCCATCGTACAAGTATTCCACTCCGAACTCGTTGGCCAGCCGCTCACCAATCGCTATGTCGTAGGGACTCTGCAAAATCAGCGTCGGTTTAAATTGACGGCAAAGATGTTCCAGCGTCTTCAGACTTTTTGCACCCCATCGGTTCTCCACGTACAGCAAGCGCGCGCGCACGGAGAGGACGAGACGGGAGCAGTCGCCCTCTCCAAAGTACGGTTCTTTTTTCGCGTGGAACAACACCGGGCATCCGGTCAGCTCGACATTCCGAATGCCCAGGCCCCGCACAAACCGCAGGGAGGCCGGGTCACGCACGCTCCCCACTGTGCAGCGTTCATGAATCATGCGCACCGCTCTTGCGCCCTCTGCATTCATTTCCGGCAAACGCCCGATCAGAGCGCTGGTACCAACCCCGAGCGGAACAATGGGTATGCGAATCCGGGCGATAACCTCCGGCGTCAGCGCGCAACAGAAACTGCTTTGGTAAAGATTGGTCCCGCAAATGATGGCCACGTCGCACTCGTTTACCTGTTCAATCTGCTCATCGGTCAGCGGTTGCAGCAGGGGAAAAGTTGTGGCCGGGTGCTCCGGGAGCAGCCGCCGTATGGCATCCTCAATCAGCGCGTCGCCTGAGTTGTCACCGTTCACAGCCGCGCTGAACAGAGCCAGGGACTTGGGACGATTCGGAAACGTGGAAGGAGCGGGAGTCAGTTGAGTGGTCCTGTTCGACGATGCGTTTGTAACGGTCAGTGCCTGATGGGCGTGTCGGAATACTTCCCGCCACTGCTGGGCAAGCTGGCTCCAAGCCCGCGTGCGCAACATGGTTTCCGCATTCTGCCGACCCGCCTCGCGCACACGCTCGACGTTGGCGGCGCACCACTGGAACGCGGCCCGAAAGGCGGCCGGAGTCCGGTTCACTATCAGGCCATTGCTGCCGTGCCTGACCAACTCCGGCACAATCCCCACATCCACAGTCACTGGGAAACAGCCGCATGCCATCGCCTCGATCAGCGTCAAAGGCTCCCCTTCGGCGGTGGAGGCGACGCAGAGAACGTCGATGGAATTATAGAAATCAACCATCTCGACGGAGTTAAGACCGCCTTCCGCCAAACGTAATTCAAAATCCGGCGCGGTGGCCGGGCGCAAAATGTCCTCCAATCCCTTGCAGGGATCCTTGGCGTTGCCCGCCCACCCGATGCGCAGCCGTCCTCCGGATCGCTTCTTCATCATAAACTGGGCCGGATCGAATCCATTTTGAGCTAGCCACACTTTGCGCAAAGGGGAGAAAATCCTTTGAAGCCGCAGCGAAGTCGCGGTGAGTGTCCCGGCGTCGGTCAAGTATTTTGCCTCCATTTGCTTTGGAGTCAGCCGCCCGTATTGATCCTCATTGGCCCAACGATGGCTGCTGATTTCCTTGATCACACGCCTTGGATCAGTCACGAACCGCTGATGATACGTTTCCCCCCAGAAGAAAACGTGGATCAGGTCGAACGGCCACGCGCCAAGGTCGGGCTTCTGCCAGACATATTCAATGCGGAACTCGAATTCACCGCTCAAATCCTTGGAGATCGCCTGCGCCGCGGCGTCGTAAGCCCACCCCGGACGATCCGCCAGCAGGAGCACTTTGGGCCGGCACGACGAACCCAACGGAGCGTTGGCGCCGGTGTCTGCCGGTTTATGAAAGTGAGGGGAGGCAGAATGCGCTTTGCGCTCGAACAGGTATATTCGCTCATTCTCAGGCATCTCGATCATGCTCACGATTCGGCCGCCGCTGTTCACCCATACTCCTTCTATCTCTGAAAAACTGAGGCAGTTCTTCCACCCCTGGCGCTGGCGTCTCTCAGACGTTGTCGGCCCGTTGTAAGATAAGACAACATAGGATGAGCGTTGGGCCGTTTGCGCCAGGAAGGCAGTGGGTTTATCGAGGTACTCTATAACCCCAAGGCAAAATGCAATGTCGAAGTCTCCGCAAAGAGGGTCATTGTTGAAGTCGCAAAGAATGGTATCTGGGGTTCGCTTGCAATAATCGTACGGGCGGTAAATCCATGTTTTCGGCAACAAGCCCCTCAAGGTCTGACGCCCGCAGCCCAGGTCGGCTACAATGGGGGCGGCGGTGCGGGCGGGAAGGGAAGAAACCAATTCAACAGCACGGCGGGCGCGATCATGCCACTCGATGAGATCCTTGCCCACATTGTGGTGCAGTTCGTTGGCGGGAAGTTGCGCTCTTGGAGCGTTTTTTGAAAATGGCTTCATCTTGCTGTTCGGAACAGGGCGGCGACGGGCGCTTACGCCAAAAAGTTCACCAGCGAAATTTGCAGCACCTTCGTTCCGCTTTCCAAGGCAGCCTCGTATGCGGTTTGGGTCTGGCTCAGCTCCGTAATCGTCTGCGCCAGGTCGGCGCTGGTGTCACCCGAAATTTGCGTGGTCGCATGGGTGTTTCGCGCCGTGGCGATGTTGCTTGCGGCGGTCAGGGCGGACTGCATCACGCCATTGGCGCTGATCTGGTTGATGATGTTGTCCTCGTCTTTGTTCAGTGCCGGCGCATCCGTGGAGGCGATCGCGCTGGTGTTGCCCGAAGCAAGATCCTGTTGCAGTGCAATCATGTGATTGAACAAGTCCGCGCCTGTGCGGCTGTCCGTAAAAAGACCCTCCGCGCCAGAGCCGCTGATATTCGCGCCGGGAACTTGCGCCGAGACCGTCGTGTTTGACGCGATATCACTCTCGGCCACATCGGGGTTTCCCACGTAATTGACCGCCGTGATGTTACCATTGAGGGTGGTGACAACGAATGGTTTGGTGTCAATGGCCGTGCCGCCGAAAATATAATTCCCGTCGGCGTCTTGCGTGTTGCCCAGTTGCACAGCCTCTTGGATCAGGGATGCCACCTGGGTCGCATAATCTGAAAGCTGCGAGGAGGAGTTCGTCCCATTGGAAGCCGTGGTGGCGATCTCATTGACCTGGCTGATGATCGTCTGCAGGCTGGTCATCGCGGCGCCAGAGGCCATGGCCGCGCCTTGAAGCTGCGTAATGTTGCTTTGGTACGCGGCGTTCGCGGCCGAGTCGGTTTGGAGATTCAACACCTGGGCCATGACCGCGGGGTTGTCCTCCGGCAAGGTCACTTTCAGACCCGAACTGGACTGCTCTTGCAGCGTGTTCTGCTGCTGCTCCAGTTGCTGGATTTGGCTGAGAAAATTGTCCGTAAAAGTTGAGTCGGATATGCGCATATATCAGGTATGTTAAGGTGTTTACTCTGTTTTCATGCTGATTAACGTTGCCAACATTTCGTTCACCGTCGTGATCAATTCGGCCGAAGCCTCATAAGCTTTTTGAAACTGCAGCAGATTGGTCATTTCTGTGTCCGTATCCACTCCGCTTGCCGAATCCCGCTGGGTTGAGAGCATTTGCGCCACGGACGTGCTGTTGGCAAGCTGCTCGTTGACCGATTGTAAAGACGATCCGAAATTCCCGACCGTTCCCGCGTAACTCTGGCCCAAAGTCTGGTTGTTCAAGCCGGCCATGGACTGATTGGCCAAATTCGCCAGCGCCAGCACCACCGTGTTGTCGCCGACATCCCCTGCCGCGCCGCTGGCTTGGAAGGTCGAAGGATCATTCGCCACCGTGCTGTTCACGCCGATGCTGCCCGCGTCAGAGCCTGTGAAAAAAACACTCTGCAAGTTGTGGCCGTTCAAATCAAATCCGCCGGAATACACATGATTGAACGACGAGATGAGTTGCGAGGCGAGGGTGTTGAGCGAACTTTGCAAGGTCGCCACCGCGCCGTCCCTGGCGGTGATGCTGCCCTCGATGCTGCCACCGGAAAGAGTCAGCGGCGTGCCGGCGTTTTGCGCCTGGACCAATAGCTGTCCGTCGGCATTGGTGTAGGTCGCCAAACTATCCGGCGTGGTGTCGCCCGACACCATGGCCACGCCGCCGATGCTCACACTGATCGCGCCGTCCGACTGCGCGGAGGTCGTCAGATTCACATATCCAGCCAGGTCTTCAATCGTCTTCTCGCGCTCATCAACCAGTTGATCAGCCGTTCCGCCATTGTCCTGGGCCTCCATGATTTGCTGGTTCAACGATGCAATTTGACTCAGGTCCTGGTTGCTTGCGGCTACGCCGCTTTGAATGGAAGTATTCATCTCGGAGCTCACAGTAGCCAGGCCTGATGACACTTGGTTGAATTGCTCCGTCAGCTGCTGCGCGCTTTGGATCACGGCCTGTCGGTCCGAGATATTGCTGGGATTGGTGGATAGGGTTTGCAACGAACTGAACAGACTGGACAAGTCCGCCGTCAACCCGTTCGAACTGGAGGCGGCACTGCTGGAGCTGTTGCCAAGCTCTTCATTCAAATACGCCTCCGCCTGCTGCAACGCGCTTTGCTGGGCGGTGAGTGAACCGGCGACACTGCCCTCCGCTGCAATTTGCGCATCCAACAGCGCGTCCCGCATGGAGGTGATCGAGACGGCCTCCACGCCGGTCCCCTCCTCTCCGGTGGGAGTTTCCAACGGCGTTGCCGCCTGCACCATCAAGTGCTCATCGGCATAGGCTGGATTGTTGACGTTGGCCATATTCTGGCCTGCGATCGCCGTCGCCTCCTGTTGCACAGAGAGCGACTGCCCGCCCATGTTCAATACGCCAAATAGTGAAAGCATAAACCGATGGAGTTAGCAGGTTGCCTCATAAAACGAACGCGGGTTGAGGCGGCGCAACTTCATGGTCCCCCGGTCGTTGTAGAGGCGCGATATGCGCGCCGGAAAAAGTGAGTTGATCAAACCTTGCATTAACTCTATCGAACGGCTCAGGCGCAGATGGTTTTGCCGCGCCCGTTGCCGCACGCGCGCCAGCAACTCGTTGTTTTCCCGCACCAGCGCGCAGAGCAAAGGCCGGCAATTCTCAGGCAGCAGCGAAATAAGCTCCGCAAATGATGACTCCCTGGTCCGGTGCAGCGTTTGTGCCAGTTGAGCGCGGCATTCTTCCCGGTGGGCCCGGGCCTGCTGCATCGCAAGACCCTGCCGATGGACCGGGCCGATGGATTGATACACTTCATCGGCGCACCGCGCCCCGATCTGTTGCTGCTGGCGCTCCAGCAAAGCGAGCATTTCGCGGTACTGTTCCAATTCCTGGCGCAAGGCGCTGACTAAACTCGCGATGTTCTCGGTCATGAATTAATGATCGGTTGATTTCACCGCCGGCATGGCGACAGATCCGGGCCGGCTCTGGTCCGCGGCTTTTGGCAAAACCTGGCGGACCAATTGGTTCTCCAAACTTTTGGCCAGTCCGAACGCCCCGGAACGGCTGATGCTGTCGGCCATCTGGTTGTTGATCATGTCATTGTAAATTTCCGTTTCGTTTGAGTCCTTCTTCACCGACGACGTGATGACTGTCTTGCGCGCCTCGCCCAGAATTTGACGCAACAAAACCGCCTCGAACTGCCGGCAAGCTTCCTTGACTTTGTCCTGCTGCGATACATTCGGGTTCGCGGCCAGTTGGTTAAACGGCACCACCGAGGCTTTGACGTGTGATTGCAGGGCGGGAATGTCCATAAATCAGCGGATAATCAGTTCGGCCTGCAACGCGCCGGCCTCCTTCATGGCCTGGAATATGGACATCATGTCGCGCGGCGTTACTCCCAGGGAATTCAACGCGGCAGCCACTTTTTCAACGGTGGGCAATTCGGGCAGCGCGACCATCGCCGCCCTTTCTTCCTTCACCTTGGTGTCAGTCTGTGGCGTGACTGTCGTCTGGCCGGTCTGGCTGAATGGATTGGGTTGCGAAACATTGAGCGTGGAAGTGATGCTGATGGTCAGGTTGCCGTGGGACACCGCGCAACTGGAGATGCGGATGTGCGAAGTCGTCACAATCGTCCCGGTGCGTTCGTTGATGACGATGCGCGCCGGAATATCCGCGTCCACCTCCACTGCCTCCAGCAATGAAATAAAATTCACCGGATCGCTTTCAAACTCATCCGGCACCCGCACCCGCACCGTGGTGGAATCGAGGGCCAGCGAGCTGTTGGTAAATTTGTTGTTGAGCGCCACGGCCAGCCGGGCCGCAGTGGTGAAATCCGCCTCGCGCAAAATCAATTCCAAATGGTGATCGCTGATAATCTGCGCCGGAATTTCCCTCTCCACCAATGCCCCGTCAGCAATCAGGCCCACCGTCGGATGGTTCTTTTGCACTGAGGCCCCGCCTCCGCCTTCCGTCCCCGACGATACTGCTCCGAGGACCAGCGCGCCTTGCGCAACGGCATAGACCTTGCCATCGGCACCGAGCAACGGAGTTTGCAGCAGGACGCCCCCTTGCAGGCTCTTGGCATCCCCCATCGACGCCACATTCACATCCAGCCGCATGCCCGTCTTCTTGAAAGCGGGAATATCCGCCGTGACCAGCACAATTGCCACATTTTTGGCCGTCAAAGTCGCGGACGGAACGGTCAACCCGAACCGCTGCAGAATATTGGCAATTGTTTGCAGGGTTTGGACGGGATTCTTATCGCCATCCCCCGCCAGACCCGCCACCAAGCCGTAGCCAGCCAACTGGTTGTCCCGCACTCCAGAAAAGATGGCAATGTCTTTAACACGGACACCCCCGCCCATGGCGGCACAAGCAAACGCCAGCAGGCAGGTCGCAACCAATAAATGGAGAGGGCGACGCATTGTATTTTCTTAGAACGGACTTACCTTATCCCATACGCGCGTAAACCAGCCCTTTCGTTGGGCGTCGGTGATGGTGCCCCTGGACATAAATTGAATGGTGGCATCCGCAATGTTGTAGCTGTAGAGAGTATTATTGGCCATCACGTCGTCCGGACGCACTGTTCCACGCACGATGGCATCCTGTTTTTCGCCGGAGAACGCCGTGTGCAACTGGCCTTCAACGACCATGTTGCCGTTGGGCAGCACATCCACAACCTTCACCGACACTTGCGCAGTGATGGTTTCGGCATTGTTGATCGAACCCCCGCCGTTGAACTCAGAATCCGAATTATAATTGATGACGGGAAGGGTGCCTTTCTTGCTCAGCAAACCGGTTGCCGTCGGACTATAGAGGATGCTGGCAATGGCGGCGTTGAGGGACGCTTTCTTGGAAGTCGTGGTATTGTTCTGGCGGGTCGCGCCGTTGTTTTCCTGGATCAGAATGGTGAGAATATCGCCGACAGCCTGCGCCTTTTTATCGGCGCAAATGTTGCGGGAAAGGCCCTGATTCCATAAGGAATCCGCCGACAGATTGCAGAGGGGCGCCGTCATCAAGGCGAGGCCCAGAATCGTTGGGCTATAAATTGATGCGAATCGTTTTTTCATTTTCCACCTTTCCATGTAATTCATGTTTGGTTTTCGGATTGCGCACCCGCACGGTCTGGCCGAGCGCGCCATCCTCCAGGGTCTCCACAAGAAGCGATATGCCCAAACTGCCATCCTGAAAAACGGCTTCCACCGTTTGGCCGCGCAGGACGAGCGGACGGACGCGGACCAATCGATTCAGAACCGGCCGGCCCGCGGGAATGCTCTCGGTCAGTTCGAGGGAATCGTCGGTCGTTGGAAAATTCAAAAAGGCATCGCGCTGAATCAGCACATCGGAGCGTTCCATCGTCACATCGGCGTCCTTTAACGACTGGCCGCGCGGCAGGGTCGAATGGGCCACTGGAATGTCGCGCCAAACCGCTGCCTGGACATGCACCTGCCAGTTGCCAAGGCGTTCCTTGCCCGCCCACAGTTCAAAAGTGACCACAAGAGTCGGGCTGACACCCATCGCGGGCAACTCGGCCACCTTCAAAGTCAGGGGCTCATCCGGAACCTGCAGCTTCGGCCCGGAACGCGTCAAGTGCAGCTCCAGTTCGCCCTGGCTTTTGACATATTCCTTTTGCAACGTGGCCGTCAGGAGTTCGAGCAGCTCGGAATCCTCCAAGGCGTGGACGCGGCGCGAGATGCGGACTTCCATGGCGCCGCTCCAATTCGTCACCAGCAGCCCTCCCTGGCAGGTCTGCGCCATCCCGGCCACCTCGCTCCGGGAGAAAGAAATCGTCTGGCCCGAGTGAGGAGCGCGGGCCAAACGGACATGGGGGAGGACCTGGGTTGCGCCGGAAGCAACCACAATCTGATCCAGGAAGACGCCCGAACCATCCACCTGCGCCTGGGGCAGCAGTTTCCACGAGTCCGGCTCGGCCACGCTGCCCGCCTGGGCCCAGCCCATCTGAGGCAGGCCGATCCAGAGCAAAAACAGGGCCTTCTTAAAAGAGTTCATTATCGTCGAAGGTTGTCGCTTTGCTGCATCATTTCATCGGAGGCTTGGACGGCTTTTGAATTCACCTCGTAAGCCCGCTGGGCCACGATCATGTTCACCATTTCCTCAACCACGCTGACGTTGGACATTTCCACATAGCCTTGCTGCAAGCTGCCGAATCCATTCGAGTCGGGGTTGCCTGTTTCAGGCGTGCCGGAGGCGGTCGTTTCGAGGTACAAATTGCGGCCAATGCTTTGCAATCCCGCCGGATTGGCAAAACGAACCAGTGTCACTTGAAAATTCTGCGAGCCACTCGAACTGGTGGTGGTCACCTGGCCATTGGCGGAGATGTTGACCGACGTGGTGCCCGCGGGGATCGGCTGAAAACCGTTTTGCACGGTCAAACCATCACTCGTCGTGATGTCCCCCTGCGCGTTCGTCTTCAAAGAGCCGTCGCGCGTGTAGGCCAGCGTGCCATCCGGCATGGTCACTTGAAAGAATCCGTCGCCCTGAATTGCCACATCCAGCCGTTCCCCCGTCTGGGTCAATTCACCCTCGGTAAAAACCCGCGTGGTCGCCACCGCGCGCGTGCCGTGGCCGATTTGCAATCCGGTTGGCAACTCCAGGCCGTTCCCCTGCTCCGCTCCGGGCATGCGGATGTTCTCGTAAAGCAAGTCCTGAAATTCGATCTTGCTCTTCTTGTACCCCGTCGTATTGACGTTTGCCAGATTGTTGGAAATCACATCCAGATTGAGCTGCTGTGCTTCCATTCCGGTTGCGGCTGAATAGAGGGCGCGTAACATAGATTAGCTTGAACTCGGGTTGCCTAGTTCGTTGATTACCTTGCCCAGGCGGTCGTCCTGGATCTGAATGACGTGCTGATTGGCTTCAAAACCTCGCATCGCGGTCATCATATTGGCCATTTCACCCAAGGCGGTGGTGTTGGCCGCTTCCACAAATCCATCGCGCAAGGAGCCCGTGGCGGGTTTGGTGCGCAGGGCCGGATTGGTGGCCAAAAAATAAACGCCGTTGGTCTGCGTCAGCAGTTCGGGGTTCTCAAAATCGGTCAAGCTCAATTTACCCTTCACCTCGGAGCCTTGGGACACCTCGCCCGTCGAGGAAATGGAAAGTGGATCGCGATTGTGAAAGTCTAGTTGAATCGGGCCGTTCTGACCCATTACCGTGTAGCCCTCCTTCGTCACCAGTTGGCCGTGCGAGTTAACTTGAAATTCTCCGTCGCGCGTCACGGCGGTGATGCCGTTGGCAAGCTGCACCTGGAAAAAGCCCTTGCCTTCGATCCCAACATTCTTATCGTCGCCAGTGTAATCCATCTCCCCGCTTTGAAAACTGACGGAAACGCTGGCTTTGGGAACACTAAAAAACTGGGGGGAAGCGGATGAATTGACGGACAGCAACCCGGCTTGGACCGCAGCCGTGGTCAGTGACTGTTTCCTGAACCCCGGCACCGAACTCGAAGCCAAATTGTCCGCAATCACATCCTGCCATCGGCTGTTGGCGTTCAGCGCCGCCGCTGCCTGGTAGAGGCTGACATTCATGCAAAGCCTAGCAAGCAACGCCTGTGCCACACGGCAAATGCCTCATTTTGAACGGTCTAAGCGCCCGCCGGGCGCGCAACCGGCAAAACCTGCCGTCAAACCTGGGAGAAAACTGCCCTGTTATTCGAAGTCGGAGCATCTTAAAAAACGCAGGCCAGATCAACCACCTGTCCGCACCCGCACTGAATGCGAATTCCGGATACGGTCTCGCCGTTGCGCCGCAAGGTGACCACCGGATTGGAACACGCTCCAGGCTCGGAGCGGGCAGCCCCGGGCGCGGTCGGAGCGGATTGCGCGGTCCTGGGCGCCAATCCCTTTAATTGAATGGAAGTAAACGCCGCCTCCTGCGATCCTGCTGTGGCGGGCACCAATGGGGCAAATGATTCAGACATGGCGTGAAACTGTGGCAATTATATACCGGTTGATTTGACGTTTAGCAAAACTGTGACGCGGCGATTGATCTCGTTGCCCAGATCCGTATTGGGCATGGGAACGGTGGCGCCGTAGCCCGCCACCTTTCTTACCTGACGGCTGGTGACCCCGTGCTCCACCAACTTGCGGCGGACGGCATTGGCGCGGTCGGCGGAGATCTCCCAGTCACCGTAATCCGGGCGCATGGCAGGCTGGCCGCTTTCCGTGTGGCCTTCCAGTTCAACAGACAATTTATTGTAGCGCGAAATTTCCCAGGCCAGAGTCGAGAAAACCCAATCGCCATACGGAGTGAATTTTGTCGATTGCGGCTCGAAGATCGGTTTATGGGAGCGGTCGAAAACATTGATTGACAGCCCATCCGGCGTCAATTCCAACTTCACCGAATTCTCCGCCTTGTCATCCGCGTCACCTTGCAAAGATTTCAACAAATCCTGGTTCAGGCGGCGCAGCATGGTCAATTCGACCGCCGATGCGGAATCAAAATTTCCGCTGGTGGTTTTCACCGCCTGGGTGTCCTTGTTCGGGATAAGCCCCGTGGATTCTTTGGTCACCGAGGAAAAGGGGTTCCTGAACGCGCGCTGGACAGCATCCTTGATTCGTTGGTCCTGTGAGGTGAGCCACAGCACCATGAACAACGCCATCATCGCCGTGACGAAGTCCGCGTATGCCACTTTCCATGCCCCGCCATGATGCTTTTTTTTGCTCATCGCTTCTATTTGGCAGGCGCCTGGTTGAGGGCTTTAAGCATGGTTTCCAAATCATCGGAAGTCGGTTTCACCTCGCTGCTGAGTCCGCGCCGCGCCACTTCCACGGCCATGATCGGGGACATGCCATTGGCGAAGCCGATGACCGAGGCCGCAATGCAACGGACGTAGGTCATTTCCGCCATGTTGACAAATTCCATGTTCACCGCCAGGGGATTCATAAATCCGTAGGAAAGAAAAATCCCCAGGAACGTCCCGACCAGCGCGGCGGCCACTTTCACGCCGATTTCCTCGATGGGCCCGGCAATGGAGGCCATGGTGATGACGATGCCCAGCACCGCCGCCACAATGCCGAACCCGGGCATCGCATCCGCGGACTTGGTCAGCACTCCAACCGGCTTCTCGTGCTCCTCCTCCATGGCGTCCAGCTCAATTTCCAAAAGCAGTTTGAGTTGATCCGGCTTGATCTTGCCATCAATGATGGGCCGCAATCCATTGCAGAGGAAATGCATCGCGTCATGATTTTTTTGGAACAAGGGGTACTTGCTGAAAATGGGGCTGCTCTCCGGATTCATCACATGCTCTTCCAGCGCCACCATCCCGCTGCGCCGGCCCAACATGAACAACTCATACAGCGCCTTGAACAGTTCGTCGTAGGCCTCTTTTGTGTAAGGGGCGCCTTTCAGCGCGCCCAGGATTTGTTTGGCCATGTCAAACAGAACTTTCCGCGGCGACATCAGTACCATGGACCCGAGGGCCGCGCCGCCGATGATGATGAATTCGGATATATGGATCAGCGCAACCGGATGGCCGCCGCCCATGACGAAGCCGCCGCCAACCGAAGCCAGGACAATGATTGCGCCAAGAATAATGATCATGATTGAATGTCTAACGATGAGCAAATACGTCGGGCTCCTGCTGCTTGAGCAGCGCTTTGAGCGCCAGGATGGCCTTGGCGTGGATTTGGCAGATGCGCGACTCCGTCACGCCGAAAACCTCGGCGATTTCGCGCAGACGCAAATCTTCCAAATAATAAAGCGCCAGGACCTCGCGCTGCATCTTCGGCAGTTCCTGCAATCGTTCTTCGACCAGGCGGGCCATTTCCCGCGTGGCTGTCTCTGCTGCGGGATCCGCCTGCCCATCGTCCGCAACGATGTCATGGCTGGGGCCGGCCGTTTCCACGCCATCGTCCTGCACCGAGTCCAGACAGACATAGGAGGCCGGCCGGATTTCTTCCAGCAGATCCTCATAGTCGCTCATTGAAAGATGCAATGCCGCGGCCATCTGCGCATCGGAGGGCATGCGGCCGTGGCGTTGGGCAAGCTCCTGCATGATCCGCGCCACCTTTTTGGCCTTGTCATGCACCGAACGCGGCACCCAATCCAGCCGGCGCAGTTCATCAAGGATGGCGCCGCGAATTCGCATCCGCGCATAATGTTCAAAGGAGGCCCCGCATTTCCGATCGAAGCGGCGCACGGCATCGAGCAATCCCACCAACCCGGCGCTGTAAAGATCGTCACTGTTGACATGCGAGGGCAAAGTCATGGCCAGCCGTCCCACCACCGTTTTGACCAGTGGCAGGTATTGTTCGATCAGGCTGTTTTCCGAGGGGCTTCCAGCGCCGCACTTGGCATAGCGGAGCCAAAGTTCCTGCCGTTTTGCGGGAAGCTCAGCCGCGGCGGCTGCCGCCAATTCGAGGGTGGTTGAACTCATGATTTACTCGCTTTGGAAAGAGAGCGCGGTTGGATTGGCTCCTGCTTGGACTGGCGTTCGCGCAGCGCTTCCACCAGGTTTCTCCGCCAGGCGTCACCCCACCAGCGCATTAGGAGGGCGGTCAGATAGGCCGCCAGGCACGCATGCCACAGGCAGGCCGGACCCGAGTTTTCTTCGGCCCAACTGAAAAGCAGGCCAATGCTGAATCCCAGCAAGCCACCGATCAACATTAGTAATCTCATAACAAGGTCAGCCCGGGAACTGCTGAGCAAATATGTTGCCAGCCTGTTTCGCCGGAAATTGTCGGGCAAAAATCATTTTGGCCGATGCTTCACAGAGGTCTCCCGGAATATTTTGCCCGGCGCTAAAGTGGCGAATAGAGCAATTTGTGCCTAATACCAGGTTCCAAATCTTTCCCCAGCAGGATTCTTCGTCCAAGTGGGTGATGACAAGGTCCTCCATCGGCAACACGGCGAAGGCGCGGAATTGGGCCAGCAGAATCGAAATATCGTAGGCTCCGTTCAACACCAGGTGAACGCACGTCGAGCCGAATTGTTTGAGCAGACCGGCCAGCTCTTGAACGGCAGCCGGTTTGCGCCAATCCACCCCCGGCAGATCAATAAAGCCAATGTCTTCCGCGATGGCTCCGCCGCCAAGTTGCCAGACGCGTTCATTTGGGGCGCCCAAAATCTCACAATACACACTCAGCGACTCCGCCATGTTTGCGGTTGCGCCATCCAGGCGCCACACTCGCGCCAAACGCCCTTCCATCAGGACGGTTTGGGTCAGCCATTTGCACAGGTACGTGGTCTTGCCGCACCCGGCCGGGCCGACTAAAACATGGAGGGACTTTGCCGCCACGGGAGCAGGCTTGCGCCAGGACGCAGCCAGAACCTCTTCTGTACGGTTGATTTCCTCGCCAAGGGACGCAGGTGGATTCTCTCCGTATTGCGCGTGCAACCGGTCAAGCACCTGCTGCGTGTGCAGCGGCAGCAGACCGCTTTTCCGCAGCACCGCCCCGACGCGCCAGTTGCCGCTGTTCAAGCCGGCATCCTCGGCCACCCACAAGGCTGCGGGAATTTCAGGCGCGGGCCGGCTCGCCACCTGTTGCTTGATCTCCGCCAACTCCTGGCGAAACTCCGCCAGCGCTTCGGAAATGGGGGCGGCTTCGGCAGCGGGCGCTTCCGGCTTGCAGGCCAAAACTTCAATCATCGGCTTTTGCCAGAGCCGGGCCAGGCCATTGGGCGGGAGCCGCCGCACATTCAACACCACGGCTTCCGGCCCCAGTTTCGCCCGAATCAGCGCAACGGCCTCCTCTGCTGACGCGGCCATGAAGGAAGTGGGTTCCATAAATAGACGGCAAAATTATTCCAGGGACGGGACGATCCCGGCGTTTTGAATCTGCACCCGCGAAGGGACTTCGGCATAGGAGAGCACGGTCAGATCGGCAAACGTCGTCTCAAAGAAGCGCCGAAAGGCCAGCCGGATTTGCGGAGCGCACATGATGACGGGCGGCTGTCCGGCCGTGAGTAATTGTTGAATCTTCTGCGAGAGCGTATCCACGACGTGACGGGCCAGTTTTGGCTCCATCATCAGGCTGATTTCCGTGGGCGACTGCCTCACTCCCTGGGCGATTTGTTGCTCGAGGCGGGGATCCAGCGTGATCGCCTGCAAACTCCCGTTGTCCGCCTGATAAGGTTTGACGATTTGCGAACCCAAAGCCCGTCGCGCGTGCTCGGACAGCTCGTCGGGATTTTTCGTCACACTGGCGTAATCGCTGACCTTTTCCAAAATGCCCGCCAAGTTGCGAATGGAGATTCCTTCGGCCAGGAGATTTTGCAGGACGCGTTGCACCTGGCCGACGTTCAGTTGAGCCGGAATCAATTCGGTGACCACTGTCGGATGGGTTTGCTTCAAATTATCCAGCAGGTTTTGGACGTCCTGGCGGCTGAGGATATTGTGGCAGTTCCGCTTCACCGTTTCGGACAAATGCGTGACCAGGACGGAGGAGGCGTCCACCACCGTGTAACCGCTGATCTCGGCATTCTTGCGTTCCACGTCCGTGACCCAGGTGGCCGGCAGCTTGAAAACAGGCTCGACGGTCGGCACCCCTTTGAGCACGGTCTTGCTGTTGGAAGCGTTCATGGCCAGCCAGTGGTCCGGCATCAGTTCTCCCTGCGCGATGGGATTTCCCTTCAACAAGAAACGATATTGGTTGGGCTCCAATTGCAGATTGTCCCGCAGTCGAATCGGCGGCACGATCACCCCCATTTCCTGGGCAAAGGTCTTGCGCACACCCGTCACTCGTTCCAACATGTCCCCCCCCTTGCGCGCGTCTGCCAGGCTGACCAGTCGAAAACCCAGTTCAATTTGAAGGGCATCGAGGTTGAGCAGCGGTTCGAGTTTATCGCCCGTGGCGCCGGCTGGGGCTTTGCCCGAAGTTCCGCCACCCGCCGGTGTTTCCCCGGCCGTTTCGTGGACCGCCGAGGCTCTCACAAGATTTTCCGCCCCTTTCATGTTATAGGCCAAAAATCCGGTCACACTGGCGAGCAGGAAAAACGGAATGATCGGCAGCCCCGGCACCAGGCCAAACACCGTCAGCATGACCGTGAGGATTGTCAGCACTCGCGGGTAGGCCAGCAGTTGCCGGGTCAGCTCGGTGCCCAGTTCCTCCTTGGCCGCCGCGCGCGTCACCAGAATGCCGGCGGCGGTGGAAGTGATCAGCGCGGGAATTTGTGAAACCAAACCATCCCCGATCGAGAGCAGCGTGAATCGTTGCAAAGCTTCGCTGACGCTCATGCCCTTTTGCATGATGCCGACCGCAAAACCACCCAGCACATTGATCAGCGTGATCAGAATGGCCGCGATGGCGTCACCGCGCACGAATTTACTGGCGCCGTCCATCGCCCCGTAAAAATCGGCCTCCTGCTCGATCTTGCGGCGGCGGTGGCGCGCCTCGCCTTCATTAATCATTCCGGCATTCAATTCGGCATCGATGGCCAACTGCTTGCCGGGCATCGCGTCCAAAGTGAAACGGGCGGCGACTTCCGCAATGCGCCCCGCGCCCTTGGTAATGACGATGAAATTAATGAGGACGAGGATCAAAAATATGACAAGGCCGACCACGTAATTGCCCCGCACCACGAAATTGCCGAACGCTTCGATGATGTGTCCGGCATAGCCATCGAGCAGAATCAGCCGCGTGGAAGCAATGTTCAGCGAGAGACGGAACAGGGTGATGAACAAAAGCAAGGTTGGGAAACCGGTGAAATCCGCCGGCTCCCTGACATAAAGGATCGACAGCAAAACGAGCAGGGAAAGCGCGATGCTCATGGCCAAAAACACATCCAGCAGAAGCGGATGGATTGGCAGGATCATCAACAGGATGGTCACAAACAGCGCGGCAACCAGCAACACGTCACCGTTCTTGAACAACAGAGCCAGATTGGATTTTTTGGAGTTTGTCGGTGCCATTTGCTTCTCTGTTCAGTTACAAGTACAAGCTGCCTTCCCGGTAATACCGATAGGCGTTGACGCGGTAAACCCACGCCAACACTTCGGCCACTGCGGCGTATAGCTCAGCAGGAATCTCGCCACCCACCCGGCCATATTTGAACATCAACCGGGCCAGCGGCACATTTTCCACAATGGGCACTTGATGTTGCGTCGCAATTTCTCGAATGCGCAGCGCGTTGAGACGGCTGCCTTTGGCCACGATCTTGGGGGCTTTCATCGTCTTCCGGTCGTAGCGCAAAGCCACGGCAAGATGGGTCGGATTTACCACAACCACGTCAGCCTTAGGCACTTCCGCCAGCATCTTGCGCTTGGCAATTGCGAATTGCTTGCGGCGCCGCTGGGCTTTGACTTGGGGATTTCCTTCGGTGTTTTTTGTCTCTTCCTTGACCTCCTCCTTGGTCATTTTCATGTCCTCGTTGGTGCGCCAGTATTGATAGCCATAATCCGCCGCTGCCAAAACGACCAGCGCCATGGCCACCCGGGTGATGAGACGGAAGGAAGAATCGGCCATGAACCCGGCAATTCTTGCCACATCCACCGAGGAATGAAATATGGGGTCAGTTAAGATGCTGCGGATGACTCCATACGTCAAACTAATGATGGCCAGGAGCTTTAAAATATTGATTCCAGTCGGCACTGCCGAGCGCATGGAAAAAATGCGGCGGAAACCTTCCACAGGATTCAGCCGCTCCCAGCTCGGTTCCAAAGCTTCGGGAGCGGTGCTAAAACGGGTTTGAATGCCGCCCGCCAACAAGCCTGCCAGCATGGTCGCCACGAGGACCGGCCAAACACAGCTTCCCAGCACCAGCGCACCCCGGATGGCGTACCCCTGCATGGCACTGACGGTCACCGGCGTATCATGGAGATGGCTGAGCATTGCGACTTGCGTGTTGGCCAGAAGCCGCCATATTTCGCCGCCCGAGAATGTCAGCGCCGTCAACGCCGCCATCAAGACAAACGCGGTTTGCACCTCCCTGCTGTGCGCGAACTGGCCTTTATTGTGGGCCTTTTCGAGCTTCCTGGGCGTCGCTTGCTCTGTCTTATCGCCAATATGTTCGCTCACGTGATTCAGCTCCCGCTTTAGCGCGCCCCAAGCATTTGCGCCACGCCGAGCATATCTTCAGGCAGGCGCCGCACATAATTGCTGATGTGCTCGGACATCAGTTGCAGCGTGATGCCGAAGACACTCAAACCAGCCAGGGTGCGGACGGTAAAGCTCTCGAAAAAGACGTTCATCTGCGGCACGGCGCGGCCCAGCACGGAGAAGACCAGGGTGACGATAAATGAAACCGCCATGACGGGCGCGGCCAGTTGCAAGGCGATGACAAACATCTGGCTGCTGCGCGCCACAATGTCCGTCACGCAAATGGCTGATAAATGCGCTCCGCCCACCGGCAGCCAGGTGTAGGTTTTCATGAAACCGACCAGCATCCAGTGGTGCAGATCCAGGCTCAACCACAGCATCGCCGCCAGATAATACAAAATGGAGCCGGGCGCGGTCACTTCCCCTCCGCTCATGGGGTTCATGCTGGGAGGAAGCGTCAACCCGATTTCCGACGCGATGATGGCGCCTGCGATGTCGAGCGCAAAAAAAATGATGCGGCTGACAAAACCGAACAGCAATCCGACCCCCACTTCCATCGACATCAACCCCACCCATCCCCAAATGTCCTGCGCCTGCGCCTGCCCGCCTGGCAAAGCAGGGCTGATCATCCCCGCCAGCAACGCCCCCAGGGCGAGCCGCAACTGCACCGGAAAATTGGCCGCGGAGAATACCGGAAAGACCGCCAACATGGCGCTGACCCGCAGAAAAACCATCAGCCCGTTGTTGAGCTCGCTCATGGTCGGCTTTACTGCGCCATTTGCGGCATCTTTTGAATGACCGCCGTGGCAAATTCAACCAGCGTGCGCAGCATCCAGGGCATCAAGATGACGAGCAGCGCGACAATGCCCAGCGCCTTGGGCACGAACGTGAGCGTTTGCTCCTGGATGGACGTGACGGATTGAAATATGCTGATGGCCAGCCCGATGACAAGCGCGGTCAACAATATCGGCGCCGCCAGTGTCACCGCCTCGAATATCAGGCTCTTGAGCAATTCCGTGGCAAATTCAGTGTTCATAATAATCAGGCTCCGAAACTTTGGACGATGGAACTGACCACCAAATGCCAGCCATCCACCAAAACAAACAACAGGATTTTCAAGGGAAGCGAGATGGTCTGGGGCGGCATCATCATCATGCCCATGCTCATCAGCACCGTGGCCACAACCAGGTCAATTAGAATGAACGGCACGAGCACCAGGAAACCCATTTGAAAAGCCGTGCGCAGTTCACTGATGATGAAACTGGGGATGACGATTTTCAGCGGCAGTTGTTCGGCCGGAATGGGCCCTGTTTTGGCCAGCGCCACGAATAATTCCACATCCTTGGGCCGGGTCTGCTTCAGCATGAAACTCCGGATGGGGACGGTGGCCCGTTCCAAGGCCACGTCGCTGGTGATTTGTTTGGCGCGGTAGGGCGTCAGCGCCTCCCGGTCAATCCTCTCCCAAACAGGCGACATGATGAAAAAAGTCAGAAAGAGCGACAGACCAATGAGGATCTGGTTGGAAGGCGTGCCCTGCAGGGAAAGCGCCGACCGCACAAAGGAAAGCACGATGACGATGCGCGTAAAACAGGTCATCAACAGGATGATCGAGGGGGCCAGGGTCAACAAGGTCATGATCGCCAGGACCTTGATCGCGCCGTCCACATCGGTCGGCTGGCCCAACCCATTCAGGCCAATGTTTAAATTAAACGAGTTGGCATTGGTCTGCGCCTGAGCGCCCGCGGCGCCAAAGAGTTGGCACAGGATCAGCCCCAACAGCAGCCAGCGTCCGGCCCGCCGGAAACTGGGCCGGCCGCGGGTTGAGTAGGGAACGCTGGCGGGCGGCAGATTCATTGTCTCTGGCTCAGGACGTGTTTCAACGCGTCGACAAAACTTAAGTTTGTGGCTGGCGCGGTCTTCTCCGCCTCCCCGGCTGAAGGCAAATGACTGAGCAATGTCACCCCTGCGGGCGACGAGGCGAGCAACATCCGTTGCTGCTGGTAACCGACCACATAAATGGCCTGGCGCTGCCCCAATGATTTGACTTCAATCAAATTGAGTTTGGCTCCCCCACTCTTTTGCACGGCGAGGCGCTGCCAGTTTCTGTATAACCAAACTCCGCACAAAAAGAGCGCCACCACCACCAAAAAGGCTCCACAGACACGGAAAATCGAAGCGCTGGTATTCGGCAAGGCGCTCGGGAGGGTTGCGTAATGGGTTGCATCCAACGATTCCGCGGAGACGTCAAGGGCCGCCAAAAACATTGCGGCCAGCCCTGCCCACGCGCCGCCTCGCGCAGGGGCCAATGCCTTGATCCGGGCCATGGCGGACTCCAGGATCATGGATTGACTCCAAACAATTCGGTGATTTTGATGCCGTAGGCGTCATCCACCACCACCACTTCGCCGCGGGCGATGCGCGTTTGGTTTGCGTAGAGATCCACCGGCGCCTGCGCGTTCTTGTCGAGCTTGACAATCGAACTGACATTGAATTGGAGCACATCGCGCATGGGCAACTGGCAGGAGCCCAGTTCGACCGTAAGTTTGACTTTGACACCCAGCAGAAGTTCGAGGCCGGGAGGAGATTTTTCGGTTGTTTCCATATAATTCTGCTTAACCGTTGATTACCTGTGTTAATTGCACCGCCCATTGGCCGGCCAGGGTGCCGGGACGGCCTTGAAATTTGAGCATGTCAGCCACGCGCACGTTGATTTGTTGCGTGCGCTGTAAATCCAATGGCAGAACGTCGCCGACTTTCAGCGCCAGGATCTGGCGGGCGGTCATTTCCAATCCCTCCCATTCCGCCGTCACCGGGACGCGAACGTCATCAAAACAAGTATTCCATCTCCAGGCCGTCGCAGGCGGAGGCGGCGCTGGCGGGGCGGGATTGGTCATCGCCGCAGCGCTTTTGCAAAAGCGACGGATTAACGGATCCACGGCGGCGTAAGGAAAACCCATTTGGATTTGCCCCCTGCATCCGCCAAAACCCGCTTCCATGGAAACGACCAGCATGATTGTTTCCGGCGGGGCGGTTTGGATGAAACCGTCATTGCTTTCGTAACCAAGAATCACCGGCTTCAATTCCTTGACGTTGGACCAGTGGTCGCACCATTCATTAAGGAGCAGTTGCACGGATTGCTCCAACAGCACTTTCTCGATTTCGCTCATTTCCTGATCTGTTGGCGGCACGTGGCCGGGACCGCCCATCAGACGGTCCACCATGCACAGGCCGAGTTGGGACGAAATTTCCAGGATGGATACACCGCGCAACGGCTCCATTTTAAACAGGGTAAGATGCGCAGGGTGGCCCCATCCTTCCGCCAACTTCTGATAGGACATGGTCTTGACGCCGGTCAGTTTCAGCGAAAAATCCAAACGCAGGTGGAGCGAAAGTCTGGTGGCCGCGCTCTGGACGAACTCCTCCTGATGCACTCGCAATTTGCGCAATTCCCCGGGGGAAAGGAGCATGGGATTGCGAAAATCATAAACTTCCACGTCCTCTTTCTTGGACGCGTCAGCCGGCTCCTCAGCTTGGCAGACAGCATTGCCTGCCTCTGCCCCGGAGGCCGAAGCGGTCGTTTGCTCCGCGTCAAGAAAGGAGGCAGGCGCCTCTTCAAGCTCGGGCATTGAGCTGGCTGGGTTCATGAGGAGCGCCTATTGAATAGCCATTTCGGTGATATAGATTTCCTGCACCAGCGGACCCCCCAATGCATTGTTGAACACCGTCATCAGCTCAGCCCGGATCACATTGCGGGCTCCCGGCTTTTCCAAATCGGAAATGGTTTTACCGCTGAGCGTGCCGGTGGCCAGATCCATTAGCTGGTCCTTGTTCGATTCAATCTTGCTGGTGAACTCCGGGGTATTGCCGACCAGAGTCACACTGGTCATCAGGTAACGCGTGCCCATGGTGCCGGCCACATTGACCAGCATTTTGTTCAGACTCACCGTTACTTTGACCTTGTCAGAGGCGGCTTTGACTCCGCTTTTGGCTCCTGTGCCGGACTCCGCCGTGGTTTCCTGGGCCACCCCGGGGTTGCCCTGCGCCAGACCACGCTCAAGTTTTGGCAGCAGAACAAAATGCGTGGTGGCATAGGCTAAAGCCGGCATGGCTACCGCGGCCACCGCCAGCGGAAGCCAGGCTTTGAACCCGCCGCCGCTTGCCGGGGGCGGGGTTTCCTTGTCTTCTGCTGGTTTGCCGTTCTCCTTCTCCGGGGTTTTCGCTTGTTCGCGACTGCCACGGGAGGATTCCAGTGAGTTGCTGGCCATAAAAGCTCAAGGGCTAACTCTGCTTCATCTGCACTAAAGTCTGCAGCACCTCATTGCTCGTCGTGATAATCTTTGAGTTCGCCTCGAACGCGCGCTGGGCGGTGATCAGGTTCGCCATCTCATTCGAGAGGTCCACGTTGGAAGACTCCAATGCTCCCGCCTGAATGGTGCCCAGACCGTTGAGTCCGGGGGCGGTGAGTGCGGGAACGGCTCCCCCGTTGGCAGATACCTGGTTGGAGTAAAGGTTGTTGCCTTCGCTGACCAGCATTTGGGGGTCAGCCACATTCGTCAACAAAACCTGGCCGCACACAAAGGTGGTGCCGTCTGATTGTGTCACTGTAACGTTCCCTTGGGGGTCAATAGTATAAGAAGATATGGCGGCGACGCTCGGGGAGCCGGTGATGTTGATGGTGACGTTGCCTATCGTTGATAACGCGCCGCTGGTATAGCCCTGCACATAGTCACCATTGGCCGTGACCAACTGGTTACTGGCATTCACGCTGAATGTGCCGTCCTGGGTCAGGTAAGAGGCTTTTGTTACAGGGTCCACAACCTCGAAAAAGCCGTTGCCAGTGCCAGAGATGGCCAGATTGGTGGGAACCCCGGTGTTGGTAAGCCCCCCCGCGGCCCAATTATTGCTGATGCTGCTGATCTCCACCCCCGTTCCGACCTGCTTCGCGGGCGTGGTGGCGCCGGCCCCTTGCAGCGTGTTGCTGAAGGCGTCGGCAAAATTCACTATTCCTGCCTTGAAAGCAGTGGTGTTGATGTTGGCGATGTTGTTGCCGATAACGTCCATTTGTTCTTGGAAGTTTTCGAGCCCGCTGACTCCTGAACTTAAGGAACTAAGCATAATTTTTAGTGAGTTAGAGTTTTCGTGTTGCGTTAAGGATTACTTGATTTAGCGGGAGCGGTTGCTCCGGCCGTGGCTGCGGCGGCGGATTGAGTCGGCGAAATGGATAAGATCTGGCTCAGCGCATAAAGCTGGCCGTTGACCTGAATTTCCGGCGAGCCGGAGGACATGTCCACTCCGCTTACCACGCCCGTGGTCTCTTGATTGCTATTGGTTGCCGACTCCACGCTCACGGTGGCGCCAATCAGAGAACTGGCCTGTATGGCCGCCATGTTGCCCGCCATGGTCGTGGCTTCCTGCAATGAGCTGAACTGGGCCAGTTGCGCGGCAAAGTCGGTGTCGCTCTCCGGGTTAAGCGGATCCTGCGACGTCATTTGCGTAACCAGCAGTTTCAAAAAGTCGGCTTGATTCAAAGTTGAGTTGGCACCGGCGGTTAAGCTCGAGCTGGCAATAGGGGCGGCGGCTGACATAATTTTTTAGGCCCAGGATTCCCAGCCTTGCCGGGAAACGGTCCTGGTCGTTGCTTTGTTTGTTACAGGAACGGTTTTGACAGTGGCAACCGGCGGCACATCCCGCCGCGCCTCGCGGCTCTGTCGTTGCGGGTTTTGCGACGATTGATTAAAAAGCGATGCGGACACTGTGTCGGAAGCGGAATTGGAAGCCGGCGGCCGCGGCGAAGCCCTGTTTTCCAGCGGCAGCAATTGGACATTCTGCCGCGCGAGCGACTCCTGCAAATCTTTCCAATGGTTCTCCAAGCCCGCCACAGCGCCCCGCTCCAAACGAACGGCCGCTTCGATTTGGCCGTTGTGATTCATCAATTGCAGGCTCAGTTCGGTGTGCGGGTCCAGCTTGAGCGAAACAGCAATGTTGTTGGCGCCGGATTGACGTATCATCACTACTTGCTGATTCACCAAATGCCCCACACGTTCAGCCTGGGTTGCGGAGTGATCAACGGTTTGAGCGGCCTCCGTCCCTTTGTCCACCTCCACATTCCCTGCGCTTGCTTTGACCGGCCAATTCACGACCAGGGTGGAGTCAATCGAGTCTTGCTTGTGTCCGGAATGATCGGAATCTGATTCAATCATCAAGTTGTTCGCCGACTTGGTAGAAAGGTCTTCCTTTATCGACGCAGTCGGCACTTTTTGCGTAGTAGGCCCGGCAATTTCATTCTTTTCCGTTCCAAACTTCATTCGTTGGCTACTCAAAGCACCCCCTGTGCCATCGACGGGATCTGCGGAAACAAATGCCACCGGTGGGGTAATCGCGATCTGTGCCGCAACCGGTTGTTGGGGAAACCCGGCAGGTTCTGCCGGGCGGGCTGCTGGTTCCGTCGTCGAAGTTGATGTCTCTTTCGGAGGGGGATCAATTGATCTCTGGACTGGTCCAGTACTCTCAGGTTTGCTGTCCGATGAAGAGGGCAAGACCACGGGTGCCGCGGCATGATCCGAAGCGATTTTAAAGATGACTGCCTCCGTGGATGCCGGTTTGTGGATTTCACCGGCGGCAATCTGCGGTTGATCTTCCACGGCCGTGAACTTGCTTGACACGGATGCATCCAAGTCAGCCGCTTTGTCCGACGGGCGGACGAGAGGTTCTGGCGTTTCTGCCGGGAACTCATCGCTGTCTGAGCTTTCTATTAAGGGCCTGGTCTGGCCTTCTTGGCTGGCCGGCGCAATTTTTAAATTCATCGCCCGAGAGGATGCCGGTTCGCGGAATCCACCGGCAGCGATCTGCGGTTGAGCCACCATGGCCATAAGCGTGCCTGCCACGGATGCATCGAGGTCAGCCGCCGCGCCTGGCGGGTCAACGAAGGATTTCGGCGTTTCCGTCAGGGACGCATCGCTGTCTGAGGTCCCTGTCAAGGGCTTGGTCTCGCCTCCTTGGATTGCCGACGCAGTTTTTAAATTCACAGCCTGAGTAGTGGCTGGTTTGTGATATTCACCGGCGGCGATCTGCGGCGCGTTGCCCGCTGGGTTGGCGGGCGGTTTTGGCGTTTCCGTCGGGAACACATCCTTATCTGCAATTCCAGTTAAGGGCCTGGCCTGGCCTCCTTGGCCAATCGGCACATTTTTAGAATACGCTGCCTGAGTGGATGCTGATTTTTGAAATTCACCGGCGGTTGTCCGCGGTTGGGCCATCACGGCCATGAGCGCGCTGGACATGGAAGCATCGATGTCACCCGCCTTGCCCGACGTGTTGGCGGGGGGTTCTGGCGTTTCCGGCAGAGACGCACCACTGTCTGAGGTTTCCGTTAAGGGTGTGGCCTGGCCTCCTTGGATAGCCGGCGCAATTTTTAAATTCACCGTCTGAGTAGTGGCTGGATTGTGAAATTTATCGGCGGCAGTCCGCAGCGCTTTGCCCGGCGGCTTGGCAAGCGGTTTTGGCGTTTCTATCGGAGACGCGTCGCTTTCTGAGGTTTCCGTTAGGGACCTGGCCTTGTCTCCTTGGATAACCGACGCATTTCTAAAAGTCGCTGCCCGCGTGGATGCCGATTTCTGAGGCTCTCTGGCGGCAATTCGCGGGGCTTTGCCCGGTGGCTTGGCGAGCGGTTCTGGCATTTCCGTCGGGGACGCATCGATGTCTGGGGTCTCTGTTATGGACTTGGCGTTGCCTCTTTGGATAGTTGGCGCAATTTTCAAATTCACCGCCTGAGTAGTCGCTGGTTTGTGAAATTCACCGGCGGCAATCCGCGGCGCTTTGCCCGGAAGGTTGGCGAGCGGTTTTGGCGTATCGGTCAAGGACGTATCTCTGTCTGAAGTCGCTCTAAAGGGCCTGGCCTCGCCTCCTTGGCCAGCCGGTGCATTTTTAAAATTCGCTGCCAGAGTGGAAGTCGATTTGTGAAATTCACCGGCGGCAATCCGCGGTTGGGCCATGACGGCCATGAGTGTGCTGGACATGGCTGCATCGATGTCAGCCGCTTTGCCAGACGGGTCGGCGGGGGGTTCTGGCGTTTCCGCAAGGGACGCATTGCTGTCCAGGGTCTTTGCTTCGCCGGACAGCTTCGAAAATCCATCACAACGCACTTGGGACATTACGCTCAGAAAACTCTCCGGGGCCGCGTGCAACGCGGCGGATTGATCCGGGGTTAAAAGTCGGGCCTCGGCCCCTGGCACAGCCGGAGTCAGAACAGCAAAGAGAGTGGATTGAGTCATCATTTTGCGGTGTTGTTGCGGAACGAAGTCAGCCGAAGGCGATCGGAAAGAAGGGCGGCGCGTTTTGCTTGTGGCTGGCCTTTCTTGGCCAGCGCCTCCCAAATGGCGGCGGTTTCCATGTCTTTCATAAAGACCATGATCTTTATGACTGAGGTGTCATCCATTTCCTCCAAGACCTTGGCCGCGTTCGCAGGATCCATGGCGGCATAAACCTTGGCCAGCTTCTTCAAATTTGCCGTTTCTTCCTCGCTGATCCGCAGCACATTTTGATCAAAATCCAATTGCAATTGACGCACGGACTGCGTGACCAGATTCAATTCCGAGCGTTCCGCCTGCAAACGCAACGTCAGATCGTTGAGTTCCTGCTCCTTTCTTCCGACAGCCTTTTTCTCCGTCTTGAGTTCGGCGATGAGCTGGTCGGCCTCGGGGTTGGTGAAATCCCAGGAAGGTCCGGTCCGCTTTTCGCGGGCGGCGGCGGATGCGGTCGGGGTGGAGGACAACGGATGCGTGGGGGTTTTCCAAAACGCCACGGTGGCGCCCAGATAGACGACGACGCTGACCAGCGCCGTCATCCAAGGTGAGGTGAGTAGTTTTATCATAACGGAGTTTCCGCCGACTTCCAGGCGAGAATGGAGTTGCCCCGGCGGCCGCCCAGGTCATCCAGGAATTTTTGTTCGCCGCGGGCCTGCTCGCGCCGGTGGCGGGCCTTTTGTTTGTCAAAACATTTGTCCACGATCTCCCTCTGCTGGCGCGCCCGGATCATGCCCTGCAAAGTCGCGTTCACCCGTCGTTCCGCAGTCTCCAGGGCCTGAGTGCATTCATCCCTGCGTTGGGCCAGCGACCGCTGATAAGCATGAGCCTGGGCCGCTTCCGCCGCCGCGCATCCGGCAGCCAATCGGCCGCGCCAATCCTGCCAGCACGCGCTCAACTCACGCTCAACCGCTTCCAGCCCGTCCACCGCCTGGCGGCGGGCGATCAAGCTTTGCGCATATTTCTCCATGGCCTTCTGCTCCTGGCGCTGGCGCAGTGTGCCAAGAGCTTCCAAGGTGAAGTGAAACGATCTCATGCGCGCCTAGCCGGTTTTCTTTCCAGCGCCCGCGCCTGATTTTTCAGGCATGGGCGTGGCCATGGTTTGTTCCAACAGCGACCAGCTTTGGGGGATGGAACAGCCCTGCTCCACCGGCTGGCACAAAAATGATTTCAAGGGTTCAAACAAATGAACGCTCAAATCGATGGCCGGATTGGTCCCAGGAGGATAAGCGCCGATGTTAATGAGATCCTGGTTCTTGCGATACGTGGCCATCGCCTGGCGGGCGCGCGAAGTCAATTGTTGCTGGTCCGTCGTGCTCAAATCCCGCGTCAAACGGCTGACACTTTCCAGCACATCAATCGCCGGATAATGGTTTTGGGTGGCCAGCTCGCGCGTCAGGACGATGTGGCCATCCAGAATCGAACGGACGGCGTCGGCTATGGGATCGTTCATGTCATCGGCTTCCACGAGAACGGCGAAGAGTCCGGTAATCGAACCCTGCTCCCCTGCCCCGGCGCGTTCCAACAATTGCGGCAGCAACGAAAAGACGGAAGGCGTGTAGCCCCGCGTCGTGGGCGGTTCGCCGACGGCCAGGCCAATCTCCCGTTGCGCCATGGCGAAGCGCGTGACCGAGTCCATCATCAACAAAACATTCTGGCCGGCATCGCGAAAATGTTCGGCGATGGCCATGGCCACAAACGCGCCTTTCAAGCGCGCGATGGCCGGTTGGTTGGAGGTGGCGACCACCACCACGGACTTGCGCCGGCCAACTTCATCCAAATCCTTCTCCAGAAATTCGCGCACCTCGCGTCCGCGTTCGCCAATCAGCGCGATCACATTCACGTCCGCCTCCGCCTGGCTGGCAATCATGCCCAGCAGAGTTGATTTGCCGACACCACTCCCGGCAAAGATGCCGAGCCGCTGGCCGCGCCCGCAAGGGGTGAAGGTGTCAATCGCCTTGATGCCGGTGCGAAATGCCTGCTGGATGCGCTGCCGTTTCAGCGGGTGCGGCGGGGGCTGGTTTAAATTGATGGCGGCCCCGGCTTCGATTGGCCCTTTGTCATCCAATGGATTGCCCAACCCGTCGATGACGCGGCCTTTCAGTGATTCGCCCACCGGAACCTGCAAAGGGGTCCCCAGTGCAATCACTTCGCTGCCGGGATGAATGCCACGAAGTTCCCCCAGCGGCATCAGCAGAACGTGATGGTTCCTGAATCCAACCACTTCGGCCAGCGTAAAGCCGTCATGGCGCGCGGATTCTATCCGGCAAATTTCACCCACGGCGACCAAAGGCCCTTCCGATTCGATGACCAGGCCAATGAGTTGAACCACCCGCCCGTGATTGCGGACGACCTGGGTTGTCTGCACCCGGCGCAGCAACTCTTCAACCCGGTTCGTGCATAATGGTTCGCGGCGCGTGTTCATTAGAGCAGGTTTTTTTTGACCAAATCAAATTTGGTTTCGCGACGGGCATCCACCGTTCCGAAACGGGTCTCGACCAGGCAGCCGCCGCGGCTGACTTCGACCGAACTGAGAAAGCGAAAATCATTCGGAGCCTGGGCTGAACCCAGCACGGGAGAACCGGCCGTTTGCAATAATTCCAAGTCAGCCGGATGCAGGCGGACGGTGACCTGGGCCGAGCTTTCCACATGGGTCAGCGCGTCGCGAACAGCGGCCTCCACCATCGGCACGGAAATGGGCATGTCCGACACAAGTTTTCGCGCCACCTCGAGGGCGAGCGAGACCACCATATTCTCGGTGTCGCGGACGACCTGCGGGACGGCCTGGCGAAGGGAGTCGAGCGTGCCTTGCAGCAGTTCATGCAACTCGGCGCGTTGTTTGAGCAATTGCTCGCTCAGGGATTTTTCCCCATCGATGCGGCCCTGTTCATAGCCAGCCTGCCAGGATTCCCTGAGCGAGGCATCCATCGGGGGCATCCCGGGCGGCAGGCCGGCCGAAAATGCGTCGCGCAGGGGAGCGGGCAGGGTGATGGTTTCAGACCAGGAGCTCATGGCGAAAAGCTTAGTTATTGGGTTTGGTGCGGGTCATCCACGAGCGGACCGCCTGGGTCATGTTGGCCGGGTTCTCGCGCATCAATTGATTCAATACATCGACCGTGACCATGCCGGAGCCAGGAGTGCCGGGCTTGCCGTAATGTCCGTTGCCGTTGCCGTTGCCGTGTCCGATGGGAACTCCGAGAGGGATGTCATCCACTTTGGTGTTCTTCAGCATGCGCCAGAACACGAAAATGATTCCGATGGCCAGCGCGGGATAAACCAGCTTTGGCGCCAGATCGATCCAAACCTGCCGTTTATTCTGCTGCTCGAACTGTTGCGTTATTTCGGTCGCTGTCTGATCGTTGAACGGCATTTCCTCCAGGGTGATCTCATCCTTGCGGCTGGCGTCGCCATTTTCCTGGATGCCGAGGGCGCTTTTCACGATGCTTTTGATGTCATCCAGTTCCTTGGGCGTTCGTGGCAGGGCTTTGCGGTCAGCGCCTTTGCCCTCAAAACGTTGCGCGATGAAGACCGCGCTGGAAATGCGCTTCACCCCGCCGGCGGCCTGGAGCAGGTTGCTGGTGATCTTGTTGATTTCGTAGGTGCTGGTGGTGACTTTCTTTTTGGTCCGGCTGCTGTTGACTGGAAGGGCGGCAGCAGGCGCGTTGCTGGCGCCTTCGGCAGCGACGCTGTTGGCGGCCATGCCCGGAGCACCCCCGGTTGCGGCGGCAATGTCTGAATCGGTCTCCTCATCGTTGATGGTGCTGCTGCGGGCGGTCTGGCCGTCCGGATCATATTTCTCTTCCGTGCGGCTGATGGTGTCCCAATTCAGGTCGACCGAGACGCGCACGACGGCCTGGTCGGGACCGAGCACCTTCTCCAACATGCCTTCGGCTTTTTTGGTCAGATATTGTTCGAAATTGCGGCGGGCAGTAAGCTGGTTGCCGGACAAACCGGCGACGGAATCATTCTCCTGATTTTCCGAGAGGACGTTGCCCTGGTTGTCCACCACGGAAACATTGTTGGCCTGCAAGCCTTCCACGCTGTTGGCCACCAGAAAACGAATTGAATTAATGGCCGACGCAGGCAATTGGCCGCTGCCCTTGACGCGGACAAAAACGGAGGCAGTGGGTTTGCGCAGGCTGTCGGACAGCAGACGGTTCTCCGGCATGACGATCATGACGCGGGCGGATTCGACCTGATCTAGCTGGCTGATGGTGCGGGCCAGTTCGCCTTGAATGGCGCGGGCATAGTTGGCGCGCTGGATGAAATCGGAGACTCCGAAACTGGCTTTGTCGAAGATCTCAAAGCCGACCCCTTCACCGCGGGGAATACCCTTGCCGGCCATTTGCATCCGAAGCTGGTACACTTTGTCCGATGGCACGAGAATGGACCCGCCGCCGCGGCTGATTTGATAGGGCACCTTGGATTCATCGAGCGCGGCGATGACTTTGGCGGCCTCCCCTTCGTCCAGTTTGCCGTAGAGGAGGGCGTAATCCGTGCGGCTGGACCAGATCGCCAGGACAGTGAGGCCGGCGAACACTATGACTGTGGCTGCGAGGACGCTGATGCGCTGGTTCAGGCCGAGTTGCTGCCAGATGGCGGCGAGCTGCCGGGCGATTTGAGAGAGGTTTTTATTCATGAAATAAAAGTGCCGGCATCAATGGCCGGAGATGACAAATGAAATTGGGGTTGTTAAGAAAATCGGGTTGTTCATCATATCTGCATCCGCATGAGTTCCTGGTAGGAATCCAACAGTTTGTTGCGCACCTCGACCATCATTTGAAAGGAAACGCTGGCTTCCTCCATCGAAATCATGGCCTGGTGCAGGGAGACGTTCTTTCCACTCATCAAACCGGCAATGGCGTCGCCGGCAGCTATCTGTTTGGCGTTGACCTCGCCCACGAATTCGCCGAGCAGATTTTGAAATGAACCGCCGGATGGAGCAGCGGTCGCGGATTGGGGGGCAATGTCGGAATTGAGCCTCTGTAAATCCTGCGGCGGAATGGACGGCACGATGCCGTTCTGCGCCACGTCGCTCAACGGGCCGCTCGTTTGCGGGCCAGCCATCATTTTTATTGCTGAAAGAGCGTCCATGGGTGCGGAGACTGGTTATCAGTGTTTACCGATCGAAAGATCCTGCAGGGCCATGCTGCGGGCATTCCTGACCACGGCGATGTTGGCTTCGTAGGCGCGCGAACTGGCTATCATGTCCACCATCTCCTCGTGGATGTTGATGTCGGGCATCGCAACCATGCCCTGGGCGTTGGCGTCCGGGTGCGAGGGATTGTAAATCATGCGGGCCGGGCGGTTGTCTTTGGCAATGCGAACGACCTGGGTGGTTTGCGGGACCGAACCGCTGCTGCCGGAGTTTTGTTGCGCGCTCAGAACGGATTCAAACACGACTTGCTGGCGCTGATAGGGCTTTCCATCGAGACCTTTCGTGGTGTTGATGTTGGCAATGTTTTCGGAGATCACGTCCATGCGAATCCGTTCGGCGTCCAAGGCTGATGCGGTGCTATCGATGCCTGAAAGGAGTTGGATCATAATTCAATTAGCTCTTGCCGGTGATGGCCAGGCGCATCTTCAGGAGCGCGCCGCTGACCAACTGGGTTTCGAGCGAGTGTTCCACCATGTTTTGATTGAGTTTCAACATTTCGGTTTCCAACTGGACGGTGTTTCCGTCACTGCGGCCGGAAATGGCTTGATTATCCACGGCCAACTCCGGTTGCAGACCGGCGATTTGCGCGGCATCCCGGCTCGCAACAGCCTGGCTCAACTGGCTTTCAAAAGACGGGGAAACGTCCAGGCGCTTGTAATTGGGCGTCTCGACGTTGGCAATATTGCTGGCAATGGCTTCATGGCGCAGGACATTGACATCCAGCATCTTCTTTGAAGCCACATAGTTTGAATCGCCGAATAAAGCATCAATCATAGCAATAAACCATTCCGACTTTTAGCAGTCGCTATGCCAGCATGAAAAAGGGCCAAAAACAGCGTTTTAGAAGGATTGCAGGCGGTTGAACGGGAAATTATTGCCCTTTGCCGCAAAACGGACAGGCAGGAATGACCCAACCCTTCCCAAACAACGCCGAAAGTTTTCGGGGCAAATGGCAATGCTTTGATTTTCTCAAGTTAAAAAATCCATGAAATTTTCTGCATTTTGCGCGTTGAATGGTTTTTCGATGTTTTCAGTGGAATCGATTTGCGCGTCAAGGAGAGCGCGCCCTCAAAGACCTTACTGTTGCAGCGATCTGCGTCATAGGGCGGAGTCGTATGCCGACTCGATTTCCCGACTTCAACGCAAGGACGCAAAGACGCGAAAAAGCGCAGGAAACACAAGATATGGATGATAGGTCCAGAAAATCGGTAACACGGTAACAAGTGTTGATAGTCAACGACTTAGCCGGTAACACCAAAGGTAACAGAGCGGTAACATGTTACTGCTTTACGTCCCTCAGCGCCTCAGAAGCTGTATAAAATTAGCCATCTGAAGGGGCAACGGCAAAAACATGGGGGCAAAAACATAAAATTGCCGCGAAGAGCAAGATGGGATGATTAGTCTGGAAAATCGGCAACACGGCAACAAGTATTGATAATCAACGACTTAACTGGCAACACAGGAAGCAACAGACTGGCAACATGTTGCTCCTTTCCCTTCCTTGTCCGACTCCCTGACTGATTTCGTTTGTTCTGGAGCGAGGGAAGCCGATCAGCAAGCCTCTTTTCCACCGAAAACAGCAAAGAACCCGTTAAATAGTCGCAACCGATTGTCAGCAAGGTATTTACGAGCGAAAAGGATTGGCGATCCCGATTGGGGGGGCAGGTGATCTTATTAAAAATGGAGAATTGATGCATTAGAAATTATTTGCATATTTGTCACAATAATTCGTTTGACTTATTTTGCAACAATCCTTACGGTCGGTGCCGTCTCAAATTAAATTCGGCCAATGGATTGGCCTCTTTCAGTAATTTTTAGGCCGCCTTGGGTTCCGAGGACCATTCAACGAGAAGTAAAACATCCTCAGAAGCCAGCAATGAAGGGCTTGATGGTTGGCAGCGTGGCCGTGATTTGACGGAAGTAAATTTGCAAACAATGAAATCGGCGCTGGAACAAATAAGCGAGAAAGAACAGTGAAGAATGCAAAATACTCCATTCCGAGGACTGACCCTGCTATGGGGTTAATTGTCAAGCGTGAGGAAAGTTTTATTTTTTGG
>Ga0181526_10000143_pt1 | contig 73996 bp, 71 predicted proteins | sample PEATcosm2014_Bin_35_FD_119750 | JGI IMG/M metagenome (GOLD analysis project Ga0181526, IMG submission 119750) | Peatland microbial communities from MTU Mesocosm Facility, Houghton, MI, USA - PEATcosm2014_Bin06_30_metaG | ecosystem: Environmental > Terrestrial > Soil > Wetlands > Peat | place... | reverse complement strand
TTATGGTCAGCCTTGATCGGCCCCTTACCGTCGATCGGCTCGCCAAGCGCATCGACGACGCGGCCGAGCAGGCCCTTGCCGACCGGCACTTCGACGATGGCGCGGGTGCGCTTGACGGTCTGGCCTTCCTTGATCTCGCGGTCGGTGCCGAAGATCACGATGCCGACATTGTCGCTTTCGAGATTGAGCGCCATGCCTTTGACGCCGCTTTCGAACTCGACCATCTCGCCGGCCTGCACATTGTCGAGGCCATAGACGCGGGCGATGCCGTCGCCGACCGACAGCACTTGGCCGACTTCGGAGACCTCGGCTTCCTGGCCGAAATTCTTGATCTGATCTTTGAGGATTGCGGAGATTTCCGCGGCGCGGATGTCCATTAGCGGGCCTCTTTCATCGCGTGCTTCATCGCGTTGAGCTTGGTGCGCAGCGAGGTGTCGACCATGCGGCTACCGAGCTTGACCACGAGCCCGCCGATAATGGCGGGATCGATCTTGATATCGAGGGCGACGTCCTTGCCGCTGACCGACTTCAGCGCGGCACGCAGCGCCTCGATGTGTTCGTCCTTGAGCGCTTCGGCGACGGTGACCTCGGCGGTCGCCTCGCCCTTGTACTTGGCGACGAGCTCGCGAAAGCCCTTGATCATGTCGCGCACCGCGAACAGGCGGCGTTTCGCGGTCACGAGCTTGAGGAATTTCGCGGCGAGCCCGCCGATGCCGGCGCGGTCGAGCACCGCGGACAGCGCGTGGAGCTGCTCGTCGGCGGAAAACACCGGGCTGCGTACCAAGCGCTCGAGATCGGCGATTTCGGCAACGAGCTTGTCGAAGCTTTCCAGGTCGGCTTTGACCGCGTCAATCGCATTCGTCTCGCTGGCGAGATCGAACAGCGCGATCGCATAGCGGCCGGCCATGCCGGATACGGGGTGTTCTTCGCCTGCCACTTCGCCGTGCTCTCTACGCGTTTTTTTGGAGCTTTTCCGCAAGACCTGCAGCCGGCGCCGATGGTCGGCACAAGTCCTTGGAATATAAGCGGGACTTGGATAATCGGGAACGCGGCGGAGTGCCCCAGGGTAGACCCCCGAAAATCCTCGCGTTGCTAACATAGAGCGGAGTGCGGTGCAACAATGCGGATTTTTGACAGAAAGGACATTGGCGGTGCCACGCCGAATGGGCCGCCGCGCAGGCCGCCGACGGCGAAAACGTCGAATCGCCCTACTTTATTTTCGGCGTGCTGAACGATTTGAAGACCTTCGACACATCCGAAGCGGTCGCGACGCTAGTCGGAATCTTGCCGCCGGTGGAAATGGTGAAGAAACTCTCCAATTCGGTTGCGAGCCGCTTGCTATCCGGGCTGTAGTCAATCGGCTTGTTGTGCAGAGCGCTCCGCTTTGGAACGGCCTTGCTGGTGCGGGTGGTTCTCTTCACTGCCACGTCTCCTCGTTGCACTGCCGCTGCACCCGCTAGATGTGAGGGAAGACTTGTCACTTTTCAAGTCGCAGCCAGGAATGCGCCTGGCGCAGGCGTACGCCGCGAACCGCCGATAACTGGAAACGACGCGACGCGCCCCTGTCGGATCTGCGGTCAAGAGCATATTGCGTTTCCGACGCCGTCGTCAGCGACAGCAGAAGCGCTTGATCGGGTTGTGGCAGACGTAGCGCAACGGCATCGTTGCCGCGTTGCTTCCAAAGGGCAATTTCGCGCCGAGGGGCCTCCCCCGGCATCGACGAGCGGCTCACCATGCCGAGACAGGTCAGCGTCAACACGGACGATCCCGGATCTTCAGCCAGCACCGTGGCGTAACGGCCGGGCCAGCGGCGTTCCATTTGGGGCCCATCCATGAGTAGGGCGACGACCAGATTGGGGCCGACGGCCAGGAGCGACGGCATCGCCGGTTCGTTGCGGGCGAGGTCTTCGCAAACGAGAACTGCGAGACTGGTCCCTTCGCGCACCGAATAGAACCCCACCGCCCGATTGTCGACGTCGATCTGCTCCCACCAGGTAACGCCGGGATCGAGGACGTGGCCAAGGTGGTATCGGCAGATCTGATTGTTCTCCAGACTCCATCTGTGGTGCTTGCGCTGCTTGGGAGACTCAAGCACCTTGCGTTTGTGAAACCGGTAGACGCAAGCGAGGTTGAGCGACCGGGTTTTACTCTTCGAGATCGCTCCGGTTATGAAGACTTCCAATTTGGGGTTTCGCTTCGCGATCAATTTGGCGACGGCGTCGGCGCGGGCGGTATCGAGCGCCGCTTCGGGGAGGACGACGGCGTGGACCGCGGAAACCTCGCGTTGCGCGCTGGCAATCAGATCGCAAAGAAAGCGTGCGATTGACGCAGCGGACACCGGCCGCGCTCCGTTCTTCAGCCAGTTTTGCTTGACACTGAAATAGTCCAAAGGCGCTGTATCGTCCGACGCCTTCGCCTTGTGCACACCGGCGAAGTCGCTGCCGTTTATCGTGTAGGGGAAGGGGACCAGCAGAACGTTGAAAGGCTTTCTTACTGCGCTTTGTTGCGAACCCATCGGCATCAGCCAGCTGATCACGACGTTGCGCTCGCGCGGCAGCAAAGCGAGATTGTGAGACAGCGAGCGCAGCGTACAGCCGACTTGGGGCGTATTGCTCTTGGGCTGGACCGAGGCCTCTCCGACCGGAACCATCATGCACAGGCTATAGGGAAGATCCGGCAGCAGAAGGGCATGGTCTCGGAGATAGGCGACATGCTGCTGGGTCAGGAACTGAGCAAATGCCGTCTGACCGCCGAACCCTATTCCCGCCGCCGCTTCGTCGGCGATCGCGAGGAGGCGCATCGCAATTTCGGACCAGGGATGCTCACGTTTATCCGGTCCGATCCCGGACGCTTCCGCCGCAATCAGCCGCGTCCACAGCGCCGCCAACTCGTTCGGCACTTCGGTCGCATCGCGCCATTCTTTGCCGATCCTGACGACATCCCGGACATAGCTGTCGTTGAGGCGATATCCGGGATCCCAGCCGGCGGCATATTGCGGCCAGGTGAAACACTGCGACAGATTGACGAGAGACGCCGCCACGGCGAACAGATCGGGCGGCCAGAGCGGGCATTCGGCGTAACGCTTAGCCGGTCCCGGCCGGCTGCCCATGGGCAGGAGCCTGCGAATTTCATCGCCTATCGTCGGCACTTGCTGCTCGAAATCTTAGTCGCCTTTTGCCGCGCGACGATCCCCGGTTAGGACTTGGAATAGTTGAGAATGTCGACGTTGGTCAGCCACCCCATCACAGGGTCGGTCGCCTGCCCCGATTGAGTTACAAATACGTCCTGACAACCCGCGACCTTGCCCATCGCCCCTTTCGCATCCGCGAGCGACGCCGACGCGGACACGAACGCCTTGGTATTCGAGGCGCGATCCCGCATACCTTGGTAATTGAGGAAACTACTGAGCGTTCGCGCGGCGGCGGCCGGAACCGCCGGAGGAGCGTCCGGTACGGACGCGTATTGATAGAGAACGCTCTCGTGAATGATATACAAGGCGACATCATTCTGATCGAGCACGGGGACGCGGGTCACCGGGTCCTGCAGCAAAGCAATGACATCGGTCCGCAGATTGATCGCTGCCGCCGCCGCGTCGATCGCAGCCTGAGCAGCATTCGCGGTGGTAGCCAGCCGTATCACCGTCATCCGCGATCGTGGAACCATGGCCCGGCTAACCGGTACACTCGCCAATTTTTGGTCCGGCGTGAGTTGTTGTACGAGGTCCCTGACACCGTCCGCTGCCGCCTTGTAATTGGAACTGGAAAAGTAAAAGGCGATGACCGTGCCCACCCAGGTGCCGAGAAGCGGCACCAGTGAGTTAAAAACCATCGTGCTGGTTCGCGAAGGATCGTCCGCCTTGAGCCACGATACGGCAATCACCACGATCGATACTACGACGAGGCCGAATCCCGAGATGCTAATTACCAATCTTGCGAGTTGATCGCGCTGAACGGCATCCAAGGCCGCAGCAGCCGGATTGTTCGGCGCTGTCTTCGCATGCTGGCGGTATGCCATGAAAAGCAGGACCGCCAGGATGCCTACCAACAATGTATCGGTACTCCATGCAGGCATTTGTCCCTCCCTCGACGGAGACAAAATACCTAATGCTCTTCTAAGTTGCAACGCTAAATTCTGCTCTAAGGCGCGGAATGGCCCGCCGGCGACCCCGGTACGCGAGAGCCGAGCACCGCATGCTCGCGGATGGCTTCCAGGAAGACCTCGCCATATTGCCTCAGCTTCGCCTCGCCGACGCCGTGGACCGCGCTCATCTCGGCCGCGGTCCGGGGCTTGAGCCGCGCCATATCGATCAGGGTCTTGTCGGCGAAGACCACATAGGCCGCCACCCGCTGCTCTTTGGCGAGCTCCGAGCGGCGCTTGCGCAACGCCTCGAACAGCGCGGCGTCGCCCGCGCCGCCGTCAGCGAGCGCCGCGGCATTCGCGGCGGCGCGCGCCGTTTTGCGGGTCGCCGGTTTTAGCGTGTCCTTGCGCAGCGTGACTTTCTCGGCGCCCTTGAGCACCCGCCGTCCCGCCTCGGTCACCGACCAGGTGCCGTAGCCGGTGACGTCCAGCGAGACGATGCCGGCGCCGTGCAACTGGCGGAAAATCGCGCGCCATTCCTTGGCGCCGTATTCCTTGCCGACGCCGAAGGTGGGGAGCCGGTCGTGGCCGAATTTCACGATCGCGTCGGTCGCCTCGCCGCCCAGGATATTGGTCAGATGCTCGGTGCCGAAGCGCTGCCCCGTGCGCATGATGGCGGAGAGCGCCTTCTGCGCCGCGATGGTGCCGTCGATCAGTTCGGCGCCGGCGCAACAAAAATCGCAATTACCGCAAGGCTCGGTGGTCTCGGCGAAATAGGTCAGCAAAGTTTGCCGGCGGCAGCGCGGCGACTCGCATAGCGACACCAGCGCATTGAGCCGTTGGCGCTCGACGCGTTTCTGCTCATCGGACGAATCGCTCTCGTCGATCTGCATGCGGCGGAGCCGGATGTCGCCCAGGCCGTAAAGCGTCAGCGTGTCGGCCGGCAGCCCGTCGCGGCCGGCGCGGCCGATCTCCTGGTAATAGCTTTCGATATTGGCCGGCAGATCGGCATGCAGCACGAAGCGCACATCCGGCTTATCGATGCCCATGCCGAAGGCGACGGTCGCGACCACGACGACGCCGTCGTCTTGCAAAAAGGTGTCCTGGTTGCGCGAGCGCGCCGACGGCTCCATGCCGGCGTGATAGGCCAGCGCCTTGACGCCGTTGTCGCGCAGAAATTCGGAAAATTCCTCGGTTTTGCGCCGCGATGCGCAATAGACGATGCCGCTCTGGCCGGGGTGGTTTTTGACGAAGTCCAGAACCTGCTTGCGGCCGCCGGCTTTGGCCGCCATGGCAAGCCGCAGATTGGGCCGATCGAAGCCGTGCACGAAGACAACCGGCTCGCGGCTGAAAAGTTTTGCCAGAATATCGCCGCGCGTCGCGGCGTCGGCCGTGGCGGTGAAGGCGACCGTCTGGACACCGCCGAGCGCCGACTGCACCGAGCCGAGCGTCGCATATTCGGGGCGAAAATCATGGCCCCATTGCGAGATGCAATGCGCCTCGTCGACCGCGAGCAGCGCCACCTTGGCGCGTTTGAGGAGCGCGAGCGTTTCCGATTTCACCAGCCGTTCCGGCGCGATATAGACGAGCCGCAAGTCGCCGCGCGAGATATCATCGAGCACCGCGCGGTTCTCGTCGGCGTCGTTGGCAGAGTTGAGCGCGGCCGCCGCTATCCCATAGCCGCGCAACTGCGCCACCTGATTGCGCATCAGCGCGATCAAAGGCGACACCACGACGGTCAGCCCGTCGCGCAGCAGCGCCGGCAGCTGGTAGCACAGCGATTTCCCGCTGCCGGTCGGCATCACCGCCAGCACGTCCTGGCCGTTCAAAATGGCGGCGACGATTTCGTCCTGGCCGGGCCGAAAGGCGTCGAAGCCGAAGGTTTTGCGAAGAGCTAGCTGCGCCGCTGCAAGGTCCGTCATGGTTCTTCTCGAAGAGAATGTTCTATATTTGTTCACGTTCGACTGCAACCGCAACCGAAAAGTGGCCATGCGGCGGCCTTCCTTGCACCGATTCGCCTCCTGTTGCAGGGTCCGCGCTCAACGCGTATCCAATTCATGCCGCTCGCCGGGAACCCCGCCGCCGGTCTTACGACCGGCCGGATCGTCAAACTCCGCTTCGTTAAACTCATGGGCGTGCTCTGGCTCGCCGGCGTCGCCATGCGCATGACGATTCTCGCCGTGCCGCCCGTGGTGCCGCTGATCCATGACGATTTGCGCATGTCGGAGACCCAGGTTGGGCTTCTGATCGGGCTGCCATTGTCGATGTTCGCCTTGGCGGCGGTTCCGGGCTCGCTATTGATCGCGCGGACCGGCCCGCGGCTTGCAGTCGCCGCCGGCATGGTGATCGCGGCGCTTGCCGGTGCGGCGCGCGGCGCCGCCGTCGATATTGCGACACTCTATGCGGCCGCCATCGCCACCGGCTTCGGCGTTGCCGTCATGCAGCCGGCCCTGCCGACGCTGGTCCGCGAATGGCTGCCGAGCCGGATCGCGCTCGGCACGATCGCCTATACCAGCGGCATGCTGATGGGATCGTTTTTTCCGCCGCTTCTGACCATCCCGTTGGTGTTGCCGCTCGCCCATGGCTCGTGGCGGCTCAACCTCATCCTGTGGGCCGTTCCGGCGCTGCTAATCGCGCCGGCGTTCTTGCTGTTGAGCCCGAAGGCGGAGCGGCCGGCGAGCGCCGCCGCGGCGTTGCAATTGTGGTGGCCCGATTTCAAGAATCCCGCGGTGTGGCTCCTTGGGCTGACGCTCGGCAGCAACAACAGCCCATATTTCGTGACCAGCGCCTTCCTCGGCGATTACCTCGGCAGCAAGGGCGAGGCTAATCTGCTCGGGCCGGCCTTGTCCTGGCTCAACGGCGCACAGCTCGTCGCGCTCACCATTTTGTTTGCGGTATCGGGGCGGTTGCAGCAGCGCGCCTGGCCGTTTCTGGTGTTCGGCCCGCTGTTGCTCGCCGGATTTCTGATCCTGATGCTGACGTCATCGGGCTACGCCATCCTCGCCGCGTCGGCCCTGATCGGGCTTGCAACCGCGATGACGTTCACGCCGCTGATGACGCTGGTGCCCGTGCTCAGCACGGCGCCGGACCTGCCGCGCACGGCCGCCGGCATGTTCACCATCGGCTATACCTGCGCGATCGTCATTCCGACGATCTGCGGCGCGCTGTGGGACCTGACCGGCAAGCCCTGGACCGCCTTCGTACCGGTATGCTTATGCGCCGTGGCGCTCACGGCGCTCGGCGTCGTCATCACCGGCTATCGACCACACAGCGAGACCTTGCTAGGCCGGTGACGGAACACTCAGGCTTAAGAAAATCGGGAGGAACCATGGCCAAAACAACAAAAAAATCTGCGCCTAAAACCGTATCGCCTAAAGCACCGTCACAGCGCGTGATGCTGCCAACCGACCGCCTCAGCTATTCGCCGATCACCGAACGGCCGCCACTCAAGTTGCCGAACGGCGCGCGGATGGCGGTGTGGGTGGTGGTCAATGTCGAGGAATGGGATCCGAAAGAGACCATGCCGCGCACGGTGTTGACGCCGCCGGCTGGCGGCTCACCGATGCCTGACGTGCCGAACTGGTGCTGGCACGAATACGGCAACCGGGTCGGCTTCTGGCGCTTCGTCAAGGTGTTCGACGAATTCGAAATCCCCGGCGTCATCGCCATCAACGGCTCGGCGCTCGCCGCCTATCCGCAGATCGTGCAGGCGGCGGTCGAACGCAATTGGGAATTCATGGGTCACGGCTTCACCCAGCGCAATCTGCAGAAGGTGCCGAACGAGCGCGCCGATATCCGCAAGGTCCGCGAGACCATCCTGAAGGCGACCGGCAAGCCGCCGCGCGGCTGGCTCGGACCCGGCCTCACCGAGACCTGGTCCACGCCGGACGTTTTGGCGGAAGAAGGCTACGATTATGTCGCCGACTGGGTGCTCGACGATCAGCCGGTCTGGCTGAAGACCCGCGGCAAGCCGATCCTCAATCTGCCCTATACGCAGGAATGCAACGACGTCGCCATGATGCTGATCCAGCATCACAAGGCATCGGAATATTGCGAGCGCGCGCTCGATCAGTTCGAGCAGATCTATGCCGATTCCGCCGACTCGGCGCGCATCATGGCGATTTCCGTGCACCCCTACATCATGGGCGTGCCGCATCGTCTCAAATATTTTCGCCGTATTTTCGAGGTCATCCGCGAAAAGCCCGACGTGCTGTTTCTGACCGGCGCGCAGATCGCCGATTGGTATCGCGGCTCAGGGCCCAAAGCGCCGTGATCCCTCGGTGACGATTTCCCACCTCAAACATGATGCCGCGAGCCGCGCCGATATCGGCGCGCGCGTGATGCTGGTCGTGCTCTGTGTGATCTGGGGCTCGACCTGGCCGGTGCTGAAACTTGGGCTGAACGAGATTCCGCCGCTCAGCCTGCGCGCGCTGAGCGCCGGCCTCGGCGCGCTGACGCTCTACCTGGTCTGTCGCATCAAGCGGCGCAGCTTTCGCATTCCATCGGCGAAAGCGTGGACGCACGTCTTCATCGCCTCGCTGCTCAATGTCGTCGCCTTCACGGTGCTGAGTTCCTTTGCTCAGTTGACCGCGGCGACGGGGCGCGTCGCGATTCTCGCCTATACGATGCCGATCTGGGCGGTTCTCCTGGCGTGGTTCTTACTCGGCGAGCGGCCGAACCGGGTGCAGGCGATCGCGCTCGGGCTCTGCATCGCCGGGCTTGGGGTCCTGGTTTATCCGCTGACGGCTTCCGGCATTCCGCTCGGTATTGTTTTGGCGCTTTCGACCGGCGTGAGTTGGGCCGCCGGAACGGTCTATCTGAAATGGGCCAACATCCAGGCCGATCCGATGGGAGTGGCCAGCTGGCAAATGACCATCGCCTTCGTTGTCATCACAATGTTGATGCTGGGTTTCGACGGCGGGCTTGATCTGAGCCGCGCGCACGGCAGGGGATTCCTCGCCATCTTCTGGATCGGCATTCTCGGCAATGGCGCTGCCTATGGACTGTGGTTCACCATCGTGCGGCGGCTGCCGGCGACGACGGCCTCGCTCGGTGTGCTCGGCAGCCCGGTCATCGGCGTCGCCAGTTCGGTGCTGATCCTCGGCGAGCGGCCCACCGCCGCGGACCTCATCGGCTTTGCTTTGATCTTCTCCGCCTCGGCCTGCGTGGTGCTGACGCGGCGGCAAGCGCCTGTCGTCATCTCCCCGGGCATTGCGGAAAAGACCGGCGAAAGCGCTACGTCGTGATGGCTCGCGCCAGTTCGACGACGCGGGCCGTCATCGCGCTTTTAGGGTCCGCCAGTGCGTCGATCACCGTGAAATGGTTGGTGCCGGGAATTTCCTCGTAGCGGGTCGCGACGCCGTTTTGCCGCCACGCCTCAGCGACGGCTCGGCCCTGCCGCTTGAACTCGCTCGATTCGAGCCCCCCGGCGACTGCCTCGAAAATACGCCCGGACTGCACCGGCCAGAACAGCGGCGAGACTTGGCGCGCTGCCTCAGGCGTTAGCCGCAAATCCTGGTTGACGCTGATTCCGACAAGTGGCGCGAGATCGAAAACGCCCGAGATCGAATAACCGGCGGGAACAAGGTCGGCCGGCGCCTTGGGATAAAGCGATGGCCAGTCGGTCGCCACCATGGCGGCCGCGAGATGACCGCCGGCCGAATGGCCATAGACAAAAATGCGGCGGCCGAAGCGTTGCCACAGGAACGCGCAGGCGCGGCGGATTTCCTGGACAATTTCGGCAATCGTCACGTTCGGGCACAAATCGTAGCCGACGACCGCAACCGCGACGCCGCCCGCATTGGCGCCGCGTGCCATCTGGCTGAACATCGAGGGCTCGAGCGACCGCCACCAGCCGCCATGGATGAACAAGGCGAACGGCGCCGTTTCGCCGGCTTCCGGGAGGAACAAGTCGTAGCACTGCCGTGGCGTATCCCCGTAGGGCAGGCCGAGTTGGGCCCGGCCGGCCTTAAAGGTTTCGGCGCGGTAGTCTTCCGCCTCACGCGTCCAGCGCAGAAAAATCTCCGGATGTTCCGGCACCCGGGCGCGATTGTCGTATTCGACCTCGTAATCGATGGCGGCCATTGGCGTCCCCGGCGAAATTCCGGCCCAGATTGCGGCAGGGCCGAGCGCCGAGCAAGGGCGCGCGCCACGCCATTTTGCGCCATCGACAGCGCGGCCAAATCTGGTACTGGAACGCCATGAAAGTGAACGGCAAAGCGATGCGCACCATCTGGCTCGAGCCGGACGGCTGGTCGGTTGGCATTATCGATCAGACGGCGCTGCCGCATCGCTTCGTCACCGCTCGCCTGACTTCGCTCGAAGAGGCCGCGCAGGCGATCAGCGCCATGCAAATCCGCGGCGCGCCGCTGATCGGCGCCACGGCGGCCTATGGCATCTGCCTCGCGCTACGTGCCGATGCCTCCGACGCGGCGCTCGATCACGCCTACACGACGCTGTTGGCGACGCGCCCGACCGCCATCAATCTGAAATGGGCGCTCGATGAGATGGTTGCCGTGGTGCGCAACCGGCCGCGTGCCGAGCGCAGCGCCGCAGCGTACCGGCGTGCCGCCGAGATTGCCGAGGAAGACATCGCCATTTGCACCGCGATGGGGCGGCACGGATTGCCGTTGATCGAAGCCATCGCGCAACGCAAGAAACCCGGTGAGCGCGTCAATATTCTCACCCATTGCAATGCCGGCTGGCTCGCCGCAGTCGATGTCGGCACCGCCACGGGCCCGATTTATCTGGCGCACGACTTAGGCATCCCGATTCATGTCTTCGCCGACGAAACGCGTCCGCGCAATCAAGGCGCCTCGCTGACGGCCTGGGAACTCGGCCAGCACGGCGTGCCGCACACCGTGATCGCCGACAATACCGGCGGTCATCTGATGCAGCATGGCCTCGTCGACCTGGTCATTGTCGGCACCGACCGCGTCACCCGGAACGGCGACGTCTGCAACAAGATCGGCACTTATTTGAAGGCCCTGGCGGCGCACGATAACAACGTGCCGTTCTACGTGGCCTTGCCGTCGCCGACCATCGATTTCGCGGTCGCGGACGGCATCGCCGAAATTCCGATCGAACAACGCAGCGGCGACGAACAAGCGACCGTGAGCGGCCGCACCGCCGATGGCCGCATCGAGACGGTGCGCGTCGTCCCGGACGGTTCGCCGGTGGCGAATTACGCGTTCGACGTGACCCCGGCGCGGCTCGTCACCGGCCTGATCACCGAGCGCGGCGTGCTCGCCGCCTCACGGCAGGCCTTGGCGGGGGCTTTCCCCGAACGCCCCGGCGCGGCAAAATAACGGGTGTCCCGCGTTCTCAGCCTGTCGCGGTCGCAGGAGGGTTTGGGGGCTGACCCGGAGTGCGTGGCGTGCGTAAGCTCGCGTGTCGTCCGCTGTCGAACCGGCCGCTTCCTGGAATCCTGACCGTGAATCTGACCGCGCTTGTGTCCTCCGTTCCTGCCGATGGCCGCCAATCGCCGACCGCGTCGGCAATCGCGCGCGGCACCGCCCGCTATCTCCACGCGCTCGGCTATTGCGTGGTCGCTGAATTGCCGCTGCCGTCGGGCCGCCGCGCCGATCTGGTCGCGCTCGGCACCGACGGCGAGATCGTCATTATCGAGATCAAATCCTCGGTGGCGGACTTCCGCGCCGACCAGAAATGGACCGACTACCGGCTCCATTGCGACCGGTTGTTCTTCGCCACCGTCATCGACGTGCCGGCGGAGATTTTTCCATCGGATGCCGGACTGATCGTCGCCGACGCCTTCGGCGCCATGATCGTGAGCGAAGCCCCCGAGCATCGCCTGGCGGCGGCCACCCGCAAGTCCGTCATGCTGCGCTTTGCGCACGCAGCGGCACTGCGGCTGCAGGCGCTGGCCGATCCGCAAGGACCCTACGCCGGGGAATTCTGAGTTACTTCGGCGCCCGCTTGGCGAGAATGCGCTGCAGGGTGCGGCGATGCATATTGAGACGGCGCGCGGTTTCCGAAACATTGCGGCCGCATAATTCATAGATGCGCTGGATATGTTCCCAGCGCACACGGTCGGCCGACATCGGATTTTCCGGCGGATCGATCTTCCTGTTGTCGAGCGCCAAGAGCGCGGTTGCGACATCATCGGCATCGACCGGCTTGGCGAGATAATCGACGGCGCCGAGCTTCACCGCGTTAACCGCGGTCGCGATATTGCCGTAGCCGGTGAGAATGATGGCGCGGGCCTCCGGCCGGCGCTTCTTCATCGCCGAAATAACATCGAGCCCGTTGCCGTCGCCGAGCCGCATATCGACAACCGCAAAGGCGGGAGCCGCTTTCTCGACTTGCAGCAAGCCATCGGCGACGGATTCGGCCGTGGTTACGGCAAAGCCGCGGCCCTCCATGGCCCGGGCGAGCCGCTGGAGGAAGGATTTGTCGTCCTCGACAATGAGAAGGCTGCGCTCGGCGGGCAGCGGAACAGCCGCGGCAATGGTCATGGTCGTCCTACTCCATCAAGGTGAAGCGGCATCCAATACCGGCCATCGCACCGTCGCCACAGCGTTACCCGGCCAAACGGATACTGCGCATTTCCGGATAGGCGTCAACAACATGCCTACAACCGGGCGAAACAGTGACTGAGACTTAGGATGCGGCGGCCTCAAGAGGCGGCGGCGTGATCGGCCGTTCGAAGGCTGCCCGGCTCCAGGTCACCGAGACCGTGGCGCCATGCAGCGGCGGCGCCTGATTAATGAGCGCGAGCTTGGCACCGGAGCGTTCCAGCAGGGTCTTGGCGATAAAAAAGCCGAGTCCGAGCCCGAAAACCGGGTCCTCTTCGCCCTCGGGCCCGCGCGGCTCGGGCCGCCGCTGTGTCACATACGGCGCGCCGATACGATCGATGACTTCCGGGGCGAAGCCCGGCCCGTCGTCGCTGATGGTGATGGTGACCTCATCGGCGCTCCATCGCACGAAGATCTCGACCCGCGAATGGGCAAAGTCGACGGCATTCTCGATTATATTGCCGAGACCGTAACGGATCGCGGGATTGCGGGCGCCGACCGGTTCGGTGGCGCGGTTCGGCGGATAGGTCACTCCGATCGCAATGCCGAAATTACGGTGCGGCGCCACCGCTTCCTCGAGCAGCGCCGACAGCGGCGTCCGATCGAACGGCTCGGTGGTCGGCAGTTCGGTGATCTTCGCCAAGATTCCGCGGCAGCGCTGTGCCTGCTCGCGTAGGAGTTTCACGTCGTCGGCATGCGGAGAATTGGCCTCCAGCGCGCGTTCGATCTCGCGCACCACCAGAGTGATGGTGGCGAGCGGCGTGCCTAATTCGTGCGCCGCCGCCGCGGCCAGACCGTCGAGCTGAGACAGATGCTGTTCGCGGGCCAGCACCAGTTCGGTCGCCGCGAGCGCATCGGAAAGCTGCCGCGCTTCTTCGGCCACCTGCCACGTATAGACGCCGATATAGCCGATCGCGAGCAGGATCGAGAGCCAGACCCCGACCATGTAGATTTCCGGCAGTTCGAGCGGATCCTCGCTGTCCCACGGCAGGTCGTAATGCAGGAACACCAGCACGGTGGCGCAGAACATAGCGAAGGTGCCGATCAGAAGCGTCATGCGCGGCGGCAGCGCCGTCGCCGAAATCAGCACCGGTCCGAGGAGAAGAAAGGCGAAGGGATTTTCCAGACCGCCGGTGAGATAGAGCAGCGCCGCAAGCTCCGCGGTGTCGAAGGCGAGAAGCCAAGCCGCGCGGTCGGGCTCGAGCCACTGGGTATGATGAAAGCTTAAGCGCAGCGCAACGTTCAACAAAGCCGACAGCGCGATCACCGCCAGGCAGGGCCAGATCGGCACCTCAAATTCGAGGCCGAAATGCACCACGAGCACGGCCGAGATCTGGCCGCATATAGCGAGCCACCGCAGGCGGATCAGGGTATCCAGCCGTACGTTGCGCGGACGCTCATAAGTCCGAGGCAGACCGAACATGGCGGCTAATGTAGCGATTGGCGGCGCCGGTTCCAAACACGCCAAGTGACGCTGGCGCCAATGGTGCAGATGGGCGAAATTGGCAGCAACCTAGACTCCTTCAGGGATTAAGCCGTGACACCCTTCGTTACGCCGCCCGAACTGCGGGCCATAATCGGCGACGGCGGTGAGTTCGCACTCGTCGACGTGCGCGAGGAATTGATCTTTTCGCGCAGCCATCTCCTCTTGGCGCGGTCCGCGCCGCTCAGCCGGCTCGAACTAAAATTCGCGACATTGGTGCCGCGCAAGACGGCCCGCATCGTGCTGTGCGACGATGACGACGGCCTCGCCACGCGCGCCGCGGCGATCCTCGCGCGCAACGGCTACACCGATGTCCGCATTCTGGCTGGTGGTATCGAAGCATGGGGCGCGGCGGGCTTTGAGCTGTTTTCCGGCGTCAATGTGCCCAGCAAGGCGTTCGGCGAATATATCGAACATGCCAACGGCACACCCAATATCGCCGCCGGCGAATTGGAGCGGCTCATTCGCGACGGCGCCGATCTCGTCGTTCTCGACAGCCGACCATTCGATGAATATTCGCGGGTATCGATCCCGACCTCGACCAATGTTCCGGGCGCCGAACTGGTGTTACGAGCGCGCGAGATCGCGCCATCGCCGGAGACACTGGTGGTGGTCAATTGCGCCGGCCGCACCCGCAGCATCATCGGGGCGCAATCGCTGATCAATGCGGGCCTGCCCAATAAAGTCATGGCGCTTCGCAACGGCACCATGGGCTGGAGCCTCGCCGGCTTGGCCTGCGACAGCGGCAAGGATCGCCGCGCGCCGCGCGTTTCGGGAGAGACACTCGCTTGGGCGCGGCAAGCGGCGCAACGCGTGGCGCGGAACTGCGGCGTGACAACGATCGACCGGCCAACGCTGGAAGCATGGCGGAAGGACGACGCGCGCACGCTCTATATCTTCGACGTGCGCGATCCCGCCGAATACGAAGCCGGCCATCTGCCCGGCGCGATTTCGGCGCCCGGCGGCCAATTGGTGCAGGCCACCGACCAATATGTCGGCACCTTCGGCGCGCGTATCGTCCTCCTTGACGATGCGGAAGTCCGAGCTGCCATGACGGCGTCCTGGCTGCGCCAGATGGGATTTGCCGAGGTCTATGTGCTGGCCGAAGCTGGCAGCGAAGTGGGCTGGCCCGAGACCCCGATCCTCGAAACGGAACAACACCCGGAGGCCGCAACCGGCGCTGCCAAACTGGCCGAACTTCTCTCCGCCAATGCGGCAACCGTCGTCGATCTTTCGCTGAGCCGGAACTATCTGGCGCGGCACATTCCGGGCGCGTGGTTTGCGGTCAGAACCAGGCTGGCGCTGGCCTTCGCCAGAATACCAATTAGGGGCCGGCTCGTGCTGACTTCGGAAGACGGCGTGTTGGCGCAGCTCGCCGTCGCCGAAGCTGCCGCCCTCACTGATAGGCCGGTGCGGTTTCTTCAGGGCGGCAATGCGGCTTGGCAGTCCTCCGGACAGGCGTTCTCGAGCGAAGCCAAGATGGCCGACGAAGCGGTCGATCAATGGCGCAAGCCCTATGATCGCGGCCGCAATAGCGAAGCCGCGATGCGCGAATATCTGGCCTGGGAAATCGACCTCCTGCCGCGCATCGAGCGCGACGGCACGCTACACTTCACGCACCACGCCCTCAATGCGTGACCTCGATCAGGATTTCGCTAAGCCGCTTGGGATCGTCCACCATGACGTCGTGGCCGCAAGCCACTTCATAGCTCCGCCATGACGGATCGGATTTGACCGCCGCCAAGGCGCGATCGAAGCTCGGATTGGCGTAGCTCTTGGCGCGGATATAGCTCTTCAGCGGAATAAGATCGCGGGCGCCGCTCAGCGCGATCCTGTCGGTGAAAGTTCCGATCGGCTGCCCGACGCATAGGCCATCGACCCAGGCCCGGTCGGCGGCATTGACGCCGAAAGCCTCGGCGGAGCGCGGCGGGATGGCCAAGTCGCCGCGCTGCAACGCGCCACTGACCGCCTCCTGGACGGCTGGTCCGGTAAGGTCGCGGACGCACTCGCCGTTATGCGGCACGAAGGCGTCGAGATAGACGATCGAACGGATCGTCGGCGCCATCTGCTCGGCAACGCCGGAAATGACGAAGCCCCCATACGAATGGCCGCAGAGCACGACGTCCGTCAGCCGCTCCCATTTCATCACATTGACCACATCGGCGATATGCGTCTTGAGATCGATGCCCTGGCGCAGCAGATGCGAACGCTCGCCGAGACCAGTCAGGGTCGGGGTGAATACTTTATGGCCGGCGCCATTGAGCCGTTCGGCGACGCGCTGCCAGCACCAGCCGCCGTGCCAAGCGCCGTGAACCAGCACGAAAGTGGAAGCCCGAGTGGAAGCCACGACGTCCCCCCAATTGATTTCTGTAACCGTTTACGGCTGCCAAGCGGCATCGGCCGTGCTTTCCGCGTCGGCGCCACGGCGCGCCCGATCGATCACTTTGAGCAAGGCGCGGAGCACCTCCGGCACGCCTTCGCCACTGACGGCGGAGATCACGAGCGGCGTCTTCTTCGCGACGCGCTTGAGGAGCGTGACCTGTTGTTTGACCTCATCGGCACTGAGCGCATCCGATTTATTGAGCGCGACGATCTCGGGCTTTTCCGTCAAGCCCTGACCATAGGCCGCAAGTTCGGTGCGGACCGTGCGATAGGCGGCGCCGGCATCGCCGCCGGTGCCGTCGACAAGATGCAGCAGCACGCGGCAGCGTTCGACGTGGCCCAGAAAACGGTCGCCGAGGCCGATGCCCTCATGCGCGCCTTCGATCAAGCCCGGAATGTCGGCCAGCACGAATTCGCGGCCATCGGCATGCACCACGCCGAGCTGCGGGTGCAGTGTCGTGAACGGATATTCGGCGATCTTCGGCCTGGCGGCGCTCACGGCGGCGAGGAAGGTCGATTTGCCGGCATTCGGCAGTCCGACGATGCCCGCGTCGGCGATAAGCTTAAGCCGCAGCCGGATCGTGAGTTCGGTGCCGGGTTGACCCGGATTGGCGTGGCGTGGCGCGCGGTTGGTCGAACTCTTAAAGCGCGCATTGCCGAAGCCGCCATTGCCGCCGCGGAGCAGCACGGCACGCTCGCCGACCGCGGCAAGGTCGGCGAGCAGGGTCTCGCCATCCTCTTCGTAGATCTGGGTGCCGAGCGGAACCTTGAGCACCGCATCGGCGCCGTTGGCGCCATGGCGGTCCTTGCCCATGCCGCCGCGGCCGTTCTTCGCCATGAAATGCTGCTGGTAGCGGTAGTCGATCAGCGTATTGAGGCCGTTGACGGCGACCGCGACCACGTCGCCACCATTGCCGCCATCGCCACCATTGGGGCCGCCATATTCGATAAACTTCTCGCGCCGGAACGACACGCAGCCGTTGCCGCCGTCGCCGGAGCGGATATAGACCTTGGCCTCGTCGAGGAACTTCATTGGCTCACTCAAGAATAGAATCCGAGCTCACTTAAGAATCTGGGCTCACTCGCTAATCTGGGCTCACTTGGTAGTGCGCGAGCGCCGCATCCACAATGCCGAACTGCCGGGGTGGCTGACGGGAGCCGCCGCCCTGATATAGGGTGGCAATCCGCCAATGCGGCATCGAGGTTGCGCCGCACTGGCGCGGAGAATGGTGGACGTGCGGCGTATCCTTGTCCTGGCGTTGCGGGCGGCGGTGTGGCGAACGACGCCCGATCCGCCGCTGGTCGGGTTACCCGTCCTGCTCGGCTTCGTTACAGCCCTCGCTGTGGTGCGCATCGCCTTGCAGCTAATCGATGCGGGGTCCTGGCACCGCTTCAATCCCTACGGCCTCAATGCGGTCGTCGCCTGGATTGCCCTTGAGCTCGCGGTGGCGGCACTATTCGTACGCCCGGCGGCCCGCGCCACCGCCCTCTCGGCGCTTGCCGTCCTTGCCATGATCTCGGATGGCGCGGCGACGGCGATCAAGCCCGTTCTGACCCGCATTCTCCCGATTGCCCTGCAAAACGGCTGGGCAGGACTGGTCCTCACCGTCGCGATTTATGCCGTCACTGTCGCCTGGTGGATCGGCGCCATGACCTGCATTGTCGAAAGCCTGGAAGCGGCTCCGCGATTGCGCGCCCTGGCCAGGGTCGCGGCGCTGTGGGCCGCGCTGTTCGTCGCCAATGCGCTGGTGCCGCACGCACCGGTATTTGTTCCGCCCGATTACGACGCTCGCTCCGCGAATTGGTGGGAAGTCCTCTACGCGTATCATGAAGAGAAAACCGGCGGTTCACACGCCGCGTCTCCCGAACTTGCCCGGCTCGAACAGGCCCAGCCGACGCTGCTGCAAGCCGAAGTCGCAGGCCTCGCGCCGCAGCGCCCCGGTGTCACCGACGTCTATGCGCTCGGCATCGCCGGCTGGGGCGAGCAGAATGTTTTCGTCAAAGAGCTCGACGGCGGCCTGGAGGCCATCGGCAGCGTGCTGCCGATCAAGGATCACACCATCCGCCTCATCAACAACCGCGACACGCTCCAATCCGTGCCGCTCGCGGACGTGCGGAATTTCCAGGCCGCGGTGCATGCCATCGGCCAGGTCATGGACAGGAACGAAGACGTGCTCGTGCTGATGATGACCTCGCACGGCGAACAGAGCGGATTTGCGCTCGAACTGCCAAGCGGTCCGGCCGAGCTCACGCCGCAGCAACTCGCCGCGACGCTCGACAACGAGGGCATCAAGAATCGCGTCATCATCGTGTCGGCGTGCTTTGCCGGGATCTTCGTGCCGCCGCTCGAGAACGACAACACCATCGTCATCACGGCCGCCGATGCGAAGAGCACGTCATTCGGCTGCGCGCCCGAGAGCGAATGGACCTATTTCGGCGACGCCTTCTTCAGGCAAAGCCTGCATCCGGGCTCGGACTTCGAAAACTCCTTCAATCACGCCCGGATTCTGATCCAGGGCTGGGAGCTGATGGACCGGCTGCAGCCATCGAACCCGCAAGGTCACTTCGGACCCGCCGTAGTCGAGAAACTGGCGCCGTATTTCGCCACCGATAGCGGCCAATAGGAAACACAAGGCGACGCCGTTTAGGCGACGTCGCGTGTTCGTCCCCAGGCTTTTAGCGAAGCCCACAGCCCACGGTCGAGCCGGAAGCGGTCGAACGGCGCCGACGAATTGATGGCACGGATGCGGTAGAGACCGACGCCGGTCCACTGGAAGCCGCACTTTTCCAGCACCCGCCGCGAGGCCGGATTGTTGACGCGAGCGCCGGCCGCCAGTGTCTCGTGGCCAAGCTCGCCGAAGGCGTGATCGATTACCGCGCGGGCCGCCTCGGTAGCATAGCCGCTGCCCCAGAACGGCACGCCGAGCCAATAGCCAATCTCGGCCGTGCCATCGCGCCGCTCCACGCCGCACATGCCGATCGGCTCGGCATCGAAGACGACGACGAACACCGCCTCACCGGCCCGCCGGTTGATTGCCGCAATGAATTGTTCGGTGTCGCCCGCCCGATAGGGATGCGGAATCCGCGTGGTGTTAGCCGCGATACGGCGGTCGGCAGCAAGCTGGGTAATGGCTTTGACGTCGGCGCGGCCCGGCGCGCGCAGCGTCAGCCGCTCGGTAAGAAGAACCGGAAGCCTGGTCTCTACGGCTCGCTTGGAAAGCTCTTGCGTCGCTAGAGTCATCGCCTGGGCTCCTGCGTAAAAATCGAAAGGGGGAGCCGGCATCCCGGTCTCCCCCATTTCGGAGCCCAATTGGGTCCGCCGGTTCGACTGGATACCGGCAGACCGCGTATGATCCACCGTTTTACTGGACAGCTGCCTCGGTTACCGGAAGCACTGAAACAAACACGCGACCCTTGGTTTTGGCACGGAACTCTACTTTGCCGTCGATCAACGCAAACAACGTGTGGTCTTTGCCGACGCCGACATTCCTGCCGGCGTGCCATTTAGTGCCGCGCTGACGCGCGATGATGTTCCCGGCGACCACCTCGCTGCCGCCGAAAATCTTCAGTCCAAGGCGCTGACCGGCCGAATCTCGGCCGTTGCGTGAGGATCCGCCCGCTTTCTTGTGTGCCACTCTTGGCCTCCGAAACTCTCTACCTAGGGGTTATACAGGATTCGTGACAAAACCATCACCGAGCACGTCACTTCTTCTTGCCTTTGGTTACAGGCTTTTTCGCTTTACCGGCGGAGGCCTTAGCCTTGCGGCTACCCGGGCTCTTTGGCGATTCGGAGGCGGCGTCGGCTGCGGCCTCGGCCGTGTCGTCTGCCGCCGCTGGGCGCGGCGCCGCGGCCCGTTTCGGGCGAGGCGGGGCTTCCTTGCTCGGCGTCTTGCCGTCGGTCAGAATTTCGGTGATGCGAAGGAGCGTGAATTCCTGGCGATGACCGACCTTACGGCGCGAGTTCTTGCGCCGGCGCTTCTTGAACGCGATGATTTTCGGGCCGCGCGCCTGTTGCAGCACTTCGGCCGCAACGGTCGCCCCCGCCACGGTCGGCGCGCCGAGCGTGACGTTGTCGCCGCCCACGACCAGAACCTCGCCGAACGCGACGACCTCACCGGGCTCGCCCTTGATCTTGTCGACCTTGAGCACATCTTCGGCGGCTACCCGGTACTGCTTGCCGCCTGTCTTAAAGACCGCGAACATCTTTTTTCCTCGTGTTCGATATTCCGATCATCGGAGTTGCGTCCGGACCGGCTTCTTCCAGTCGTTTCTGCTGATCGCCTGCGGCGCGATGACGGACATATAGCCGCACCAAGCGCACGCTGACCGGCGACGTTATGGCGGCAGGCCAAGTTCAGGTCAAGTCCAAGCCCGGATCACGTCAACGTCAGGTCAATAAGGGTGACTTGAAGGGTGACTTGGCGGAGCCGGACAGGCTAAAACGCCAGTGCCCCTCGTAATGGCCCAAAGACCAGCGGAAATCGACGCTTAAGGGAGGAAAAGATGCTGACCGCGCGTACGGCATTAAGCGTCTCCCGTCGGGCTCTGCTGACCGTCGCCCTGCCGGCCATGACCGCAGGGTTGGCCCGGGCCCAAAGCGGCAACCAAGACAGCAACAATACGGCCGATAAGGCCGGCAATGGCGTGGCGGAATATCCGAACCACCAGGTCACGTTCATCGTGCCCTTTGCGCCGGCAGGCGGCACCGATATCCTGGCGCGGCTGCTTGGCGAAAAGCTCGAGCAGGCGCTCGGTAAGCCCTTCGTGGTCGAAAACCGCCCCGGCGCCGGCACTGTGCTGGCCACCAACTTTGTCGCGAAATCACCGCCTGACGGCTACACCATCATGATGTCGGTGTCCTCGCTCGCCATCGACGTCACGCTTTACAAGACGCTGCCGTACGACCCGGTCCAGGACCTGGCGCTGGTTGCGTTGGTCGCCTTCGTGCCGTTTGTCCTTGTGGTCAATCCATCGCTGCCAGTGACCAATGTCGAGGATCTCATCAAGCTCGCCAAGACCAAACCCCTGAGCTACGGCTCCGGCGGCGTTGGCGCCTTCCATCATCTGGCAGCGGCCCTCTTCGCCAGCATGACCGGCATCAAGATGACCCACGTGCCTTACCGCGGCACGGCGCCGGCGCTCAACGACCTGATGGGCGGCTACATCCAGCTCATGTTCACCGATCTCGGTCCGGCGCTGCCGCTGATCAAGGCGGAGAAAATTCGCCCGCTCGCTGTGACAACCAAGGAGCGCTTCGCGGCGCTACCCAACGTGCCGCCGCTGAACGAGGCGGGTGTGCCAGGCTTCGATGCCGCCGCCTGGCAGGGGGTGATCGCTCCGGCGCGGACGCCGCAACCGATACTCGCCATGCTCAATAGCCAGCTGAATTCCATCGTCGGGATGGAGGATATTCGTGCTCGCTTGGCGGACCTCGGCATGAATCCGGTCGGCAAAGGTTCGGTGGCCGAATTGCAGCAATTCCTGCGATCGGAGATCGTGCGCTGGAGCAAGGTCGTCGAAATGGCCGGCATCGCCCGATCGGAGTGACGGCTATGGCCGGATGGTCCGCAACCGATGGGATCGACCGCCAGCTGCCGCAAGCCGACGAGATTTTTCTCGACCATATCGCCCATTTCGTACGTGACGCCGGAGCCGCCGCGGCCGCTTTTGCACGAGCAGGCTTCGCGCCGACGCCGGTCTCCATCCAGGTCAACCCGGACCCGGCCGGCGGCGCAATGCCGACCGGAACCGGCAATGTCACGGCGATGTTTTCGCGCGGCTATGTCGAGGTGTTGTTCAAAACCTCCGATACGCCGCTGGCCCGGGAATTCGATGCGGCGCTGAGCCGTCACGCCGGTATCCATCTCGCGGCGTTTTCGGTCGCCGACGCCGAACAGGCGCAGCGGCGGCTGGCAGCGAGCGGCTTTGCGGTCCGCGAACTCGAGCATATGCAACGTCCTGTCGGTACCGCATCCGGTCCCGCGACGGCCGCCTTCACCCTCGCACGGGTCGAGCCCGGAGCGATGCCGGAAGGCCGCATCCAGATATTGACCCATCACACCGAGCAGAATGTCTGGCAAGCGCGATGGCTAGAGCATCCCAACAGCGCCGTAGGGCTGATCGACATCGTCATCGCGGTCGCCGACGTCGCGGAGGCGGTCGAGCGCTTTTCGCGCTTCACCGGCCGGGCGGCGACGCCAACGCCGGGTGGAGCGCTGATCAATCTCGACCGCGGCGGCGTCTACCTCGTCTCGCACGACCGGGCGACTGAGAAATTGCCGGAAGTGGCGTTCGCAACACTGCCCTTCATGGTGGGCTACGCCGTGCGGGTCCAATCCCTGGGCGCCGCCGAGGCCGCCGTGGACAGCGCCGACCTCGAATGGCGCGCTTTGGATGACGGCCTTGTCGCCTGTTTTCCTTCCGAGCTCGGCGCAGGCGCCTGGTTCTTTGTCGAGGGCGCGGCCGACCTGCCGTGGCGGCGCTGAGGCTGGTATAAGCGGAAAGAACTCACTGGAGAGCCGTGTGCATAGCCCGACGCCGATCGAAACATCCTGGCCGGACGCGATCTATACGCAGTTCCGCCGTGTCGGCATTCGCCAGGTCGGTTATGTGCCGGACGCGGGGCATAGCCGGCTGATCGCGCTGTGCCAGGACGATCCGGATATCGCCGACGTGGTGTTGACCAGCGAGCAAGAGGGCATAGGCCTCGTCGCCGGCGCGGCGCTGGGCGGTCAGCGCACGGCATTGTTGATGCAATCGAGCGGCGTCGGCAATTGCGTCAATATGTTTTCCCTGCTGCGGAATTGCGGGTTCGGCTGCGTCGTATTGGTGACCATGCGGGGTGAATTCGGCGAGTTCAATCCGTGGCAGGTGCCGATGGGCGCCATCACCGAAGACGTGCTGCGCCTGTGCGGATTCCTGACCTACCGGATCGAAAGCGCCGATGCGGTCGATGACATCGTGGGCGCCGGCTGCGACATGGCCTTCGACGGCAATCTGCAAGTGGCGATTCTGTTGTCGCAACGGCTGATCGGCCGCAAGCAATGGACCCGGTGATGCACAGGACGCGATGATGCAAAGGGCGCAAGCATGATCTCGCGGCGTGAATTTGTCCGCGAGCTGTTAGCCGATCGCGGCGATCTTCTGGTCGTGCCCGGGCTCGGCTCGGCGACCTACGATACCGCGGCGGCCGGCGATCATCCGCTCAATTTCTATCTGTGGGGCGCGATGGGCGGCACGGCCATGATCGGGCTCGGGCTCGCTTTGGCGCGGCCCGATCGCCGCGTCGCCGTCATCACCGGCGACGGCGACATGCTGATGGGGCTCGGCAGCCTCGCCACCATCGGCGTTAAGCAGCCGAAAAATCTCGCGATCGTCGTTCTGGATAATGCCCGCTACGGCGAAACCGGCATGCAGCCGAGCGCCACCGACAAAGGCATCGACCTCGTCGCCCTGGCGCTCGCCTGCCGCTTCAAACAGGCCCGCGCGGTTTCCGGCATCGAGACCGCCGCCGAAGTGCGCGCCTTGCTCCACCAGGGCGAAGGCCCGCTCCTCGTCAACGCCCGGATCAGCGCCGAGGACACCCCGCGTGTTTTGCCGCTGCGCGACGGGCATGCGATCAAACAACGGTTTATCGAAGCATTGAATTCCGTCTGACATTTCGAGCCGTCGGCGCGGCGAACACTCGCAGAGGGTCGAATTATGGCAATCACGGTACGACCTTTGGCCGAAGCCGATCTTGCCACGGCCGACCAAATCTTCCGCCAGTCCTTCGGTACGTTTCTCGGCATACCCGATCCAGCGGCGTTTCGAGGCGATGCCGCCGTGGTCGCGTCGCGCTGGCGCGTCGATCCCGAGGCGGCGCTCGGTGCCTATGATGGCGAGACCTTGGTCGGGTCGTGCTTTGGCGCGCGCTGGGGCAGCTTTGCGTTTTTGGGGCCGATCACGGTCCGGCCCGAGCTTTGGAACCAAGGGATCGCAAAACTACTTCTGCAACAAACGGTCGCCATGTTCGATCGATGGGGCGTACGGCAGGCGGCTCTGTTCACCTTCCCGCAAAGCCCGAGGCATATCGGGCTCTATCAGAAATTCGGATTTTGGCCGCGCTACCTGACGCCGGTGATGTCGAAGCCGGTGCAGAAGCCGCGCAACACAGGCAAAGCGTTGCGGTTTTCGAAATTGACCGCCGCCGAGCGCGGCACCCATCTGGGGCATTGCGCCGAAATCACGGACCGAATTTTCTCTGGACTCGATGTGCGGTCTGAGATTCTTTCGATTGAAGATCAGCACCTCGGCGAAACGGTTCTGATCAGTGATACGCATGGCCTGGCGGGCTTTGCGGCTTGTCACATCGGCGCCGGTAGCGAGGCCGGTACAGGCACGCTATTCGTCAAATTCGGCGCGGTCCGCCCCGGTAACATGGCGCCAGAGCTCTTTGGTCGGCTCCTCGACGCCTGCGAGGACATCGCCGGCGAATCCAACTGCCGCGAAATTCACGCCGGCGTAAACACGGCGCGGCATGATGCCTACCGGATAATGCTCGACCGCGGATTTCGTACCATTCTGGAAGGCGTTGCCATGCTTCGCCCCAATGAGCCGGGATATAACCGGCCGGACTGCTTTGTGATCGATGATCTACGCTAACGCCGATCTGATAATTCGTCACGCCCGGCTTCGCCACGCTCCGGAACAACTCGTCGACATCGCGGTGCGCGATGGACGAATTTCGCAAATCGGCCCGAGGCTCGATCAAACCGCGCCGCACGAGATCGAGGCACACGGCAATCTCGTCACGCCGTCCTTCGTCAATCCGCATATGCATCTGTGCAAAGTCTGGACCCTGCCGATGATGTCGGAAGAAGCGCTGCTCGCCTATCAGACAGCGGGCATGAGCGGCGCGGCGGCGGCTATCGCGCTCGCGAGCGAGGTGAAAAAATCCTATCGCGCGTCATGGATTGCCAAAAACGCGCGCCGCGCGGTCGCGCTCGCCGCGCTCTATGGCACGACCCATATGCGTGCGTTCGCCGATGTCGACAGTAAGGCGAAGCTCGAAGCCGTCAAGGCGCTGCTCGCGGTCCGCGACGAATTCCACGGCATCGTCGAGCTGCAGGTCGTGGCTTTTGCGCAGGATGGCATCGTCAAGGATCCGGGCACCGATCGGTTGATGCGCCAGGCCCTGGAGCTCGGTGCCGATATTGTTGGCGGCATACCCTGGATCGAGCGGACGACCGACGACATGAGGACTCACGTCCGGTTCTGCTTCGAGCTTGCGGTCGAATACGGAAAAGACGTGTCGATGTTGCTCGACGATTCCGGCGATGCCAACCTGCGCACCTTGGAGATGATGGCGGTCGAAGCCATCAAGCGGGGCTGGCGGGGCCGCGCGCTGGCGCATCACTGCCGCGCCATGGCGGCCTATCCCGCTGCCCATATGCGCGATCTTCTGAAGACCTTGAATGACGCCGGCGTCTCGATCGTCAGCAATCCGCACACCGGCCCGTTGCATGCGAAAATCCCCGAACTGCTCGCCGCCGGCATTAACGTCTGCCTCGGGCAAGACGACATTTCGGACGCCTATTATCCGTACGGCCGCAACAACATGCTCGAAGTGGCTTTCCTTGCGTCGCATCTGCTGTGGATGATGTCGCGAAGCGATATGGAAACGCTCTACGACATGATCACCGTGAATCCCGCCAAGGCGCTGCGTATTGCCACTTTCGGAATCGCGGTGGGAGCACCGGCCAATCTCGTCGTACTCGGCCAACCGGACATCGCCGATGCGCTGCGATTTCACGATCGCCCTCGCACCGTAATCAGCCATGGCAGTCTGGTGGATTTGGATCGGATGGCGGCGCTGGCCGCGGCGACTGAATGACCGAGCGGACGGCAGCGATACGAGACCCGGCGGCTGCTGATGAGGCTGCCTGGCGCGAACTCTGGGCGGGTTACAATGCCTTTTATGAGGCAAGCATCCCCGAAGCGGTCACCGCGCGAACCTGGCATCGGATGCTCGATCCAGTCTCGCCGATTTTCGGCCGCCTTGCCGTTGTGGACGCCACCGTGGTCGGCTTTAGCGTCAGCCTGTTGCATGAGGGGACGTGGGCTGTCGCGCCGGTCTGTTATCTCGAGGACCTGTTCGTCGCGCCTAAATCCCGCGGCCACGGCATCGGCCGGCTGTTAATCCAGGACTTGGTCGACCGCGCTCGAAGCGAAGGCTGGGCGCGGCTCTACTGGCACACTCGCGCCGACAATCCGGCGCGCCGGCTCTATGACGAATTCGCCAATGCGGACGATTTCGTCCGTTACAAGCGCGTATTTCCGGAGAGGCTTTAGAATCCCAAGACGCGGAAAATTTAAGTCGCCTTCGCCGCGCGCTTCACCGCCTCGATTATTTCCGGATAGGCGCCGCAGCGGCAGAGGTTGCCGTTGAGATAATCGCGGATGTCGTCGTCGCTCGGATCGGGATGCGCTTCCAGCAATTGATGCGTCATCAGCACGAAACCCGGCGTGCAGAAGCCGCATTGAAAGGCGCCGCAATCGATGAAGGCCTGCTGCACTTTGGACAGCGCGCCGCCGGCATCGAGATGCTCGACCGTCGCGACCTCCTTGCCGTCGGCCCAGATCGCGAAATAGAGGCAGCCGGACACCGCCTTGCCGTCGACCAGCACCGTGCAGCAGCCGCATAGCCCCTGGCCGCAGCTTTCCCGCGCGCCAAACAGATCGAAGCGCTGCAGCAGTTCGACGAGATTGCGGTGCGGCTCGATTGCGGTCGAGACCTTCTGGCCGTTGAGCGTGAAATTGATGATGCGCGCAGTCATGCTTCGTCCACTCATTCCTCGTCCAGCGGGCGGCCGGCTTTGGCGCGCAGGGCGCGCAGCACCGCTTCGGCCGTGATCGGCAACTCCATGACGCGAACGCCGACGGCATCGTGGATCGCATTGGCGATGGCGGGCGATACGCCGAAAGTGCCGGACTCGCCCAAGCCCTTGGCGCCGAACGGTCCAGAATGCTGCTCGGCGGTGACGAGTTCGTTCTCCATCGGCGGAATGTCGCCGATGCCGGGAATTTTGTAATCGGCGAGCGAGGCATTGGTGACCTGGCCGCCATCGAGATGCATCGCCTCCGACAGCGTGAAGCCGAGCTGCATGATTGCGGCGCCGGAAAGCTGCGCGCGGGCCACGCCGGGATTGATCGGTTTGCCGCAATCGGCGGCGTTGACCAGCCGCAGGACGCGCACCTGCCCGGTCTCGGTGTCGACCTCGACTTCGACGCCCGAGCCGCCGACCATCCAGAACGGCGTGACATTGTCCGATTGGCCGGTTTGCGGGTCCGGCGGTTTGTAGCTCGGAACGAAACTCGCGGTGCCGATGGCGTTGCCGGCCTGCATGCCGTAGCGCTTCTTGAAGATTTCCTCCGGCGGATAATTGGTGCCTTCGGGCAGTCCGGCTTCGGCCGCAAGCGCCCGCAGCTTGACGCGGGCGTCCTCGGCCGCAAGCCGCACCGCATTGCCCATGTGATAAAGCGAGCGCGAACCGAGCGTGCCCATATCGTAAGGCGTCACATCGGTGTCGGAGTGCACGACCCGCACTTTCTCGGCTTCGATGCCGAGCACTTCGCCGACGATCAGCGCGAAGGCGGTGTCGGAGCCCTGCCCCATGTCGACGGTGCCGGTGTAGAGCGTGGCGCTGCCGTCGGCCGAGATATTGACGATCGCGACCGATGTGGTCGGCGAGATTACGGCTTTGAGCCCGATGGCGATGCCGCGGCCGCGCCGCACCGTCCCGGAGCCGCGCTCGAACGGCTTGTCCCAGCCCATGCGCGCCACCAGCGAATCGAACACCTCGGTAATGGCGGCGTCATGCAGCACGGTGCCGCTCGCATGCGGCCGGCCATTGCGCAACAGATTCTTGCGCCGGAATTGCACCGGATCGATGCCGAGTTCGCGGGCAATCAAATCGGTGTGCGACTCGAAGGCCCAGACCAGTTGCGGCACGCCGAAGCCGCGCAGCGCACCGGCCGGTGTCCGGTTGGAGTAAAGCTCATAGGAATCGATGCTGATATTGTCGATGTCGTAGGGACCGGCCGCGGTGAAGCCGGATTTTTGCGCAACGCGGGGACCGATATCCGCATAGGCGCCGCCGTTCCAATGCACCTGGCAGGTCCGCGCGACAATGCGGCCATCCTTGGCGACGCCGCTTTTGATGCGGAACGTCGTCGGATGTTTGGTGATCATGTAGAACTGCTCTTCCATCGTCAGCGCGATCTTGACCGGCCGGCGAACCAACATGGCCAAGGCCGCAACGAGCGCTTCGAGCTTGATATAGAGCTTGCCGCCGAAGCCGCCGCCGAGAAACGGCACTTTGACCCGCACCCGATTTTCCGGCCAGCCGAACAGCCGCGCGATCTCGATGCGCACGAAGGACGGCGACTGGTTCGCCGTATAAATGATGAGAGCGTTCTCACCGGGCTCGGCGACCGACACGAACGGCTCGAAGGCCAAGTGCAAACATTGCTGCGTTTTGAAGGTGTGCTCGAAAACATGTTCGGCGCCAGCCAGCGCCGCCTCGGCGTCGCCGCGCCGCAAGTGATAATCGAGCGCGATATTGGTGTTGCCGCGGCCCTTGAGATGCTTGAGATCGGCGAAGGTGCCGGCTGGCCGCAAAATGTCGTGGACGAGAATGTCAGGCTGCATCGCCTCGACTTCGTCATAGATCGCTGGGATTTCGTCGTACTCGGCAGAGATCAGTTGCACAGCCTGATCGGCAATGTGCGGATCGCCGGCCAGCACGACCGCGACCGGCTCGCCCACATGGCGCACTTTGTCGAGCGCCAGAATCGGCTGATCGTGGAACGCCGGCCCGTAATAGGGCTCCGGAATGAGCTTTTGGATATCAGCGCCGGTGAAGACACCGTAGACGCCGGCAAGCTCCTTGGCCGCTTGGGTGTCGATGCTGCGGATGCGGCCGTGCGGCACGGTGGAGCGAAACACCTTGCCGTACAGCATGCCAGGCAGACGCAAGTGATGCGTATAGTCGGCACGCCCCGTGACTTTGGCGCGCACTTCAAGTCGTGGAATGGATCGGCCCACTTGATTCATCGTTGCACCGCGCTTTCGTCCAAAGCCTGCCGGACGGCGCGGCGCAGATGGACTCGCAACAATTCGCGCTTATAGGCGGCGGAGCCGTGGGCATCGGCGAGGATCGACGCGTCGGCGGCCGCGGCTTCACCGGCCCGCGTCAGGGTCGCGTCGTCGGGCAAAGCGCCTTGCAGCACTTTCTCGGCCGCCGTCATGCGCGTCATCTTCTCCGTCGCGGCGCTGACCACGACGATGGGATCGCGCAGTGCCCCGTCATTTAGCATGAACGTCACCGCGACCCCGAGCGCCGGCCAATCGTCGGCGGAGCGCGAGGTGACTTTGATGTAAGCCGCCTTGCGCGCGCCGAGCGGCGGCACCGTCACCGCGGTAATCAGTTCGTTCTTTTCCAGAACGGTTTCATAATAGCCGGCATAAAACCGGTCGAGCGGCAATTCGCGGCTCGCCGCTGGACCGCTGATGCTGACACGCGCGCCGAGCGCAGCCAGCAGCGGCGGCAGGTCCATATGCGGATCGCCGTGCGCCAGCGCTCCGCCGACGCGGGCGACATTGCGCACGCGCGGATTCGACAATTTGCGCATCGCACGGGCGAGGACGGGGAGCCGCGCAACGACATTCGCATCATTTTCCAGCTCGCTTAAGCTCGCCATGGCGCCGATGTGGAGCTCGCCTTTGTCCGTCACCGCTATGTGTGCATATTCGCGCTCGATGCGGTGCAGGCACACAAGCTTGGTCGGCTGGAATACGCCGCTCTTCATCATCAGCATCAGCGCGGTACCGCCGGAGACGGCGCGGATCGTCGGTTCCTGCGGATCAAGCAGCGCTATGGCCTCCGCCAGCGAAGCGGGCTCCACCATGTCGAAGGGAATCATCGGAAACTCGCCACTCTCGATCTTGTCATGCCGGATCGTTGTTTTTGCTCAGTCGTTGTTTTTGAGGGAGCCGCAATCGCGCCGCGGCCAGATCCAGTTCCATGGCCAGACCATGGCCGTCGCCGGCCGTGCTTGGCAAGAAGCCCTTCTGGTGACGGCAACGGTTTTAAAACTCGCGGCCGCGAAGTCGCGGCAGTTCTCCGGCTTGCAGAATTTGACGTTCCGAGCCCTGATCCCGCCCACCTTGTTGCAGGTACCCGAGGCGCAATATCCGGCGGTATCCGGGTTGACCCATCTTGCCGCAACGGGCATCGGGTCCGCCGCGCCAACAGCGAGCGCGGCGACCGTAAGGGCCAGAAAGGGGCGTTTCTTCGACATTTTGGTCTTCGTGGGGCAAAGCCGGGCGAGTTTAATCACAGGAGGGCGCGCCGCGTCGAGACCCGACGTCTGATGGTGAAAGATGGCGGCCGATTCTCTGCTGTCGCAAAGGCCGGCCGGCGCAGCACGGCCGGAACAGATCACCCGGCAAAAAAGTCGACCACGCCCGTTTCCAAATTGTACATCGCACCCGCAATCTTGATTGCGCCGTGTGATTCCATGTCGGCCAGCACCGGGCTGTCCTTGCGAATATTGGCTATCGTGAATTCGACATTCTTCCGCGCGACAGCGTCGACAAAGGCGTAATTTTTCGATGTTCTTTCGCCGCCGTATTTTGTCGCCTCCACGGCGGGTTTGATTTTCGCCAAAAGGCCCGTGAGATTGCCAAGCTCGGCGTTGTCGATTGCGCCCTTGATGGCGCCGCAGGCGGTGTGGCCCATGACCAGAACCACTTTGGCGCCCGCGAGCTTGCAGGCAAACTCCATGCTGCCGAGAATGTCGGCATTCTCGACATTTCCTGCCACGCGGCTGTTGAAAACATCGCCGATGCGCAGATCCAGGATGGTCTCGGCCGAAGCGCGCGAGTCGATGCACGTCAGCAGCACGGCCGCGGGATATTGACCCTTGGCGCTGGCGCGCTGCTGCGCCAGGAAATTGTGATTTTCGCGCTTGCCGGTATAGAAGCGCTTATTGCCCTTCTTCATCAGCGCCAAGATGTCGTCCGGACTGAGCTTGTCGCGCTGCGCCTTGCTCAGGGCGTCGGCGTGAGCAATTCCGATGAGCGAGCCCGTTGGCACGAAGCTCATCGCGGCGACGGCACCCGACGCTTTAAGAAAGCCCCGGCGGTGGAAACGATCGAGCGGCTGGTGTTCTTCGCACATCATCGATTCCTTTCGAGTCTAGTTAGGGTCTGTGACCTTGCAGCGATAACAGAGCCCGAGCCGACGGCCTGCTTACTGTTTCACCGTATACATCAATACCAGTCCGGTTCGGATCAGCGATACGGTATAAGTAGCGGTGCTCTCGTTCACTTCTCAGCATTCCCATCTCGCCGGGTTCTCTGTATTTGCATTGCGCATATTGTTCTCCGATGGCGCAGGACATGCCCGGGAATGATTGTTTACTGATCCATAGATTCTGGTCGGTGTCGGATCGCACATCGCGCTCAGCGGGAAACCCCGACGCGCGGTCGGCGAAACACCGCGTAAAAATCCGTGTCCTCGCCGTGAGCCGGTGCGAAAGCGCCCGCAAACAAAAACCATAAGACCGCCGAGCCAAGCGAAGGAATCTTTGCCATCACACCGATCACGGCATGGCCCCGAAAGCTTGTCCCCGGACTTCCGAACCGGCGGCGGATATGGGTTTCCGACAAAGGATCATGTTCAAACGAAAATCCGGGAGCCCGATTCTGATTCGAGCAGAACCGATATGGCTCCAGTCGCTCCAGGTTATGATCCTGCAACCAAAACGCTCTGGCAAGGGAGGGTGAACGCGCTGCCTGCTGTCAGCCTGGCGCCGGCAAGAGCTTTGTGGGCAGGTCGAGGCTGGGCTCGCCGGACGCGCCATAACGGTCCCAGAGCCATTCGTGGCCGTAATAAACAAATGGACCGACCACGAAGCCGAAGGCTGCCAGCCCGACCGCCGTAGGGAGATCACCGACTACGACATAGAGCGTGGTGAAGTCCATCGCCGTGGCGAGGACCCGGAAGGTGACGGTCTTGGCCAAGGTCCGACTGACCGTCAATCCTCCCAGTTCGACCTTGCCGTCGGCGGGAGGGCCAAAGTAATTCCAGCCGGTTTCGTGGGCGAGATACAGTAACGGGGCGACGACGAACCCGAAGGCTGACAGGCCCGCCGAGGTACCGAGCTCGCCGATCACCACGTAGTTCGAGGTGAAGTCGAGCGTCGTGACTATGAGCCGAAAGGTGATGGTCTTGATCAGCGCCTGTTTGATTGCGAGCTTGGCAGGGATGGCGAGTGGCAGCTTGACCGCCGGCCGGTCCTGGCGGGGAGCCATCGGCTCGCCTGCCGCAGGGGAAGATGAACTGAACAGCGGCCGCAGAGTTCGGCGCAGCGCTGGCAGAGCCTTCGGCACGTATTTGGGCGCCAGCACGGCGGCACCGCCCAGCAACAAACCCGGAAGCAGCGCCACCTCGAACAAGGCGACACCCGCAGCAACTACCCCGATGGTAGCAGCCGTGGCAACGATATCCCGCGCGGGGCTCGTCCCATTATCGGCACCGCTCGACGCCGGACTGGCCGGATTAGATTTGGGCTTAGCGTCGGCTTTTTGTTTCGGCACGGCGGCATCCCGTTTCCATGGCGTTATGGCAGATTGAGCGTAATCCGATGAACATCACATGACGATAGAAGTGACTCGGGCCGCAATGTAGCTCAAGGTCGATTGAGAGCGCCGCCGCTCAGGCTTGGCGCGGGCTCATGCACCAAGCCCCGCCGACCACCAGGAGCGCGAGCAGCCCCGGTACGATGGCAAGCCAGATGCTGGCGGCGGCCACAGCGGCGGTCGCCGCCCAGCCGATCGACGAAAAGGCTTCGGCGAAGGTCGCCACGCGCGAGGACACTTGGCGGCGGCGAAATTGGCTGCGCTTCGCTTGGCTGCGGAACCAGAGTTGGATCGCGGTCGCCGCCATGGCGGCGATGACGATGCCAGCAATGGTCACCAGCGCGTGCCAGGGCGACACGATCGCGAGCACAGCAACGAGCGGCGCAAACACCACCGCAATCGCACCCAGCACCGCTTCGATCTTCGCCCGCACGATGAAACGCGGCGGTACCGGCGCCGAAGCAACGAGGTCGGGCGCATCCTCGCCGGAAATCGCAAGCCAGGCGAGACCGCCGGCAAGTTGTCCGGCCGCCATGACCAGCACCGGCACCAGCAGCTGATAGGCGCTGGCGTGACCGCCATGCGACCCAACCTGGTCGTTATCGAAGCTGCGCCACAGCAGGACGGCCGGCGGAATGAGATAGAGCATCTGCATCAGCGTTTGCGACACCAGCCACGGATCGCGGCGCAACAGCGTCCACTCTTTATGGCGCAGCGCGCGGCGCGGCGATGTCGGCCGGAAGCCGCCGCTGTGCCGAGCCCGGGCGGCCGGTGCGGTGCCAACGCTCAAAGCCGCAGCGGCATAGTCGCCGAAGCGTGGCGCGACGGCCGCGATCGTAACCGCAAGGCTCGCCAGGCTCGCGGTCAGCACAGCGGCAAGTGCCCAAACATCTCCCATTGCGGCGCGCGCCGGCCACCAAACGGCACTGCCGAGATCCGGCGCGAGCGCCAACACTGTTGGCGATTGCAGGAGCGATGCACGCGACATCGTCCCGAACGACAGGATCGCCGCAACCTGTAGACCGATGACGAAGGCGGCGCCGATCACCGCGGCGACGACCTGGGCGACGAGCCGCGTGCGCTTCGCGCCGAGCCCCCGGAATAGCGCGACGGTCAACGCTACCGCCAACGCCGTCGCGGCGGCGCCCATGGCGACAATGAGCCCATAGGCGCCGAGCCAATGCCAGCCGCCGCGCGCGATCAGAATGTCAATGAAGGGCGCCGCCAGCGGCAACGCCATCATCGCCATCGACAGCGCCACCGTGGCGATACGGACCGCAAAGACCTTCTTCACGGAGGCTGGCGACGACAAGATCAGATCGAGATCGGAGCGCGAATAAAACGCCCGCGTCATCGATTCCATGGCCTGCGAAACCATCAGCAGCCACGACAGCATGACGGTGGAAGTGATCGCCAGCAGCGTCGCCTTGTCGGGTTGCGCGTCCGCATAAGGACCGACCACCCAGGTGGCGACGAAATGCATGAAGATCACGAAAACCGCAATGGCGATAATGACGCGGCGCAGGCGCTCGCGGCGGCCGGCCGTCATCATCGCGAGCCAGTCACGCCAGGCGAGCCGCGTCTCATGCCGGGCAAACCATAATGCGCTGCCGGGCGCAGAGATCATGCCGCTTCAGCCTCGACGGCGACGAGTGCGAGAAAAGTGTCTTCGAGACTCGCGTCGCTTTCCACATCGCCCGGCTTGCCGGCGTTCCGATCGACGCTTTTGCCGACCTTACGGCGCAGCTCTTCGAGCGTACCCTCGGCGATGAGCCTGCCTTGGGCAATGACGCCAATGCGATCCGCCATCCGTTCAGCGACTTCAAGGATATGCGTGGTCATGATGATGGTGCCGCCGGCGCGGACGCGCTCGCGCAACACGCTTTTGACCTGGCGCGCCGACCCGGCGTCGAGACCGGTAAGCGGCTCATCGAGGATGATCAGCCGCGGCTCGTGCATCAGCGCGCCGGCGAGCGCCACCTTCTGCCGCATGCCTTTGGAAAATCCTTCGCAGCGTTCGTGGGCATGCGGCAAGAGATCGAGCCAGTGCAACAGTTCACGCGCCCGCGGCTCGGCGAACTCCGGCGCGACGTCCCACAGGCCGGCGACAAATTCGAGATATTCGAGCGGGGTGAGTTTGTCGTAGATCATCGGCTCGTCGGAAATCCAGGCCATCACATGTTTGGCAGCCTCCGGGTTGAGGAGCGCATCAATGCCGGCGACGCGGATGGTGCCGGCGTCGGGCCGCAGCAAGCCCGCAATCATGCGTAGCGTCGTGGTCTTGCCGGCCCCGTTCGGGCCGAGCAGCGCATAAAACTCGCCGGCGCGGACATTGAGATCGAGGCCGTTGACCGCGGGCCGGTCGAACCGCTTGGCGAGACCGCATACCTCGAGAGCGAACGGCGCGGGAGGCGTAAAAACGTGCATGATTGGCCCCGAATGGATGGCCGGGGCAGACTAGGCCACAGAGGTTTCGGGGCCGTGAATCCGTTACGGCGAATTTAACGGCCGGACGCCGCGCTCTATTCAGCCACCCGCATTATAGGCGGCGAGCGCCGCCATATTGACGAGTTGCGCATCATTCGCCGACAGCGGCACGATCTGCACCGAACGGTCGAGGCCAACCAGCATCGGACCGATCACATTGGCGCCGCCAAGCTCCATCAGCATCTTGGTCGAGATCGAGGCGGAATGGAACGCCGGCATGATCAAGACATTCGCCGGACCGGACAGGCGGCAGAACGGATAGGCCTCGCGCAGCTCCATATTCAGCGCCACGTCGGCCGCCATGTCGCCGTCAAATTCGAAATCGACGCGCTTTTGCTCAAGGAGCCGCACCGCTTCCTGTACGCGTTCCGAGCGCTCGCCCGGTGGATGACCGAAGGTCGAGAACGCGAGCAGCGCCACCCGCGGCACATAACCAAGCGCGCGCGCCACCCGCGCCGCTTCGATCGCGATCTCGGCCAAATCGCTGGCGCCGGGCATTTCGGTAACCGCCGTGTCGGCGACCAGCACGGTGCGGCCGCGCGCCAGCACCAATGAGATGCCCATGACGCGGTGCCCGGGCTTGGGATCGATGCAGCGCCGCACATCCTCCAGTGCGACCGAAAAATTCCGCGTGACACCGGTGACCATGGCGTCGGCGTCGCCGAGCGCGACCATACAGGAGGCGAAGTGGTTGCGGTCCTGGTTGACCAGCCGCTGGCAGTCGCGCTGCAGAAAGCCTTGGCGCTGCAGCCGCTCGTAGAGATAGGCCGCATAAGCGGCATTGCGTGACGACATGGCCGCGTTGATGATTTCGATATTGCCGCCGAGTTCGACGCCGAGCGCCTGCGCGGTCTCGCGCACGCGGCGCTCGCGGCCGACCAGAAGCGCCGAGCCTAATCCCTGGTGCACGAAGGTAGCTGCAGCACGGATCACCTGCTCCTCTTCGCCCTCGGCGAAGACGACGCGCCGCGGCCGCCGGCGCAGCCGTTCGTAGACGCTTTGCAGCACGCCGGCGATCGGATCGAGACGGCTGCGTAATTGCTGCCGGTAGGCATCCATGTCGGCAATCGGCTTGCGCGCGACGCCGGTCTCCATCGCCGCCTGCGCTACCGCCGGCGGGATATTGGAAATCAGCCGCGGATCGAACGGCACCGGGATGATGTAGTCGGGCCCGTATTTCGGTCGCGCTCCGTAGAGAGCCGCGACTTCATCGGGGACGTCCTCGCGCGCCAGCGCGGCCAGCGCCCGCGCCGCGGCGATCTTCATTTCCATGTTGATGGTGGTGGCGCGCACGTCGAGAGCGCCGCGGAAGATGAACGGGAAGCCGAGAATATTATTGACCTGATTGGGATAGTCGGAGCGGCCGGTGGCCATGATTGCGTCGTCGCGCACCTCCGCCACGGCCTCGGCGGTAATTTCGGGATCGGGATTGGCCAAGGCGAAGATGATGGGCTTAGGCGCCATCGACTTGATCATGACCGGGGTGAAAGCACCTTTGACCGAGAGGCCAAAGGCCACATCGGCGCCCGCGAATGCCTCGGCCAGCGTGCGTGCCGACGTCTTGATCGCGTAGCCCGACTTCCACTGGTTCATGCCGTCGGTGCGGCCCTCATAAATAACGCCCTTGGTGTCGCACAGGATCAGGTTCTCGTGCCGGAACCCAATCGCCTTGAGCAGTTCGAGGCAGGCAATGCCGGCGGCGCCGGCGCCGTTGCAGACGAGTTTGGTTTTTGCAATGTCGCGGCCGGTGAGTTCGAGCGCATTGATCAATCCTGCCGCCGCGATAATGGCAGTGCCATGCTGGTCGTCATGGAACACCGGGATATCGAGCAGTTCGCGCAGCCGCTGCTCGATGATGAAACATTCCGGGGCCTTGATGTCTTCCAGATTGATGCCGCCCCAGCCCTTGCCGAGAAATTTCACGCAATTGATGAACTCATCCGGGTCTTCGGTCGAAACTTCGATGTCGATGGAATCGATGTCGGCGAAGCGCTTGAACAGCACCGCCTTGCCTTCCATCACCGGCTTCGCCGCCAGCGCGCCGCGATTGCCGAGGCCCAAAATGGCGGTGCCGTTGGTGATCACCGCGACGAAATTCCCCTTGGTCGTGTACTCATAGGCAAGCGACTCATCCTTGGCGATCGCAAGCACCGGAACGGCGACGCCCGGCGAATAGGCCAGCGAAAGATCGCGCTGGGTCGCCATCGGCTTGGTGGCGACGACTTCGAGCTTTCCGGGGCGGCCTTGGCTGTGAAACAGCAGGGCTTCCTGGTCGGTAAAGGTCGGCCGATGCGATGGGCCGCCGTCTTTGGAAGCCATGTCGATTACCTGCTGATGTTGCCGAGGCGGGGTGTGGGGGTCGTGTCGCGCGGGCAATCGAACTGTAGCGAATGCAGCTACCCGTACTCAAGGGAGCGATGGCCAAGTCCCGGCGGGCACGGCGGTAAGGTGACACCGACACGCCGCATTGAACAAGCCGGCTAGGGAGGGTAATGGCTCGTCAATGACAGCCCACCAGACCACGCACTTGCTGCCCATCCTCAGCGCGGCGTCCTTATGATCAGATTTCTGTTGCGGTTTATCGGCCTCTGTCTGCTGGCGACGGCATTCGTGTTTTTCGTCTATGACGGAACCAAATCGATCGCCAATCACCAGCTGCTCTACACCAAAGTCGATGACGTCTGGGCGATCGTCGACCAGAACAGCCTCAATCTTGTCCAGGATTGGCTGAAGCAAAAGTTCTCCTGGGCCTGGGACCCCTATCTGCAGAAGGGTTTTGACCTGCCGGCCTGGGCGGTCATCGCCATTGCGGCGACGATCTTGATCCTACTGGGGCGCAAGAAAAGGCCGCTGATCGGCTACGCGCGAGACTAAAACCGTCTATAGGGTGAAACGTTGCGGCCCGCGGGGAGAGATCAATCGTGCGACGCTTCGTCGTGCCCTTGGGCGTCCCGTTGGCCATCGCCACCGCCGTCCTGGTGCTCGTCCCCTACGCCATCGCGCCGTTTTATCGTTTCGTCGATCCGGTCTCGACACCAATGCTGTGGCGCTTCACCGTGGGTGCGCGGGTCGTGCGCGATTTCGTGCCGCTCAGCCACATTTCGCCGGCGCTACCGATCGCCGTTATCGTCGCCGAGGATGGCAGCTTTTGCCGCAACCCCGGGATCGATCTCGGCGCCATGCGAGAGGCATTACGGCACTCGGGAGAAGACCTCGGCGAAGCACGCGGCGCCTCGACGATTACCCAGCAGACCGCAAAGAATCTTTTCCTCTGGCAGGGTCGCAGTTACATCCGCAAGGCGCTCGAAATTCCGCTCGCGCTGTGGCTCAACTTGGTGTTGCCGAAACGGCGAATCCTGGAGATTTATCTCAACATCGCCCAATGGGGCCCCAACGGCGAATTCGGCGCCGAGGCCGGGGCGCGCTGGGCCTTCGGCAAGTCAGCCCACGATCTCAACACCCATGAGGCGGCGGAACTTGCCGCGATCCTGCCCAATCCGGTCCGGCGCTCAGCTCGCCAGCCTGGCGTCATCGTCCGCAGGCTTGCGGGGATTTACGAGCGCCGGGCGGCCGAATATGCCGCGCTGGATGCGTGTATTCGCGCCCCCTAGACCCTGATCCAATTCGATTAAATTGGATCGGGGTCTGGATTCTTCGTTTAGGCATGATCTGATCCGAAAACCGGGTGCCACTTTTCGGGATCGTGCCCTAGCAATTGCGGACTTGTTCTTCTATAAGGCCGCCATTCCGAGCAAGGCTAGCCGATTTAGAGGAGAACGACCCCATGGCCGTGCCGAAACGAAAAACTTCGCCGTCGAGGCGCGGCATGCGGCGATCGGCCGACGCGCTGAAGGCGCCGACCTATGTCGAGGATAAGGATTCCGGTGAACTGCGCCGGCCGCACCATATCGATCTCAAGACCGGCATGTATCGCGGGCGCCAAGTCCTGACCAAGAAGGCGGAAGCCTAAGGCCCGGACGCCAATAGCCGGTAGGCCGCAAAAGCGGCGTCGCCCGATGCAGCCCGACCGAAGCCCGCCGTGAGACGGAAGTCCACTATGTGACGGAAGATTTGCGTCATGTTTCTGCTCGGCTTCCCGCTACTCTTGGTGCCCTTCGCCGTCTACAACATGATCGCATTTTTGACGCCCGGCGTTGGCTGGACGGCGCCGGTGACGACCGTGCACATGATGTCCGGTCAGGACTGGATACTGACCTGGGAAGACCTGTTGATCGCGTTTTCGATCTTTCTGCTCTGGATCGAAATCATCAAATCGACGCGGATGGGCACGCGCAGCGTTATGGATCATATCCTCGCAATGGCGCTGTTCATCGCCATGCTGGTCGAGTTTCTGCTGGTGGCGCGGGCCGGAACGTCGACGTTCTTCTTGTTGATGGCGATCGCCCTTGTCGATGTGCTCGCCGGCTTCATTGTCGGGATGCGAAGCGCGCAGCGCCAGATTGAGTTCGAAGGCCCGGGCCAAGCCTGAGAGACAGAATTTCCGCTAATTTCAGCAATTTCTAGAGCGAGCGGCGCACCGAGCGGCCGGGTGCCGTCGGCCATTGGCCGAGCGCCCGGTAGGCTGCCACCGCCTGGGCGGGCTCGACGCGGCGGCGCAGACGGGTCTGCGGCGCCTGAGCCGCCGTGGCGATGAGGTGCGCCAGAAAATCGGCGTTGGCCCGCGCGCCCGGTTGAAGCGTGTCGCTTTCGCGTGTGCTCGGCGTCATGGCGACAAGAGCGTTGCGCAACGGAGCATCTCCTGTCCCGGAATGGGACTATCGGGCTCTTCACCCAGGAGATCGCAAGCAGCATGCCGCGGATGCCCCGATTCCGCGGGGCCGGCTTACCGAATTATTTAAAGTCTGCCGCTAGCTTCGGGCCGACCCATCTTCTGTTGTCGCCAGTGCGGACCGTAATCACCCGCCGAAAGGCTGACACGTGGCTGCCACGAGGCGACTGTGACCGAAAGCGGCCCACGCAACGCTATCCCCTCCGCTGCCGCCCGGCCGGGCCAAACCGGCCTGTCGCCATCTCCGCGTCCCTTGGCCGTTCCGTTGGGCGCGCCCGATACCGCGCAGATCATCGCGTCGGTCGGCGAAGTCGCTTACGATTGGCGTATCGAGACCGATGCGCTGTCGTGGAGCGCCAATGCCGCCGCTGTCTTGTTGATCCCGGACGTCGCGGCGATCTCAAGCGGGCGCGCTTACGCGCAGGTCCTCGATGCCGACAATGCGCAGGCTCGCTTCGACGTCGTCATGCAATCGGACAAGCGCGACGACGGCCACGGCGTCGCCTACCAGATCCAATATGGTGTTCGCCCCGATCCCGCCTCGGCAACGCGCCTCTGGGTGGAAGACACCGGCCGCTGGTTTGCCGGTGGGGACGGCCGGCCGCTGCATGCCCACGGCGTGCTGCGCGTCATCAACGAACGTTACGAACACGAGCAGCGGCTCAGTTTTCTCGCCCGCTGCGACGGGCTGACCGGTGAATTCAACCGCCACCGCCTGACTGAAGTCCTGGAAGACACGCTCGACGAAGCGCTGCGTTTCCGGTCGTCCTGCGGATTTCTGCTGGTCGCGATCGATAATCTCGCCCGTATCAACGAGTCCTTCGGCTTCGACATCGCCGACCAGGTGATCGGCGCCGTCGCCAAGCGGCTGCGCAGTCGGATGCGCGGCAAGGACACGCTGGGCCGCTTCTCCGGCAATAAATTCGGCCTGGTGCTGCGCGATTGCACGCCGGACGATATGGCGATCGCCGCCGAGCGTCTGTTGATCGGCATCCGCGACGAGATGGTGCCGACCGAAGCCGGGCCGATTGCGGTCACGATCACCATCGGCGGCGTGACGGCGCCTCGGCATGCGCGCAGTGTCACCGAAGTGCTCGGCCGCGCGCAGGAAAGCCTCGACGGCGCCAAGTCGAGGCGCCGCGGCTCGTTTGCAGCCTATCGGCCCAATATCGAGCGCGAGGCCATGCGCCGCGAGAATGTGCGCGCGACCGATGAGATCGTCGCCGCCCTCAACGAGCGGCGTATTTTCCTGGCCTATGAGACCGTGGCCTCGGCGACAGACCGGCGGCCGGCATTCTACGAATGTCTGATGCGAATCCGCCGCACCGACGGCAGTTTGATTGCAGCCAACGACATCGTTCCGATCGCGGAACGGCTGGGACTTGTTCGTTTGCTCGATTTCCGCGTGCTTGAACTGGTCGTCGAAGAAATGATCTCCACGCCTGCGCTGCAGGCAAGTTTCAACGTGTCGCCGGCCTCGACCACCGACCCGGATTGGTGGGCCGGATTAGGCTCATTGCTGCGTAGCCATTCCGGTGTCGCCGAACGGCTGATCGTCGAAATCACCGAAAGCGCGGCGATCCACGACATCGACGAGACCCGCGGCTTCGTGGCGCGCGTCAAGGATCTCGGCTGCCGCATCGCCATCGACGATTTCGGCGCCGGCTACACATCGTTCCGCAATCTGCGCAAGCTCGGCGTCGATGTCGTCAAGATCGACGGCGCCTTCGTCCAGCACATCATGCGCTCGGAAGACGATCGCGCTTTCGTGCGCACGCTCATCGACCTCACCAAGCGCCTGAAGCTTAAAACCGTCGCCGAATGGGTGCAGGACGAACAGGCCGCGCAGACGCTGCAGAACTGGGGCTGCGATTTTCTGCAGGGCGCACTTGTGGGCCTCGCCGCGACCGAGCGGCCGTGGATCGCAAATCTCGCCGAAGCCATGTGAGCTATTCGGCGCGCGCTATTCGCCGCTCGGGCCCTTTTCGGCGAGACGGTCGACTTTGAGCTTCATCTCGTCGAGCTGCCGCTTCAGATCGTCGATGTCGCCGGATTTCGTCGGCAGTTTTTCCAATTCCGCGGCGGTCTCGGCATTCTGGCTCTCGCGCCGAGCGAACGGTGCAAACATCGTGAAAGCACGCTCGAACATATCCATGTTCCGGCGCACATGCTCCTCGAGCGACGTGAAGGCGCCGACCCCAAACGCTTGCGCTACTTGGTTCCGGAACTTCTCCTGCTCGCGCGTCAGCGACTCGATAGAGACTTCCAGATAGCGCGGCACCAGCATCTGCATGCTGTCGCCATAAAAGCGGATCAGCTGGCGCAGAAAGGCAATCGGCAACAGATTCTGACCGCCTTCCTTGTTCTCCTGCTCGAAAATAATCTGCGTGAGCACCGACCGCGTGATTTCCTCGCCGGTCTTGGCGTCAAAGACGACAAAATCCTCGCCGCTCTTGACCATGCCGGCGAGGTCTTCCAGCGTGACGTAAGTGCTGGTCCCGGTATTGTAGAGCCGCCGGTTGGCGTATTTTTTGATGGTGACCGGCTCGGCGGTCTTGGTCATGGATGCGGAAGCGGGTGGTGACATGGGTACAGACATCGGTTCAGGCATGTTTCAGCCATTGTCCAAAAATGTTTCAGCCCGGCGCCGGCGAACGCGTCTGCTGGCAAAATAGGCGTTTTCGCCGGGCCCGGCTACCGTTTTGTTGAGCCGGCATTGGGATAGGGCTAACAGGCTCACATAGCCGCGATGCGGCCGGTTTTCGGCGGTTTCCGCCTTGTCGAGGGCCGGTCACGTCCTTATGACATATATCAACTGACCGAGCGGCCCGCCGCCCCATAAATAACCCACCAGACCTGTCCTGTTAGCCCGGAAGGAAATCACCATGAAAGACGATGTGGTCATTGTCAGCGCGACGCGCACGCCGGTTGGAGCATTCAACGGCGCTTTCGCATCCTTGCCCGCCCATGAACTCGGCAAAACCGCCATCAAAGCCGCACTCGATCGCGCCGGCGTCGAGGCGCCGCGGGTCTCCGAAGTCATTATGGGTCAGATCCTCACGGCAGGGCAGGGCCAGAACCCGGCCCGCCAAGCCTCGATCGCAGCCGGCGTTCCGGTCGAAACCCCAGCTTGGGCCGTCAATATGCTGTGCGGCTCGGGCCTGCGTTCGGTCGCGCTCGGCTATCAGGCCATTCTCAACGGCGACAGCGAGATCGTGGTCGCCGGCGGTCAGGAATCCATGAGCGTGGCGCCGCACTGCGCCTATCTGCGCAGCGGCGTGAAGATGGGCAATTTCGAAATGATCGACACGATGATCAAGGACGGCTTGTGGGACGCCTTCAACGGCTATCACATGGGAAATACCGCCGAGAACGTCGCCCGCCAATGGCAGATCACCCGGCAACAGCAGGACGCCTTCGCGGTCGCCTCGCAGAACAAGACCGAGGCGGCGCAGAAGGCCGGCAGGTTCAAAGACGAGATCACGCCGGTGACCGTGAAGAGCCGCAAGGGCGATATCGTGGTCGATACCGACGAATATCCCAAGCACGGCACCACGATGGAATCGATCGGCAAATTGCGCGCTGCCTTTGACAAGGACGGTACCGTCACGGCCGGCAATGCCTCGGGCATCAATGACGGCGCCGCAGCCGTCGTTTTGATGACGGCGAGCGAAGCCGCCAAGCTCGGCAAGACGCCGCTGGCGCGTATCGTGTCCTGGGCCCAGGCCGGCGTCGATCCGAAGATTATGGGTACCGGCCCCATCCCGGCCTCGCGCGCGGCGCTGAAAAAGGCGGGTTGGAATGTCGGCGACCTCGACCTCGTCGAAGCCAACGAAGCCTTCGCCGCACAGGCTTGTGCGGTGAACAAGGACCTCGGCTGGGATACCGGCAAGGTCAATGTCAACGGCGGCGCCATTGCCATCGGGCATCCGATTGGCGCGTCCGGTACCCGCGTGCTGGTAACGCTGCTGTATGAGATGCAGAAGCGCAACGCCAAAAAAGGCCTCGCCACGCTGTGCATCGGCGGCGGCATGGGCATTGCCATGTGCCTGGAGCGCTAAGCGGTAACATCATCGCGTTGATTTAAATCATGGCCGGGCATAGCCGTTCGACGTACGGCGTCGCTACGCTCGCCTATGCACCGGCAAAGCACGTCTTTAAGGTGGGTGAAAAATAAGACGTGATGCTCGCGATCAAGCGGGCCGAACGCAACAGCACATAGGGAGGAGACCATGCCCCGCGTTGCATTGGTTACTGGGGGTACGCGCGGTATCGGCGCCGCTATCTGCAAGGCGCTCAAAGCGGCAGGGTACACCGTTGCGGCCACTTATGGCGGCAACGACGAAGCGGCACAGAAATTCAAGGCCGAAACCGGCGTCAGCGTCTACAAATGGGACGTTTCGTCGTTTGAGGCCTGCGCCAATGGCGTCAAGCAGGTGGTGGCCGATCTCGGCCCGATCGACGTTCTGGTCAACAATGCCGGCATCACCCGCGACGCCCAATTGCACCGCATGAAGCCGGAGCAATGGTCCGAGGTGATCAACACCAATCTGGGCTCGCTGTTCAACATGTGCCGTCAGGTGATCGAGGGCATGCGCGAACGCAAGTTCGGCCGCATCATCAATATTTCTTCGATCAACGGCCAGAAAGGTCAATTCGGCCAGACCAATTATTCGGCCGCCAAAGCTGGCGAGATCGGCTTCACCAAGGCGCTGGCACAGGAAGGCGCCCGGGCGGGCATCACCGTCAACGCCATCTGCCCCGGCTATATCGCCACCGACATGGTCAAAGCGATGTCTCAGGAAGTGCTGCAAAAGAATGTGTTGCCGCAAATCCCGATAGGCCGGCTCGGCGAGCCGGAGGAGGTCGCGCGCTGCGTCGTGTTCCTCGCCGCCGACGACGCCGGCCTTATCACCGGTTCGACCCTGACGGCTAACGGCGGACAATATTTTGCCTGACGCGGCATTGGCGTAATTATATATCCGCGAGACCGGGACCGATCGGCGGCGGACTGTGATGGCGTTGCGACCCCCATCGCTTATCGAGCGGCGCGGCGACCAGATGTTGCCGGAGCTCGATCCCCTGGAAATCGAAAGGGTCCGCCGTTTTGGCGAATGCCGCTCCTTTCCCAGGGGTACGGCGCTCTACACGATCGGCCAGATTGCCCCGGGCCTGATGGTCATTCTCGCCGGCAAGGTCGAAGTAACCCACGTCGACAAATCCGGCCAACGCATCACGATCGTGACACACGGCCCCGGCCAGTTCTTGGGCGAACTGGCGCAATTGGCCAGCCGACCGGCACTCGCCGACGCCACCGCCGCGGAGCCGGTGCGGGCGCTTATTATTCCGCCGGACCGACTCCGGGCCTTGCTGATTGCGGAAGCCGAACTCGGCGAGAGGATCATGCGTGCGCTCATCCTGCGCCGGATCGGCCTGCTCGAGACCGGCTCTGGCGGGCCCATCATCGTCGGCCGCGCCGACAATGGCGACGTGCTGCGGTTGCAAGTTTTTCTGCGGCGCAACGGTCATCCCCATCAATTGCTCAATCCCGAGACCGACGCCGAGGCGAGAGCGCTCATCGAGCGTTTCCACGTCGACCCAGGGCAATTACCGATCGCGCTCTGCCCCGGCGGCCAGCTCTTGCGCAATCCCGGCGAAGACGAGCTGGCACGCTGCATCGGCCTTGTCGGCCCGATAGATCCGAAACTCGTCTATGATGTTGCGGTGGTAGGCGCCGGACCGGCCGGCCTTGCGACGGGCGTCTACGCCGCATCGGAGGGACTGTCCGTTCTGGTGCTCGACGGCCGCGCCTTCGGCGGTCAGGCCGGCGCTTCGGCGCGGATCGAAAACTATCTCGGCTTTCCGACCGGGATCACCGGCATCGCCTTGATGGCGCGCGCCTATAACCAGGCGCGGAAATTCGGCACCGAAATGGCGATCCCAGATCGGGTGACCGGGCTAAGCGCGCCCGACGACACCGGACGCCTGGTTCTGCACTTGCACAATGGTGAGCGCGTGACCGCGCGTTCGGTCGTTATCGCGAGCGGCGCCCGCTATCGCCGGCTTGGAGTGCAGAACCTCGATGCCTTCGAAGCGTCGAGCGTCCACTACTGGGCATCGCCGTTGGAAGCGAGACTGTGCGCCGATCAGGAAGTAGCCCTGGTCGGGGCCGGCAATTCGGCGGGCCAGGCCGCGGTCTATCTCGCGAGCCAAGGCGCGAAGGTCAAAATGATCGTTCGCGGGACGGACCTGGGCGCCACCATGTCGCGCTACCTCGTCGACCGCATCGAGGGTCACGCCAATATCGACCTAGTCACGGGCGCCGAGATTATCGGCCTGGAAGGCCGCGATGGAATTCTCGAAGCCGTTCGCTGGCGCTCCCGCGCCGACGCACAAGAAGTCCGGCAGCCGCTGCGACATCTATTTTTGTTCATCGGTGCCGATCCCAATACCGATTGGCTCGCCGGATCCGGCGTAGCGCTCGACGGCAAGGGCTTTGCGCTGACGGGTGAGGATGCCGGCGCCGACCGGCATCCGCTCGAGACAAGCCGGCGCGGCGTCTTCGCCATCGGCGACGTGCGCGCCAAATCGATCAAGCGTGTGGCGGCGGCCGTCGGCGAAGGGGCGCAAGTGGTGGCCGCTTTGCATGCATTTTTGGCCGCGTCCGCAACAACGCCCACTACGGCGACCAATCTTTCGCGGCCAGCTCAAAGCCGCTGAATTCGAAACCCGGCGCCACCGTGCAGCCGCACAGCGTCCAGGCGCCGAGGCTCTGCGCCGCCTGCCAGGCCTGCGCCGACACGATCGCCTGCGGGCGTTCGCCGGCGCTGAGATCGCTGCCGAGCGTTGCGCGTTCGATTCGTCCCGCCGACTGTGAAATCTCAAGGACCAATGGCGCACCCGCATACCAATGCCAGACTTCGACCGCGTCAACGCGATGCCAGTGCGAGCGCTCGCCGCGCGCCAGCAGAAAATAGATCGCAGTCGACGCCGCACGACGGTTTCCGGGCGCGTAGGCAGCGGGCGCATCGCGAAACGTCTCGCGAAAATGCCCGCCTTCCGGATGCGGTCTGAGATCGAGCAGCCGGACCACATCGACCGCGGCAAGCGTGGCGTGCAGCGATGCTGTCAAAAGCGGTTCTTCCGCTCGCGGATTTCCGCGAACACTTTCCAGGCCGGACTGCCGCCGAGCCCGAGCGATTGCGCCAGTTCGGCATTGTCGGCGCGCAGGAACGGATTGGCCGCTTTCTCGGCCCCGATGGTTGCCGGGATCGTCGGCTTGCCGGCGGCCAGAAGCTTAGTCACCTCTTCGGCGCGCGCGGCAAGCGCCTTGTTGTGCGGCTCGATGGTCTTGGCGAAACGGATATTGGCGTCGGTATATTCGTGGCCGCAATAGAAGCGCGTCGCATCGGGCAGCGCACGCAGCTTCAACAGCGAATTCCACATCATCTCCGGATTGCCCTCGATGACGCGGCCGCAGCCGATCGAGAACAAGGTGTCGCCCACAAAGGCCAGTTGGTCCGAGGGGAGAAAATACGAAATATGCCCCGCGGTATGGCCGGGTGTTTCGATGACCTGTGCCTCGATGCCGCCGACCTTCACTTTGTCGCCCTCGCCCACCGTCTCGTCGACATGGGCGATGCGCTGGGCTTCATTCCGCGGCGCCACTACCCGGCATTTGTGATGGGCCTTGAGTTCGCCGATGCCGGCCGTGTGGTCGCCGTGATGATGGGTGACCAGGATATCCGTGAGGCGCCAGCCGGTCTTTTGCAATGCCGCCTCTACAGGCGCCGCCTCGGGCGCGTCGATCGCAGCCGTCGCACCGGTCGCCGGATCGTGGATCAGGACCCCGAAATTATCCTTCAGGCAGGCAAACAGATAAGTCTCAGCCGGCATGGTCTCTTCCCATTTTCTCAACCTGTGCGGATCATCCGCCTTCGGGCGACAGGGCGCAACATAGGTCATTAAGACCGGCTCATTAACGCCGCCGCGAACGGTTCGGAACCTCAACTCGTTCCGTGCTATTTTGTCCCCATGGATGTCGTCGATCTGCGCAATTTCTATTCGCAACAGCTTGGCGTCGTGGCCCGGCGCTTCATCGGCCGCGGCATCCGTGCCCGCTGGCCGGATACGCGCGCGCTGCGCGTGGTGGGGATCGGCTATGCCACGCCCTATCTCGGCCTGTTTCGCCAAGAGGCCGAGCGGTGTCTTGCTTTGATGCCGGCGACCCAGGGCGTCATTCGGTGGCCGTCCGCCCGCGCTGCTTTGGCGGCACTGGTCGAGGAGGATGAACTGCCGCTGACCGATTCCGCCGTCGATCGGGTACTGCTGGTCCATGCGCTGGAAATGTCGGCTGATCCGGTCGAGTTGTTGCGCGAGACTTGGCGGGTGCTTGCGGCCGGCGGGCGGCTGATGGTGGTGGTGCCCAACCGGCGCGGCGTCTGGGCGCGGGTGGACACGACCCCGTTCGGTCACGGCCGGCCCTATTCGCGCGCCCAGATCACCCAGCTTTTGCGTGATGCCTGGTTCACCCCGACCGGCTGGGACGAGGCGCTCTACGTGCCGCCGATTTCGCTCAACTGGTTTCTGCGTTCGGCGATCGTCTGGGAACGCACCGGTGCGATGCTGTCGGCGCCGTTCCCCGGCGTGCATATCGTCGAGGCGACCAAACAGGTCTATCGCGCCATTCCGGCGCGGCGCGAAAAGCGCAGGCTTGTGCCGTCGCTCAAGCCGGTGCTCGCGCCATCCCCGGGCGCGGCGGCGATGCAGTAGCGCGGCGGCCGCGGAGTCCGTCAGTCACGTATAACAATCGATCGTCCCGTTGTCCCAAACACGATAACAACTTTATCTGCGTGCTGCGCCACCTGCGGCCGCGCTTGTTATTGCGGCCACGCCTCAGCGGTGACGGCGGCTGCGTCGGCACCGACATAATCGGAGAGATCGGGCTTGCCGTCGTGGGCGAGCGCGGCGAGAAGCGCCACTTTGATCTCGGCGGCGAGCGCCAGACCGTGAAACACCAGTCCCGAATAGAGCTGGATCAGGCTCGCGCCGGCGCGGATCTTGCCGAGCGCACTCGCACCGGAATCGATGCCGCCCGCGCCGATCAGCGGAAACACGCCTTCGACCCGCACATAGGTCTCGGCAAGCATGCGGTTCGACAAGGGCAGCAAGGGCCGGCCCGACAAGCCGCCAGTCTCCTTCGCCTTCGCCACGTCGCGCAAACCCGCGGGACGCGACACCGTGGTATTGCCGACAATCATGCCGTCGACCCGGCGTGAGCGCGCAATGCCGACGACGTCGTCGAGATCGGGCAGCGTCAGATCGGGAGCGATTTTAAGAAGCACCGGCGTCGGACCGGCATGCGGCGCCACGCGCTCGCGCGCATCGATCACCCGTGCGAGAAGATCGTCGAGCACGGCGGCTTGCTGCATCATGCGCAGCCCCGGCGTGTTGGGCGACGATATGTTGACGGTGACGTAGCTTGCTACCGAGGCGAAGCGCTCGATCAGGTGCACGTAGTCGGCAATACGGTCGGGCGCGTCCTTGTTGGCGCCGACATTGATGCCGACGATACCGCCTCCCATACCTCCCCCCATTGCCGGCGCGGAATGGGAGGGGGCGGCCCGGGCGGCGAGGCGACGCAGCACCGCGTCGGCGCCCTCCGAATTGAAGCCGAGCCGGTTGATCACGGCGCGGTCGGCGTCGAGCCGAAACACCCGCGGCGGCGGATTGCCGGCTTGCGGCTTGGGCGTGATGGTGCCGACCTCGACGAAACCGAAGCCGAGACGGAGCAAAGCGTCCGGGACCTCGGCGTTCTTGTCGAAGCCCGGTGCAATCCCGATCGGATTGGGAAAATTGAGACCGAACACGCGTGTCGCCAGCCGCCGGTCGTCGGGCGCCGCCCGCCGCAACGGCGCGAGCTTTAGCAGCCTGACGGCGAGCCGATGGGCATCCTCCGGATCGAGCCCGCGCAGAAGTGGCCGCGCCAGGCGGTCGAACAGACCGATCACGGTGTCAGCTCCGGCAGCGCGCGGCGGCCTTCGACCTCGTCGGGAAGCAGCTTCGTCCAGCGCACGGCGTCTACCGGCAACGCACCGTAAAGATGCGGAAACAGCTCACCACCGCGCGACGGCTCCCACTTTAATGCGGCACCGAGCGCATCGGCGTCGACGGCGATCAACATCAAATCGGTCTGCCGGGCAAAATGTTTTGCCGCTGTCTCGGCAAGCTGCTCGGCCGTCGAGAAATGGATAAAGCCGTCGCGGGCGTCGACCGCCGAGCCCTGATAGGTTCCGGTCGCCGCGGCTGCACGCCACGCCGCTGGCTCGCATATTTTGTAGATTGTCGGCACCGTCCAAACCTCGATTGCGGCGCGACCCTATCGGCACTTGAGCATCCAGGCAATAATTCCTATCATCGCTTTACTGTTTAGGGGTCTGGATGCTGACGCACGCGCAGGTCTGGTCGGCCATCGATCGCCTTGCTGCGCGAGCAGGGCTTTCCGCGTCGGGGCTGGCGCGGCGGGCCGGTCTCGATCCCACCACCTTCAACAAATCGAAGCGCATCACTCCGCAAGGCCGCGCCCGCTGGCCGTCGACCGAATCGATCGCCAAGGCGCTGACGGCGACCGGCACGCCGTTCGACGCCTTTGTGGCGCTGATCGAGGCGGGCGGGACGGCGGCGCGCGCGGTACCGTTGCTCGGCTTCGCGGAGGCCGGCGCCGGCGGCTATTTCGACGACGGCGGCTTTCCATCCGGCGAGGGCTGGGACGAGATCGCCTTTCCGGCGGTCAGCGACGAGCACGCCTATGCGCTCGAAATCTCCGGTCAGTCGATGGAGCCGGCCTATCGCGACGGCGACATCATCGTGGTGTCGCCCGCGGCGCCGGTCCGCCGCGGCGACCGCGTCGTGGTGCGGACCCGGGACGGCGAGGTGATGGCGAAGGAACTCAAGCGCAAGACCGCCAAATCCGTCGAGCTGAAATCGCTCAACGTCCAGCACGCCGATCGCACGCTGCCGATCACCGAGGTATTGTGGATCGCCCGCATTATGTGGACGAGCCAGTAATTACGCCGAGCGCGCCAATGCGCCGTCGATCATGCCGATGGTGTTCTGGATGCCGTAGGCCGCGACGAACGAGCCGAAACGTGGCCCTTTCTCCTGACCGAGCAGCACCTGATAGAGCATGTTGAACCAGTCGAGCGACACGCCCGGCTTGCCGTCTTTGGCCTTTTTCTTCTGGTCGAGAAACGGCTCGCGCCGGCCCACTTCGTAGACCACGTCTTGGATGGCCTGCGCGTCCGCGTCCGCGGGTAACTGCGACAAGGCATCGCGCAGGTCGATGAGCGCCGCGCGCTCAGCGGCGTTCGGCTCGCGAAACGTCTTCTTCGGCGCGACGAAGTCCCGATAATAATTGATCGCATAATCGACCAGCGCCGCGAGCCGCGGATTGCTGTCGCGCGTCACGCCCGGCCGATAGCGGCCGATAAAGCCCCATAGCGTGTCGGCATTCGCCGCGTTCGACGCGGTGACGAGCGACAGCAGCATGGAAAATGGCACCGGATTGTCGGGCGGCGGCGGCGCGCCGCCATGGATGTGCCAGACCGGATTGCCGAGTTGCTCTTTCGCGGCCTGCCGCGGATAGGCGTCGAGAAACTGCAGATAGTCGTCGACGTGCCGCGGGATGACGTCGAAATAGAGCCGCTTTGCCGACTTCGGCTCGCGGTACATGAACAACGACAGGCTCTCGGGACTGGCGTAGCGCAGCCACTCGTCGATGGTCAGCCCGTTGCCCTTCGACTTCGAGATTTTCTGGCCGTTCTCGTCGAGGAACAGCTCGTAGTTGAAACCTTCGGGCGGCGCGCCGCCGAGCGTGCGGCAAATTTCGGTGGAGAGTTTGACCGAGTCGATCAAATCCTTGCCGGCCATTTCGTAATCGATGCCGAGCGCGACCCAGCGCATTGCCCAATCCGGCTTCCATTGCAGCTTGCAGCGGCCGCCGGTGACCAGCGTCGTTATGCGCTCGCCGTTGTTTTCGTAGGTGATGGTGCCGGCCTTGGCGTCATGCTCGACGACCGGCACCTGCAGGACGATGCCGGTCTTGCCGTCAATCGGCAGGAACGGCGAGTAGGTTTGCGCCCGCTCCTCGCGCAGCGACGGCAGCATCACCGCCATCACCGCCTCGAAATGCGAAAGCATCGTCAGGAGGGCAGCGTCGAACTTGCCGGCCGTGTAGCAGGCGGTCGCCGACATGAATTCGTAATCGAAACCAAACTGATCGAGGAAGTTGCGGAGCCGCGCATTATTGTGCGCGGCGAAGCTGTCGTGAGTACCGAACGGATCGGGCACCTGGGTGAGCGGCTTGCCGAGATGTCGGGCCATCATCTCCTTGTTGGGGACATTGTCCGGCACCTTGCGCAACCCGTCCATGTCGTCGGAAAAAGCGATCAGCCGGGTCTTGATCTTGTCGTCGGTAAGCACGCGAAAGGCATGACGCACCATCGTGGTGCGCGCGACCTCGCCGAAGGTGCCGATATGCGGCAGGCCGGACGGGCCATAGCCGGTCTCGAAAATCACCTCGTCCTTCGGTTTCTTCTTCAGCCGCGCTACGAGCTTGCGCGCCTCATCGAACGGCCAAGCGTGCGACAGCTCGGCGATTTCGCGAAGCGAGGGGGCGGAGATTTCAGCGCTCGTCATCAAACCATGCTTTCAGCGGGGAACGCGCGATATAGCGCCAAACTCAGGCGCGTCAAAACGGGCTGATCGGGAAATAGCGCAGCCACAGATCGGTGTAGCTGCCTTTCTCCCATTGCCGGAACAGCGCCCAGTTCAGGGCTTGCCGCAACAGGTCGTTGCCGCGTTTGACCGCGATGCCGACGCCTTCGCCAAAAAAGCGGCTTTCCAGAAACGGCCCGCCGCGAAAGGCACAGCAGCCAGCGGAATCCGTGCCGTTGAGCCAGAAGGCGAGCGCGATGCCATCGCCGAACAGAAGATCGACCTCGTTGTTGCGCAACGCCTGACGGGCAGCCTCGGCATTGGCATAGAGATGAATCTCGGCCTCGGTGAACATCTCCTTGAGGAACGCCTCGTGCGCGGTGCCGGCGACGACCGCGATCTTCTTGCCCTCGACCAGTTCGGGCAACACGTCGCGGATTGGACTATCGGCACGGGCGACGAAACGCGCCGGGGTGCGGTAATAGGGATCGGTGAAGTCGGCGCGCCGGCGGGTTTCCGCAGTCGACGCGATCGACGCGATCACGGCATCGCCGCGGTTGTCGTTCAGCGCGTCGAGCAGCGTATCGAAGCGGCGTGCCTGAATGGTGCAGCTGGTCTTGATCTCATCGCAGAGCAGCCGTGCCAGGTCCACATTGAAGCCGGCCGGATCGTCGTCGGCGCCGGCATAATCGAACGGCGGATAATCGAGCTCGGTGAGAAAGCGGATCGACTGAATGCGCGACAGATCGGGACGCTCCGGCCGCCGCCGAGGATCCCAAAATCCGGGCACGGCCGCGCCGCGCGGCAGGGTCACGCCGTCCTGCGCTGGGGCATATCGCGTGCCCGCACAGACGATCAGCAGCGAGCAGGCCAGCGCCGCAAGACCCGGCCATGCGGGCGAGCGTCGTGCAACGCGAGACATTTGGTCGATAAATTGCATGCGCGCGATCCGCCGGCAAGCTAGGCGTAAGTTTTGACCCTGATGAGGCTCGCCGGCCTCGGCCCGCTTAGCGAGGACGCGGGGAAAAGTCGAGGCCGACCCGGCACGCGCTATCGCTCCGCCGATCTGGGATAGCCGTGGGTAGAAGGTGGCTGTCGGTGCGCGAGCTATTCTGGAGTAGCGGCGGAACCGGGCAGTCCGGGCCGTTCGACTAATCGCGCCGCGCCGCAATGTGCTCGATCAGCTCGACCAGACAGCGCTGCAGGTCGGCGTCCCCAATAGAGCTGAAGGCTCGCGCCAGCCGGAAAGACCGCGGCTTCGTTAGAAGTTCGCTCAGGGGTGTCGTCCGGGTGCTAGACGCAGTGCTGGCGCCGTCGAAGAGCATGGGGATCGGAACGTCAAGCACTTCCGAAATTCGATTGAGCCGGCTTGCGCCTATGCGATTGGCGCCTTTCTCGTATTTCTGGACTTGTTGAAATGTGACGCCGATTTTCCGGCCGAGTTCATGTTGGCTCAATTTAGCGGCCATTCGATGCAGCCGTACATTTCGACCCACAGCTTTATCGACAGAATCGGGTTGCTTTCGCGCCATGCCACACCTCGCCGCGACTGCCGCCGCATGCTCATCCACAACGCGTAGTATAAGGCAAGTATACGGGTCAGGATAGCTTGTGCTTGTAATTAACGACAGGCTCGGGCAGGCCGGCGGCGCGTAAATTCATGATGGCCATTTGTATTAGGGAGGCGCTTATCTCGTCCAGTTCTGCGAGCTCCTCCAAAGCATATTCGAGATAAACGATCATCGTCGCCCGGTCCGGAAAAAGTTGGCCGTTGGACACCCCACGCTTGGTTCTTGTGTCGACATCCGACATGAGTTTTTGCCCCCAGTAACCCGCCGACGCAGAGTGCCGTGGCGGCACGCGGCAGGGGAAGCAAATTAAAATTCATGACCCATGAATATTCATGAGCCGTGAATATTCATGAGCCGTGAATATTCATGAGCCGTGAATATTCATGAGCCGTGAAAATTGGTGCCCGCGCGCCGCAACGGCCGATCCGGCAGTTCTGTCGGTACGGGCGAGCTTATGGCGAGGGTCGGCTTGGCGTGGAGCGGCGGCCGGACCACGGATAGGAACGCTTCCACCACGAGCCGATTGCGCTTGAGATCGAAGCCTTCTTTATAGAAAACGCCACCGCGGATGTCCGGAATTCTCGGCAAAATCCGGTCCTCGGCGATGACCACCGAGTCGGGGAGCCCGAGCGCTACCCTTTCCGGTACCACCAGCACGCCCATACCAGCTTCGACGGCCGCCAGAAGCGTACCCATGTCGGTGGCGCCAAAGGCGACCCGGTAAGGCACGCCCTGTTCGTCCAACAGCTTCATCACCTTGCGATCGATCAGGCCCGCTTCGCGATGAACGATCGGGACGGGCTCCTTTCCATCGAGTGGCTGAAGATACGCGGCCCTGACCCAGACCATTTTCTCCGTCCACTCGGCAACGGCATTGAGCCGCAGTTCAGACAAAGGCAGCATGACGGCCAAGTCGACGTAGCCGGCACGCAATTTTTCGGTCAGATACGGAGCGCTTCCGCAGACGATCTGACAGCTTTTGTTTTCGTCCCCCGAGCACTTATTCAGCACGTCCGGTAACATCTTACTGGCGAACAGGCTCTGAATCCCGAGATAGACGGTTTCCTCGTGAGAGGCTCGACCCGCCACTGCCATGACCTGATCATTAAGTATCAGAATTCGGCGCGCGTACTCCTCGACCCACAAGCCCAGATCGGAAAGACCGATACCGACCGCTTGTTTGACGAACAGGCTGCCGCCCACGAGCTTTTGCAGCCGCTTCATCTGCGCACTGATGGCGGACTGCGTGAGCTTGAGCTCTTCGGCAGCTTTGGTGAAGCTTCCGACCTCGCTGATCACGACGAAGGTGCGGTAAAGCGCGATGGGAATGTTACTTTGTCGATTACGAAATAGCATCGCAAAGTCCCTTCGAGCACCAACGGCTCGTCGTGCAAGCACCCTGCCATATTAGCTTCACACTGGCCAGCATGCTTTGCCGATCAGATAAAAAGCGGCTAGGCTCACAACTCTAAGCGGCACAATTCGCTCTCGGCTGGTCCAGATAGACGATCAATTTGAGATGGCGCAGATCTTCCGCAAGTTCCGGGCTTCCCTACTCGCGTTCGCATTGTGTTGCGCCGGCGTGCATGCCCAGGACTATCCGAACAGGCCCATCCGGCTCGTCGTACCCTATCCGCCGGGCGGCGGGATGGATGTCACGGCGCGAGCCATTGGGCAGAAACTCGGCGAAATCCTCGGTCAGCAATTCGTCATGGAATTTCGCCCCGGCGCCAGTGGAACGATCGGCGCCGAAACCGTGGCGAGAGCGGCGCCGGACGGCTACACGCTGCTGCTCATTCCCAGCGACTTCGTTACGGCGCCATCGATCATGCCGAGGATGAATTTCAATCCGACGAAGGATTTGGCGCCGCTCGCGATGGTGAGCGACAATCCCATGATCGTGGTCGCCAGCGGAACGGCGCCCTTCAGCGACGTCAAAGGATGGTTGGATGCGGCCAAAGCAAGCCCCGACGGCATCGCCTACGCCACACCCGGCTCGGGAACGCTCGATCATGTGATTGGCGAGTGGATCGGCGTCACGGCTCACGTGAAGCTTTTGCAAGTGCCCTACAAAGGCGGCGTGGAAGCAGCGGCTGCGGTCGTGGCGGGCGACGTCCCGGTCGGCATCGTCTCGACGCCGTCGATTTATCCGGGGCTGACGAGCGCGGGTAAAGTGAAGGTCATTGCCTTGACGGGTGACCGACCGCCCACTTTGCCGTCATCGTGGCCGACGCTCGCAGAGAGCGGGCTGCCGATTAATGCGACACTATGGCTCGGCATCTTCGCGCCGTCAGGCATCCCGGACGAAATCGTCTCCCGGCTGGATCGGGCTATCGGCGAGGCTTTGCAGGACGACACCGTTCGCAAGCATATGAACGATATCGGTTTCAGCCCGCTATTTCTCGATCAAGCGGCGTTCGTCGAACGAATCCGCGTCGATTCCTCGCACTACGAACCGATCATCCGGCAGACTGGCATCGCCAGTGACCGCTGACGCGGGCATGATTGAAGCGGCGGTTTGAACTGTCACATTTGGATCGGGGTACGACAATGCAGCCCGCCGAAAACCTGATCGATCGCAAGCACTGGCTGATTGCCGACCGGGTCTTTTCGCCGGAGCTTTACGATCGCGAACTCGAACGGGTGTTCGGCCGCTGCTGGCTGTTTCTTGGCCATGACAGCATGATTCCGAAGAAGCACGATTACTTCACCCATTATATGGGCGAATCCAACGTCATCGTGCAGCGCGACAGCGCGGGACGCGTCCGCGTCTACCTCAACAAATGCCGTCACCGCGGCAATCTGGTCTGTCCTTACGATCGCGGCAATGCGAGCAATTTCAGCTGCGCCTATCACGGCTGGGTCTATAGCGACGGCCGGTTGACCAGCGTGCCGCACAGCCGCGAAGCCTATTCGGGCGACATTGATATGAACGAGTGGGGGCTGATCGAGGTCCCTCGCCTCGCTTCGTTCGGCGGGCTGATCTTCGGCTCGTGGGACGCTGACGCGATGCCGCTCGACGACTACCTTGGCGACGCCAAGTGGTATCTGGAAAAATTTCTGCTGCGCGAGAACTTGGGCGGTCTCGAAGTGCTGCCCGGCCCGCATCGTTATATGTTGCCGGCGAATTGGAAGATCGCGTCGGAAAACCTCGCCGGCGATCACTACCATTTCATGTCGACCCATGGCGGCTTCCTGGAAGCGCTGCGTAAGTCCGGGGACAAGCGCATCGCGCTCACCGGACCGAGCACCATGGGCGAGTTTTGTGCGTTTTCGGTCTCGCTCAATCACGGCACAGGCGTGCCGCACGGCATCTTCCAGCTCCGCTATGGGCCAGGCCCCCTGGAAACCGATTTGGCCGCGGCCGAACAATTGGAACCGGACGCCGTCGATTGGGTGCGCGAGCGCCACCGCCTCCTCCAGGAATCGCTGCAGGAGGTGAAACTTCGGCCCTATTCGTTCCAGGGCGGCAACATCTTCCCGAACTTCGGTCTGACCGGTGTCGGATCCGCCCTCTACGGCAAGGCGCTGATCCTGCACCATCCGCGCGGCGCCAACCAAAGCGAGGTCTGGATGTGGTGCGCAGTGGAGAAAAATGCTCCCGCCTCAGTGAAAGAACGGGCACGATTCGTGCTGATGCAGCGCTTCGCCGCCACCGGCATGGTGGTCGCCGACGATAACGCGATTTTCGAGCGCATCGCCGAGAACCTCAACACACCGCCGTCGCGGCCATGGCCGTTGCATTATGCGATGGCGCTCGGCCACGAGGCCACCGATCCCCGGCCGCCGGAACTTGCCGGTGAGCCGCAGCAATGGCCCGGCCTGCTCACGCGCACCTATCAGGAAACGGCGCAGCGCGATTTCTATCGTTACTGGTCGGATCTTGTAGGTATGAGTTGAGTACCGCCACCATGTTGAGCGTTACCGTCGAAACTCAAATCCAGATCGAACAATTTCTCGTCGGTGAGGCGAGACTGCTCGAACAGCATCGTCTTGACGAATGGCTCGATCTGCTCGCCGACGATGTCAGATATGTCATGCCGATACGGGAAACCGTCGAGCGAGCGCCCAGCGACTCATCGGCCCTGCTTCCGGGCAGCTTCGCACTCTACGACGACGATAAGAGCTCGCTCGCGCTTCGGGCCGGCCGCCTGCGGTCCAAATTGACGCCCGCCGAGATGCCGCCCGCACTGGTGCAGCGGCTGATCACGAACATTCAGGCGTCTTGCACGGATAGTCCCGACGTCTACGAAGTGCGATCGAATTTTCTCGTCTACCAGGAACGCCGCGGCCGGCACACCAGCATGTTTATCGGTAGCCGCGACGATATTCTCCGCCGCGTGGACGCATCGTTTCTTATCGCGCGGCGTGAAATTCATCTGGCGCAGACGGTGCTCCCCGCCTCGGCCGCACTATTTTTTTGAGTCGGCGATTTTTCAGGTCGGCCGCGGCGTGTGCTGCGCCGGCCTACAGGTAGCGCCGGACCTCCGCCGCTTCGGCTTCGGGCGTGCGCTTAGTGTCGAACGGCGCGACAAAGCGCCCCTGTTTGTCCATCAGATAGACAATGGCCGTGTGGTCCATGGTGTAGTCACCGTTATCAAGCGGCACCTTCTTGGCGTAGACGCGATAGGCCTTGATCGCCGCATTGATCGCGGCGGGATCGCCGGTCAGCCCGCGCAGATGGGGATCGAAGTTCGACAGATAATCCTTGAGTGCCGCAGGCGTGTCACGTTCGGGGTCGACCGTGATGAACAGCGCGCCGGTGCGATCGGCGTCGGGCCCGAGCGCCTTCAGCACCTGGGAAATCTCGAACAAAGTGGTCGGGCAAATATCCGGACAATGGGTGAAGCCGAAGAACACCAGGAAGGGATGTCCCTTCATGTCGGCGTCGCTGACCGGCTTGCCGTTCTGATCCTCGAGATGGAACGGGCCGCCCACAGCGGCGACCGCCTGTCCCACCGAGAAACTTCCCCTCCCAGCGACAAAAAGAATGGCGCCGAAAAACAGTACGAGCCCGCCGAGAAAGGCGGCGAAGACGAGCAGGATCCGAGAAGCTTTTGGGTTCACGGCGCTACCTTCAGCCGAAGCACGCCGAAAAGCCGGCGCGGATGGTTTCGAAGAAAACCGTGGTGCCGTAATGTGCCCAGAGTAAGACAGCGCCAAGGAGCGCGCCGGTCAGCGCGAGCGCAACGGCCACCCGCGCCGCCATCATCGGGCGCGTCAGCGGGGGCTGTGCAGCAATTTCTGGAGCGGTTTCGGCCATCGGCGGTACAGGAGTGGCATCGTGAGCTTTGTTCCCCCGGGCGTAGATAGGCCGGATTGGAACCGCCGACAACGGCTCACACAAAGGCCAATATTACGCGGCGATTCGCCGCGCCGCCGAGCTTACCGACAGGTCCGATAGATCGCCGCCAGATCGCGGCCCCGCATGGTGATCAGTTGCGGTCGCAATCCGCCATGGCGGCCGATCCATGACCGGATCTCTTGCGGGTAAAGGCTCATAACCAAACGGCTGCCCTCCCGAGTCGGCACCAGCGACCGCGATGCGTCGTCGTAGTAGGAGGCGGCGTGAAAACCGAGTACGGCGCGGCTCGTTACGCAGACATGGTCCCGCGGAACAATGCCGGTGAGCAAGGTACAGGCCGAAAGGCACGGCCCGTCGATGACGACGTGCTGTCCGCTTGCACGCATCTCATGGAACTTGCTGACATAGGCCGAGACTTCACCGCCCGGGTCGTTGACAATGCGAACATCCGCCGACGCCGCGCACGTCATAAGGACCGACGCTACTGCACCGGCCACAGCTGCCTGCCAATTCATAAAGATCCCTCTCCCGCTCAACCGTGAGCCGTATTGCCCGGCATTGTGGCAAGACTTCGGGGATTCCCCGCCTTTACGCTGAAATCGCAGTTCCCCCTTGGCGCGGACGAACACAATGAGGGATGCTATAAGGTGCCAGCGAAAAGTCCACACCCCTCAGCAAAAACACTTGCCAACGAGTACCTCATCATGGATACGCCCGTCGCCCGCAAGACCGCTCAGCAGACCAACGTTCCCGATTTCGCCGCCGCCTATTACCTGCTCGAAGGCCTCGCCGAAGTCGGTATCGACTATCTGTTCTGTAATTTCGGCACCGATCACGCGCCGATCATCGACGAGATGGCCCACCGCCGCAATCGCGGCGAAGCCATGCCGGGCATCGTCCGCTGCCCGCACGAGAATTCCGCCGCCCACATGGCGGGGGGCTACGCGCTGGTCACCGGACGCGGCCAGGGCGTATTGGTCCATGTCGACGTCGGCACCGCCAATACCGGCAATGGCATGCACAATCTTTACCGCAGCCGGCTGCCGGTGCTGCTGATGGCCGGCAAGGCTCCCTATACGGTCAACGACGAACTCGTCGGCTCACGCGACACCTACGTGCATTTCATCCAGGAACCGTTCGATCAGGCGAGCCTGGTGCGGCCATACCTGAAATGGGAATGGACGCTGCCGTCCGGCGTCGTCGTCAAGGAGGCGTTGCGCCGCGCCCATTCCATTATGCAGAGCGAGCCGCGTGGCCCGGTCTATCTGATGATGCAGCGCGAGACGCTGACCCAACACTGGAGTGCCGACGAGATCCGGCGCTATCCCGAGGACCAGTTCGCCGCCACCTCGGGAGGCGGCGCCGATCCGAAACTCGTTGCGGCGCTGGTCGACCGCATCTTAGCCGCGGAACGCCCGATCCTGATCACCGGCTATGCCGGGCGGCATGCGCATGCGTCGCGCGCCATCGATGCATTGGCGCAATTCGCCGGCATCGCCGTCTACGAAGCCAATATGACGAATAATATTTCGCATGACAGCCCGTGTTTCGTCGGCTTTGCGCCGGAGAAAGCCATTCCGGAGACCGATGTGGGCTTGCTCGTCGACGTCGACGTGCCCTGGTTCCCAAGCGCCGTTCAACCCAACAAAAAATCGTTCTGGGCCCATATCGACATCGATACGCTGAAGCCCGGTTCGCCGATGTGGACCTTTCCGGGCAATTTGCGCATGCAGGGCGACTCCGGACGCATCCTCGACCAAGTGCTCGAGGAGCTGAAGGCGAAGGCAACGCCGCGTTTCAAGGAGGCGGCCGCCGCGCGCCTCACCGGCATCAAAGCCGCCCGCGACGAGCGGATCGGGCGCGCCGCCAAGCTCGCGGCGGAAAAGGGCAAGCCGGGCGCGATCAATCCGCATTACCTGACGTCGGAGCTCGGCAAATTGCTCGACGACGAGGACATCATCTTCAACGAGGGCATCACCAATGCGGCGGCGGTGCTGATGCAAATCCCGCGGCGCGTGCCCAACACCACCGTACGCGCCGGCGGCGGCGGCCTCGGCTGGTCGGGCGGCATGGCGCTGGGCGCCAAGCTCGCCGCACCGGATCGGATGATGGTGCAGATCTGCGGCGACGGCGGCTTCTATTTCGGCAATCCGACCTCGGTATTCGCGATTTCACAGCAGTACAAATTGCCGATCCTCTCGATCGTACTCGACAACACCGGCTGGAATGCCGTGAAACAGTCGACGCTGCGGGTGTTTCCGGAGGGTGAAGCCAAGACCACCAACGAATTCGAGGCGGAACTTGCGCCCCATGTCGACTTCGCCAAAGTCGGCGAGGCGTTTGGCGCTCATGCGGAACGACTAAGCGATCCCGCCGAGGTGCCGGCCGCGCTCGCCCGCTGCGTCAAGACCGTCCGCGACGGCCGTTCGGCAGTGCTGCACGTGCGGGTGACGAAGATGTGAGCGGTCGCAGCGCCCCAATCAAATAGTTCCGCTCATTTCCGGCGTTTGCGCGGGAATGAGCGATACTATCGGATCGGCGACGCCGTTACGGGCTGGCGTGATTGATGAACTTTTCCGGCGGCTTCTCGCCCCACTGCGACACCAGAGCTTCGTCGACAGGAACGAGATTGGAGCCGTTGGCGAGATTGAGACGGTCGCTGTCCGCCCAATGCTCGTGGACGCGGCCCCACGGATCGGCCCAATAGTCGTAGACTTGGCTGCCGAGAACATGGCGGCCGATACCCCACATGTGCTCGTAACCGAATTTCTTCAGATAGTCGTGGCCCATGCAGACATCGTCGATGTCCGGCACCTCGAAGGATAAGTGATTGAGTCCCGTCTTCTCGTGTTTGAGGCAGAAGAAGACATGATGATCGACATAGTCGTCGCCGCGATCGCAACGATTGAACGAGCCGATCAGATTATCCCGGTTCTCGACATAGACATCGTCGGAGCAGATGAAACCCAGCATCTCGCGGAACCAATCGACCGTTTCGCGAAAACGCGGCGTCATCAGCACGCCGTGGCCGACGCGCTTGACGTGCGCGGGCCCCTTCGGCAGCCGCATCAACTCGCCGGCCCGTGACAGCGGCGCTTCACCCGAATTCATCCGCTGCCGTTTGACCGTGATCGTATCCACCGCTTGGATGCCGCACACCACTTCGATCTGATAGCCGTTCGGTTCCGTCAAGCGCACGCGCTTGCCGCCGCCAGGCTCGTCGATGTTTTCCACCCCCGTAGCGCCGGGCGCCTTGGCGAGCCGCTTCAGATCGTCCTCGCTATCGACGTAATAAGCCAAGCCTACGAATTTCGGGTCGCCTTTTTCGGTGACATGGATGTGATGGGCCGGATCGGTGCCGCGCATATAGAGCGCTTTATCGGTCCGTTCGGCTCGGCGCATACCGAACCGCGTCAGAAACTCCTCCGCGACATCGAGATCGGGGGAGCGCATTCGTCCGTAAGCGATATCCCTCGCCTTGACCCATGCCATTTTCTTACTCCCTTGACTGCCGTACGCCGCGTGTCAGGCGTGATAATCGGCCGAAACCGTGGCATCGACCGGCTTGCCGCTCATCGTATTGAACAACGGCGTCAGCACCATGGCAACGACGAGATTGAGGATCACGGTGTAGAACGCGGTGTATCCGGTGAAGGTGTAGCCGGCGAAGGCCAGCGGGTAGTTTGGCGTGAAATTCATCACCGCCGCCATGGCGGTGCCGGCGCCGGTGCCCACCGCCCAGCCGACCAACAGCGCCCAATCGTTGAACCAGCGGGTATAGACGCCGAGCAGGACCGCCGGCAGCGTCTGGACGATCCAGATGCCGCCGAGCAACTGCAACTGGATCGCATAGGGGGTCGGCACGAATAGGATGAAGATCAGCGCGCCGAGCTTGACGATCAGCGACACCCATTTCGCCATCTGCGCTTCTTCTTTGTCGGTCGGATTCTGATTGATGAATTCCCGATGGATGTTGCGGGTGTAAAGGTTGGCGGCCGCGATCGACATGATCGCCGCCGGCACCAGGGCGCCGATGCCGACCGCCGCGAAGGCGATGCCGACGAACCACGACGGGAAGCTGTGCAGGAACAGCGCCGGAATAGCGAAATTGTTGCCGAATTGCTTGAAGCCCGCGGCGAATTCCGGCGCGGTGCCGACACCTGCGGCGATGGCGAAGAAGCCGACCAGGGCCAACAGGCCGAGCATGAACGAATAGCCCGGCAGCATCGCCGCGTTGCGGCGGATGGCGTGACCGCTGCTGGCGCTCAAAATGCCGGTCAGCGAATGCGGATAGAGGAACAATGCGAGCGCCGATCCGAGCGCCAGCGTCGCATAGACCCCGTAGGAACCCGTGGTATTGGCGCCGGGCACCGCCAGGAGCATTTTCGCCGGCGGTATGGCTGCGAATATTTTGGCAAAGCCGCCGAGCTGAATGGGAATGAAAATCACCGCGGCGAAGGCCGTGATGTAGATCAGAATGTCCTTGACGATGGCGATCGATGCCGGCGCGCGCAGCCCGCTCGAATAGGTGAAAGCCGCGAGAATGACGAAGGCGATGATCAGCGGCAGATCGGCGGCATAGCCAGTTCCCGAAACGCCCATCGCGCCGATGACGACCTGCAGGCCGACCAATTGCAAGGCGATATAAGGCATGGTGGCGACGATGCCGGTGACCGTTATCGCCAGCGCGAGCCAGCGATTGCCGTAGCGGCCGCGCACGAAATCGCCCGCCGTGATGTAATTATGCTTGTGGCAGACATACCAGAGCCGCGGAAACACCAGAAACAGGATCGGATAAATGATGACCGTGTAGGGCACCGCAAAAAAAGCGATTGCGCCGGCCCCGAAGGCAAGCGCCGGAACGGCGATGAAAGTATAGGCCGTATAGAGATCGCCGCCGATCAGGAACCAAGTGATTACCGTGCCAAAACGCCGGCCGCCGAGGCCCCATTCATTCAACACGTCGAGATCGCCCTTGCGCCAATGCGCGGCAGCGAAGCCCAGATAAGTGATCAGGGCGAACAGCACTATGAAAATGATAAGCGCGGTCCAGTTTATCTCCGCCACAGCGTCTCTCCCCCGGCTCTAATCACTAAGCTTTTTGTTTGACCCGCGATTGCGAATGCAATCGAGCGCGGCTCTCAACGATGTTCACTATCGGTCGCGAAGTAGACGATCGCCGTAAAAATAGCGCCGAGGATCACCCACAATAGCTGATACCAATAGAAGAACGGCACGCCGATCCAAGACGGCTCCACCTTGTTGTAGAACGGCGGCCAGATCACGGCGAGTGCTTGAATCACGAGGAGCAAATACCACCAGCTCCATCCGCCCTGCCTTACGCTTCGTGTGGTTTTGCCTTCGCTCATATCCGCCTCGACGTTTCGTTCCCGAAAAAGAACAGGCGAGCTTATCGCGCTCCTGACCGGCACCATAGCGGCCGGCGACCGTCAAATCAAAATGAAATTATGCATGGCTTCGTCGCGCCATCGCGCTGCAGCGCATCAAAAAACACGCGCCGGATGAGAAGCTGAAACTGGAGCGGGCGGCGGGAATCGAACCCGCATATACAGCTTGGGAAGCTGTCGTTCTACCACTGAACTACGCCCGCGTCGGGATCACAATAACCAAGCCCGGCCGCGGGCGGCAAGGGTGTCGGTTCGGCGGCCGGTCAGGCCGCGCAGACGGCTGTGAGGAGCTTTTCCATTTCGGCGGAAAGCCTGTTGCCGTCCTGCGACAGCGACTTGGCCGAGGCGAGAATCTGCGCCGAGGCCGAGGTGATGCCGCCGGCCGAGTCGTTGACTTCGGCGAGATTGGCGGCGACATGCGCGGCGCTGCCGGTAGCGGCCTGCACATTGTCCGCGATCTGCCGCGTCGTCGTCGCCTGCAAGTCTACGGCGGCGGTGATCGCGGCGGCAATCTCGGCGATGCGACTTATGGTGCCGCCGATCTCCTTGATGCTGCCGACCGAGTCCTGCGTCGCCGCCTGGACACCGGCGATCTGCTGACCGATTTCGCTGGTCGCCTTGGCGGTCTGCGCCGCAAGCGCTTTGACCTCCTGCGCCACCACCGCGAAGCCTTTGCCGGCTGCGCCGGCGCGCGCCGCCTCGATGGTCGCATTGAGGGCCAGGAGGTTGGTTTGCTCGGCAATGGCGGTGATCAATTTGACCACGTCGCCGATACGACCGGCGGCGCGGGTCAGTTCGGCGATGCGGCTGTCGGTGATTTCGGCCTGCATCACCGCCTCGCGGGCGATCCGGGTCGATTCCTGAACCTGCCGGCTGATTTCGCCGACGGAGGCGATCAATTGCCCGGTCGCGGCCGACACGGATTGCACATTGTCGGCGGCTTGCGTCGACGCGGATAGAACTTTGCCGGACAAGTCTCGGGTCGCGCCCGCCATGGTGCCGAGTGCCTCCGCGGCGGCTTCGAGCTCGGTCGAAGACGACGACACCGAGCGGACCACGCTCGCCACCGTGGCCTCAAACGCGCTTGCGACTTCGTGGATATCGGCGCGGCGCTGCTCGGCCATCGCCCGCGCCGTTTCCTTCTCGGCGAGCTCCAATTGATCGATCCGGATCAATTTTTCCTTGAAGGCCTGAGCGGCGCGCGCATTGTCGCCGACCTCGTCGGCGCGCGCCGTATAGGGAACCTCGACGTTCTTATTGCCATGCGCCAGCTCGCGTAATACTTCGCCGATGCGGCGGATCGGCCTTGAAATAGCGAGCGCGCCGAACACCGCAACACCGCCGAGTACGGCAATTACAAACAGGCCGATACCGAGGTCGATCCGGCCGATATGCTCGCGTTCCGCGCTTGCTTGCGCATTGCCGGCATCGGCCGCGGCGGTCAATCCCTCGGTCGCCTTTTCGACCAGAACGTTCATCTGTTTGCCGAGCTCGGCAGCGCGGGCCACCTTGCTGACTGTATCGCCGTAGTCCTTCGCGGCGGCGGCGAGATCTGTGCTGACACCGACATACTCCCTCGCCAATTTGTCGAGCGACTGAAACGTCTCTTTGTCGGTGCCGTCGCCGCTGAGGCGGAGCGCCGCCTCAATGTGACTGCAGGCCGCAGTGGCGGAGGCACGCAACCTTACGAGGGCCTGATCGACCTCGCTAGGCGCCATGGCAAGCCGCATTTCGCGCATTTCGAGGCGCATATTGCCGAGGTCTTTGGCGGCGCGCAGTCCCTCGACCGCGGCCAGCTGCTTTTCGGCGGCCACGGCGCGTTGGCGCGAAGCCCAGCGGTCCCCGATCTGCTGCTCGGCGAGCATACCGGCGACCAAAACCACGCCAAGCGCAGCCCACAGCGCGAGCTTCGTACGGATGGGGAGATCGAAGCCCGGCATCGTTCGGTCACCTGCGACGGAAATATGATTAAGCCGCCCAGTTAATTCGGAGTAAAATTTTACAGGTCGAAGCCGGGTCATAAGACCGCTAAATATCGGAAGTTCCTTGCTATTCTGAGCCGAACCGTTTTCGGGATTCTACCTTGGCGTGCCACTTCCGCACGGTACGGCCCGGCGTTTGATCGGCGCGATTATTCGGCGGCGACAGCGTGGGTAGCCGGATAGATTACGACGGCGAGGCATTTGGCGAGCGCTTCGCCTTCGGGATCGAGCAGCGCCGCGGTGCGCGCGCTCGCGATGCCATCGATCGCTTGTCGGACCGGTATCTCGCCCGCGAGCGCGGGCAGCATCAATGCACTTTCGATCAAACGGTAGTTGCCCTTGCCGCGTTTATGGGTGTCGCCATAGCCTTTGATCAGGCGTGCGCATTCGGCGATTTCAAGGGCAAGCTCCACCGATAGGACTGCGGCACGCCCGATCAGACCCAGCCAAGTGTCGATGGCACACTGCTCCTCGCAATAGCGGAAGGTTTTGCGCCGCAACGGTCGTAACCGTGCGAGCAACTGAAAACGCAGATAGCCGGAGACCGACGCGGTATTGATCGCCATCCCCCAATGCGCGCGCATCAGCTTCGGATGACGTTCGGCAAAAGCAATAATCGAGCGGGCGAGCCAAACCGGCAGCACTGAGCAAAATTCTTCGATGCCGGGTTTCAGGAACTCCGTCACCGTAAAGGTCTGATCCGGCTTGAGCGCCATGTCATGCGTGATGCGCTTGAGCCGGGCCGGATCGATCTTGGCCTGCGCCACACGGATCACGTCCTCATAGGACATCCGCACCGCTAGCTGCCGCGCGGTCGCCGCGAGCAGCCGTCCGCCAGCCGATGCTTTCTCGTCGGCGTCGCGAACGACCGCCAGACGATCGAGATAATGCCTGGCGTAATCGACGTCCTGATAGGCAGCGAGACGCCGCACCCCTTCGGTCATGAACGCCCGCGCCGCCGTCGGCATGCGGGCAATTTCGTTTTCGAGATCGGCCAGTGAAGCCGACGCCGCGCGGTAGCGCTTTCCAGGTTCCTCGCCCAGACGCGACCCGCCACGTGCAGCCTCGAAACCCGCTCGGAAACCGCGCAGATTGGCGTCGACCGCCTTGCCGTCGGCGCGGATCGCCGCTTCGAACGCCTCAGCCGGGATCGGCAGCGCACCCGCCGCCGCGATCGCGCCGAGCATGACCGCATTGATCATGGCTCCAGCCTCGCGGGCGATGGTTTCGAGATCGAGCAACAGCGCATGTTTCGAATTCTTCTCTACCGCATCGACCAGGCGCTTGCCGTCATAGCGGCCGTCGCCCATCGCCATTTTCTCGACCACCAGATAAGAGCGGCTGGTCGACGCGATGGTCATGGTGCGATCGGGCGTAACAAAGCCGGACGCAATCGCGCGCCCGGCTTCCATCAATTCGCTGGCGACCACGAGGTCGACATCGCCGACGCCCGGCGCCAGCGCCAAGACCGGTTTGCGGAGCCCCGACCCATCCGGCGCGGCGGCCGGCACCAGTTCGATATGGTAGGTGGTCGCGCCGGTACGTTGCGCCACGCCGGGTATCGAGGTCGACTGCACGGGGAAGTTCTGGCTCGCCGCGGCCGCGACGATCCAGTCCGTCAGCACGCCGCCACCCTCACCGCCTAGCGCTGCGATCAAGATCGTGAGCGGACGTTGGCTGCCCCGCGGCTCGCTGCTGCGAATTCCCTCTCCCCGGCGGGGAAAGGGTTGGGGTGAGGGGGGTTGGGCCTCGCCGACGCCTTCGGGAGCGGCTTCGGCCGCGCCGCTAAGCCAGCCGATCGCGCCGCGCCGCAGTTCCGAAAGTTTGCGGTCCCACCACGTCGGATTGCTGACGATATCGACGCGATAAAACGACGGGCAGAGCACGGCCGCATGCGCCACTTCGCCGCACAGCCCGCAGCCGACGCAACTTTCGATCACGGCCGCGACCGGATCGCTGCGCAGCGGATCGGGATTGGGCTTCACCGTCAATGACGGGCAGCCGGAGAGACGAATACAGGAATGGTCGCCGGTGCAGATGTCGTCGTCGACGCCATAGCGGGTTTTCACCACGCGCTCGCCGCGCTTGAGCTTCGCGGCATCGTCCGCGCGGATGCGGCGCTGGCGCGCCAGCATGCATTCGCCGTCGGCGATGATGACCTTGAGGCCGCGCTCGGCCGTGCGCATTGCCTCCTTGAGCGTTGCCGTCATTTTGCCGACGCTGTAGGTACGCACCGTGCGCAGCCAGCGGACGCCGAGCGAGCGCAGCGTTTTCTCGATGGTGATGCCGGTCGGCGTGCCGCTGCGATTGGCATGGCTCGAGGGCAGATATTGCTGCCCGGTGGCCGAGGCGTAACCGTTCTGCATCACGATTAGAACGCCGTCGCCACTGTTGAAAATGTTGGAGGCGACGCCGGTGATGAGGCCGTTGTGCCAGAAACCGCCGTCGCCCATGATCGAAATCGATCGTTTCGCCATATTGGGGCCGACCGCGGCGGCGCTCGCAAGCGACATGCCGTAGCCGAGGATCGAATTGCCGAGCGAAAACGGCGCAAAAGTCGCGAACGAGTGGCAGCCGATATCGGCGCTGATATGGGTCGGCCCGATGTCGCGCTGCGCCAGCTGTATCGCGGCAAAGACCGGACGCTCCGGACAGCCGGTGCAGAAATTCGGCGGCCGCGGCGGAATGTCGCCGATGGCGGCCGCGACGGCGGGCTTGTGCGCGACCATCGCGCCGACACTCGCCGCGACAGCCTCCGCGTCGATCCCGGCCGGTCGCGTCTCGGTAATGAAGGCCGCAATGCCGCGCAAAAACACTTCCGCGGTATAGTCGCCGCTACGCGGCAGGCAGCCTTTGCCGAGCACGCAGGTCGCGCTGCCGGCATTGCGCAACACTACATTGATCTGCTGCTCGACATAATCCGGCGAGCCTTCCTCGACCACCAGAACGGCGCGCTTGCCGGCGCAGAACTCCTTCAACTCCTCCGGCTCGAGCGGATAGGCGACGTTGAGCACATAAATCGGGATGCGCGAGGCGCCGTAGAGATCGGCAAGGTCGAGTCGGCCCAATGCACGCAACAGACCATTGGTCAGTCCGCCGAGTACAATAATGCCGACGTCATTGAGATCGCCGGCAATCACTTCGTTGAGCTTGTGCTCGCGAATGAATTTTTGCGCCGCCGGCAGGCGTTCCTCGATCTTCAACCGTTCCTGGCTGAAGATGACCGGCGGATGAGCGAGCCGGCCATATTCGAACCGTGGCGGCCCCTCGAGGCGATGCCGACCGCTATAGAGACCGCGCTTATTATCCTTGGCGATGAATTCGCCGGTGACATGGCAGGCGCGCACCCGCAGATCGAGCATGACCGGCGCGTGGCTCGCCTCGGACAGTTCGAAGCCCTTTTCCACCATACGCACGATGCTTGGCAGATCGGGCCGCGGGTCGAGCAGCCAGATCGAGGACTTCATTGCATAGGCGTAAGAGCGCTCCTGGATCACGCTCGCGCCCTCGCCGTAGTCTTCGCCGAGCACGATCAGCGCGCCGCCGATGACGCCGGGCGAAGCGAGGTTCGACAGCGCGTCGGCCGCCACATTGGTGCCGACGATCGATTTCCATGTCACCGCGCCGCGCAGCGGATAATTGATCGAAGCCCCGAGCATGGCCGCGGCGGCGGCCTCATTGGTGCAGGTCTCGACATGGACGCCGAGGTCGGCGAGCAGGTCTTCGGCGTCCACCATGACGTCGAGCAGATGCGACACCGGCGCGCCCTGATAGCCGCCCACATAGCTGACGCCCGATTGCAGCAAAGCCTTGGTGACGGCGAGGATGCCCTCGCCGCGAAACGTCTCGCCGTCCCCCAGCCGTAGCGCATCGACCTCTTTTTTGAAGGAGCGTTCCATTCCCGCAATTCCCGAGCAACCGAGACTGATCGTGAGATATATCCAATTTCAGCGAACCCTATAAGGCGACTTGGTGTAAAGAACCACTCCGGCTAGTGTGCCGGCCGGTCGGCGCGCTTGGCGCGCATGGACCGCGCATGGACGATGTAACTGCGGTGCAGGCGTAAATGGACGGCCACGGCCAAATTCTCGTTGAAGGAGTATGCCACACCTATCGCCCGGCACGCGGGCGTGCGGTGCTGGCGCTGTCGGATATCTCGCTCGAAGTGCGGCCGCGCGAATTTCTGGCGCTGCTCGGGCCGTCGGGCTGCGGTAAGTCGACGCTGCTTTATCTCATTGGCGGCTTCCAGCCGATCGAGGCCGGCCGCATTCTGGTTGAAGGCAAGCCGGTCACCGCGCCCGGTCCGGATCGCGGCATCGTGTTTCAGCATTTTGCGCTGTTTCCATGGAAGACGGTGCGCGCCAATATTCTCTACGGGCTGGAGCGGCAGGGCATGCCGCGCGAGGAGCGCGAAAAGCGGGCGCAGGCTTTTATCGACCTAGTCGGGCTGCGCGGCTTCGAAGACAGCTATCCGTCGCACCTCTCGGGCGGCATGAAGCAGCGCACCGCGATCGCGCGTACGCTCGCCTTCGACCCCGCTATTCTCTTGATGGACGAGCCGTTCGGCGCGCTCGACGCGCAGACCCGTTCGCTGATGCAGACCGAGCTCCTCAATATCTGGAAGCGCACGCCCAAGACCGTGATCTTCGTCACCCACGACGTGCAGGAGGCGGTCTATTTGGCCGATCGCGTGGCGGTGATGTCGGCGCGGCCGGGCCGCATCAAGGCGATTGTCGATACCAAATTCGGCAATCGCGACCCGAGCCTGTTCCGCAGCAAGGAATTCGTCGAAAAAGTCGATGAGTGTTGGAATCTGGTGCGCGACGAAGCCATCAAGGCGCAGGAAACAGGATAATTCGAGAGCAACCCGTCCGCGATGCAAAGCGTTGCACAAACCGCCTTCCGCTATCTGCCGATCGCACTCATGGCGCTCGCCTGGGAGCTAATCGCACGGCTCAACCTCGTCGACACGCTGGCGCTGCCGCCGCTGAGCAAAGTCGCGGTCGCCTGGCTCGACCTGATGCGCGACGGCGAACTCCTCGACAATGGTGCGTCATCGCTTTATCGCGCCTTCGCCGGATTGTTCCTGGCGGTGGTTGCCGGCGGCGGCCTCGGTCTCTTGATGGCGCGCTGGCGGTTGCTCGACATGTTCGTCAATCCGCTGGTGGAATTATTCTATCCGCTGCCGAAATCGGCGCTGATCCCGGTCACGGTGCTGTGGCTCGGCTTCGGCGACGGCTCGAAGATTTTTCTGATCTTCCTCGGCTGCATGATCCCGGTCACCATCGGCGCCTATAATGGCGCCCGCGGCAGCGATCATGCGCTGCTTTGGTCGGCGCGCAGCATGGGCGCCGGACCCGTACGCATGATGCTGGATGTCGTGATGCCGAGCGCGCTGCCGGAATTGCTCAACGGCGTGCGCACCGCGCTGGCGCTCGCTTTCATTCTGCTGGTCAGCTCCGAACTGATCGTATCGCAAAAGGGGTTCGGCTATCTGATCGGCTATCTCGGCTCGACCGGCTCTTACGAAGGCATGTACGCGGTGGTGCTCACGGTGGCGTTCCTCGGCTTTGCGGCGGACCGGGTCTATCAGCTCCTCATGCAATGGTTGCTGCGATGGCGCGATTAGAAGACACCGCTTCACTCGCGGCGGCGGAAGCCGACGTTGCGCGCGACGCGGCGCGCCGGCTCGACGCCGTTTTCCAAAGCGGCGCCGGTATTTTTTCGATCCTCGTGCTCTTGCTGGCCTGGGAGCTGTTCGCCCGCAGCGGCAAGGTGACGCCGTTCATGCTGCCGGCATTCTCGGTCGTGCTGACACGCATCTATACCGACGCGGTCGGCGGCGATCTTTGGATCAATCTCGGTTTGACCATCTATCGCGCCATGGCTGGCTTTGTCATCGCCACCGTCGGCGGCATCACGCTGGGTGCATTGATGTCGCGCAGCAGGATCGCGCGCTGGTTCTTCGATCCGATCATCTCGGTCGGCTTTCCAATGCCGAAAATCGCCTTCCTGCCGATCATCATGCTGTGGTTCGGCCTTTACGACTTCTCGAAAATCTCGATCGTGGTGTTCGACGCGATTTTTCCGGTGGTGACGGCGACGCTCGCCGGCATCGCCAGCGTCGACAAGGAGCTGATCTGGTCGGCGCGCAATATGGGAGCCAATGGGCGCGAACTGATGTGGCAGATCGTGCTGCCGGCGGCTTTGCCGCAAATTCTCACCGGCCTGCAAGTCGCATTGCCGATCTCGCTGATCGTCGCCATTGTCGCCGAGATGGCGATGGGCGGCTACGGCCTCGGCGGCGCCATGATGACGGCGTCGCGCTACGCTAATTCGCCGGGCGTGTTCGCCGGCATCGTTGAAATTGCGGTGGTCGGCTATGCGCTGATCAAAGCCATGGCGGCGGTTCGGCGCCGATTATTGGCTTGGCATCCGGAGACGGCGGAGCACACCTAGAGCACGGCCGTTTTATTTAGAAGCATATCCGGCGTTGGCGAGGTAGTTGGCGCATTCGGCGGGACTGAAGGCTGAGAGTAAGGCGCCGATGCGTTTCCATGTTGCTTCGACGGTGCGC